>Ga0207714_1000191_pt1 | contig 41030 bp, 33 predicted proteins | sample PonA232FremontCA_2_FD_187270 | JGI IMG/M metagenome (GOLD analysis project Ga0207714, IMG submission 187270) | Marine sediment microbial community from Fremont, CA, USA - Pond A23 Sediment 2 (SPAdes) | ecosystem: Environmental > Aquatic > Marine > Unclassified | place: USA: Fremont, California... | reverse complement strand
GCTTCACCGCGGTTCGCTTCACCGCGGTTCGCTTCACGGAGCCGCGCTTCGGCGGAGAGAGCCGGGTACCGGACCTTGGGCGGGCCATGAGCTTCAACACCTACTACCAGGACGAACTGGCCTTCCTGCGCGACCTCGGCCGTGAGTTCGCCGAAGCGAACCCGTCCCTGGCGCCGTTCCTCGCCGAGCGCAGCAGCGACCCCGACGTCGAGCGCCTGCTTGAGGGCTTTGCGTTTCTCACCGGCCGCATCCGCCAGCGCCTGGACGATGAGCTGCCCGAGCTGACGCACGGCATCCTGTCGCTGATCTATCCCAATTTTCTTCAGCCCGTGCCCGCGACCACGATCATGGAGTTCGCACCGCTGGCGAACGTCGTGGGCGCCCCGCGCACCGTGGCCGCCGGGGTTGAGGTGGACTCGGTTCCCGTCGACGGAACCGTGTGCCGTTTCCGGACCTGTGCGCCGGTCGATCTGATGCCCCTGCGCGTGGCCGACGTGGGGACGCAGCGGCGCGGCGTGACCAGCGATCTGCGCGTGCAGTTCGCAGTCCTCGGCGGGGCCAGCCCGGGCGACCTGGGCGACCGGCCGCTGCGGCTGCACCTGCACGGCGACATCCAGACCGGGCGCAGCCTGTATCTGTGGAGCCTGAATTATCTGGACGGCGTGACACTGGAGCTGGCGGATGGCCGCCGCATCGATTTCGGAGCGGAGGTGGTCACGCCCGCCGGCTTCGGTTCGGACGAGGCCATGCTGCCGTTCCCCCCCAATGCTTTCCAGGGCTATCGGGTGCTGCAGGAATACTTCACGCTGCCCGAGCGGTTCCTCTTCATCGACGTGGCACGCGTGCTCGCAGCGGTGGCCCGGGCAGGGGCGGATCGGTTCAGCCTGATCTTCCGCTACAGCCGCGCGCTGCCCGACCAGGTGCGGCCGCGTTCGGAGAGCCTGCGCCTGCACTGCGTGCCCGCGATCAACCTGTTCACCACGGACGCCCATCCGCTGCGCGTCGATCGCGCCAAAAGCGAATATCGCGTCCGGCCGAGCGGGCGCGAGCCGGCTCACGCCGAAGTGGTCACGGTGGACCGGGTCGAGGGCTGGTCGCGCGGCAGCGCGCGCCGGCGCAGCTATAGCCGCTTCGAGAGCTTCTCCTTCGACGGCACCGGCGGCGGGAGTGGGTTCTACCGGCTGCGCCGCCAGCCCTCGGTGATGGGCGACGGCGTGGAGACCTATATCGCCTTCGTCGACCGGGCCGACCGCGCGGCCGTGCCCGAGTGCGAGACGGTCTCGCTGGAGTTGACCTGCTGCAACCGGCACCTGCCCACCAAGCTGCGCGCGGGTGACGTCCACGTGCCCACGGGATCGGCGCCGGAATTCGCTGCCTACCGCAACCTTGCCAAACCGGCGCCGCCCGCCTCGCCGCCGCTCGACAGCGGGCTGATGTGGCTGCTCATTTCGAACCTGTCACTCAACTATGTCTCGCTCAGCGATCCCGACGCGCTGCGCGTGGTGCTCTCCGCGTACAATTTTCGCGCGTTCTACGACCGCCAGGCGGAACGCGAGCAGCGCCTCCGTCTGGACGGGCTCCGCGAGACCCGGGTGCGCACCGTGGACCTGCTGCACCGGGGCATGCCGGTGCGCGGGCTGCGGACCGAGCTGACGCTGAGCGAGAGCAAGTTCGCCGGCGAGGGTGAAATGTACCTGTTCGCCACGGTGCTCAACCAGTTCTTCAGCCTCTACGCCAGCATCAACGCCTTCCACCAGCTCGTGGTGCACGGCGCGGAAATGGGAGAAACCTACACATGGCCGCCGACGACGGGGCAGCAGCCGATCCTGTGATCGCCGACCTGCTCGCCCGGCCGCAGCACTATAGCTTCTGCCAGGCCGTCGAGCTGCTGGGGGCGCTGACGCCGCCGGCGGCACGGGTGGGGTATGCCGCGGGCCCGGAGGCGGAGAACCTGCGCTTTACGGTCGATCCCAACCTCGGCTTCCCGGCCTCGGACATCACCGGCCTTGCCGTGGAAATGGTGCCCGGTGGCAACGCGCCGCGCTACCGCATGACCGTGAGCTTCATGGGGCTCTACGGCAGCGCGTCGCCGCTGCCGGGCTTCTACAACGAGGCGGTGGCGCAGAACGATGAGGTGCCCAACAATCGGCGGGACTTTCTGGACCTGTTCAACCATCGCCTGATCTCGCTGGTTTACCGGTCCTGGCTTCGCTACCGGCACTACCTGCAGTATCGCGAGCAGGGCCGCGACCCGTTTTCGCGCCAGATGCTCGCGTTCGCCGGCCTGGGGCCGCCCGAGATCCACGAGAAGGTTGCGGGTGAAGCGCCCGGCCGGCTGCTCGCCTGCGTCGGCTTGCTGGCGTTGCGCCCGCGCTCCGGCGCGGTGGTCTCGACGGTGGTGAGCCAGCTTTTCGACGACGTCCACGCCGGCGTCGAGGAATTCGTGTCGCGCCGCGTGAGCATTCCGGCCGAGCAGCGCAGCCGCCTGGGCGCCGCCAACGTGGGCCTGGGCCAGTCCGCTGTCGCGGGTGCCAGCGTCGGCGACATCTCGGGGAAGTTCCGGCTTCACCTCGGCCCCATGGATTTCCCCACGTTCCGGCGGCACCTGCCCGACGGGCCCGAATTCGCCCGTTTGCGCGACCTGGTGCGGTTTCTGCTCCGCGACCCGCTTGCCTTCGACGTGCGGCTCCGGCTGGCACCGGCGCAGGTCCCCGATCTGACGCTGGGCGGCGGCTGCGCCGGGCGCCTGGGCTGGTCGAGCTGGCTGGGGGGTGCGCCGGCGGCTGAGGCGGCCGTGACCTTCGCCGGCGAACACAAACGCGCAGTCTAACCGTGAAAGCAAGCGACAGGGAGCGCGATCGCCGTGATCGACCTGGACCTGAAAGCCCTGCTCAAGCGGCTGAACAAGCCGTCGCGCAAGGCCCTGGAGAGCGCCGCCGGCATGTGTGTCTCCCGCGGCAACTACGAAGTGACGATGGAGCACATGCTCCTCGTGCTCGCCGAGAGCAACGACGGCGACGTCCCGATGCTCCTGCACCATTACGGCGTGGACCCCGCACGCCTGCGCAAGACGCTGGCGCACAGCGTGGAACATCTTCGTACGGGCAACAGCGGCCGTCCGGTGTTCTCCCCCCTGTTGCTGGAGTGGATCCAGGAGGCCTGGCTGGTCGCCTCGGTCGAACTCGGCCTTGGCGAAGTCCGCTCGGGCGCGCTCCTCGCCGCGCTGGTGTTCAACCGACAGCGCTATGGCACCGACGATCTGCAGGACCTGCTTGCCGCCATCGAGCCGGCGGAGCTGCGCCGGGGCTTCCAGGACGCCGTGGCGGGCTCGGCGGAAGAGACCACGCGCCTGGACGTCCAGCGCGGCGGCGAGGGGGCTGGCGGCGCCCCCGCCGGTGCGCGCAGCGCGGACAGCGCTTTGGCACGCTTCTGCGTCGACCTGACGGCGCGCGCCCGGGCGGGCGGGATCGATCCTGTCTTCGGCCGCGAGCGCGAGATCCGGCAAATCGTCAACATCCTCGGCCGCCGGCGCAAGAACAACCCGATCTGCGTGGGCGAGGCCGGCGTGGGCAAGAGCGCCGTCGTCGAGGGGCTGGCGCGCAAGATCGTCGCCGGCGACGTGCCCGAGTTCCTGCACGGGGTGGACCTGCTCACGCTCGACCTGCAACTGCTCCAGGCGGGCGCCAGCGTGAAGGGCGAGTTCGAACAGCGGCTCAAGGACGTCGTCGACGAGGTCAAGGCCTCGCCCAAGCCGGTCATCATCTTTATCGACGAGGTGCACACCCTCATCGGCGCGGGCGGCGCCCAGGGCACGGGCGACGCGGCCAATCTTATCAAGCCGGCGCTGGCGCGTGGGGAGATGCGTACCATCGCGGCGACGACGTTCTCCGAGTACAAGCGCTACATCGACAAGGACGCCGCGCTCGCCCGGCGCTTTCAACTGGTCAGCCTGGCGGAGCCCTCGCCCGAGCAGACGGTGACCATCCTGCGCGGCCTGCGCGAGGTCTACGAAGCGGCGCACGGGGTCTACGTGCGCGACGACGGCGTGGCCGCGGCGGCCCGGCTGTCCGCGCGCTACCTCTCCGGCCGGCAGCTTCCGGACAAGGCCATTGACGTGCTGGATACCGCCAGCGCCCGCGTGAAGCTCAGCGTGGGCACCAAGCCGGCGGCTATCGACGACCTGGAGCGCGAGATCGGCGTGAACGAGCGCGAACTCGCGGCCGTCCGGCGCGACGTGCAGTCCAAAAGCGGCGGCGACCCGGCGCGGCTGGATGAGCTGGAAACCGCCATCGCCGAGCAGCGCGAGCGCCTTGCCGCCATGACGGCGGAATGGGAGAAGGAGCGCAACGCCGTCCAGCGGGTGCTCGATCTGCGCAAGGCCATGGCCAGCGCCCAGACCGGTGCCGCGGCACCGGAGCACACCGCGGCCGCGCCGGCGGCGGGTGGCGACGGCGCCGGGGTGGCGGTGCTCGAGACGGCCGCGGACACGGCCGCGGCCGAGGACGCGGTCTCGGGGGAGGCGGCGAGCCAGGCCGACCTCGACGCCGCGATGGCGGCGCTGACGGCGCTCCAGGGCGAAGGCCGCGGGATGATCCATTACGAGGTCGGGCCCGAGGTCGTCGCCCAGGTGATCGGCGACTGGACCGGCATTCCGGTGGACAACATGCTGCGCGCCGACCGCGCGGCGATCATGGGCTTCGCCGAAAGCCTGCGCGCGCGGATCAAGGGGCAGGATCACGCCATCACCGCCCTGGACAACGGCATGCGCACGGCCAAGGCGGGCCTGCAGAACCCAAGCGCCCCGCTGGGCGTGTTCCTCTTCGTCGGACCCTCCGGCGTGGGCAAGACCGAGACCGGGCTGGGCATCGCCGACCTGCTGTTCGGCGGCGAGCGCTTCATGACCACCATCAACATGTCGGAATTCCAGGAAAAGCACACGGTCTCCCGCCTGATCGGCTCGCCGCCGGGCTACGTCGGCTACGGCGAGGGCGGCCGCCTGACCGAAGCGGTGCGCCAGCGGCCGTACTCGGTGGTGCTCCTGGACGAGGTGGAGAAGGCCGATCTGGAGGTCATGAACCTGTTCTACCAGGTCTTCGACAAGGGCCAGCTCGCCGACGGCGAGGGGCGCGTCGTGGATTTCAAGAACACGGTGGTCATCCTCACCAGCAATCTCGCCACGGACATCATCACCGAGATGGGCTCGGGCGAGGAGCCCGCCGACGTGGCAACCATCACCGAGGCCATCCGCCCCGTGCTCTCCGGGCACTTCAAGCCGGCGCTGCTGGCGCGCATGGAGATCGTGCCCTTCCTGCCCATCGGCCAGGGCATCATGCGCGACATTGTCCAGCTCAAGCTGGCCCGCATCGCCGATCGCCTCGCCGAGCGCCACCGCATGCGGCTGACCTACGACGACGCGGTGATCGACCAGATCGCCCGGCGCTGCACGGAAGTGGAGACGGGGGCGCGCAACGTCGACCACATCGTCAACGGCACGCTCCTTCCCGAGATCTCGACCCGGCTGCTGGAGAGGCTGGACGACGAGCAGGTGCCCCAGGGCCTGACCGTTGGGGTGAGCGAGGAGGGCCGCTTCACCTACACCTTCGCCTAAGGAGTGCGCGCCATGGCCGCCACCGATCCGTCCGCCGACGGCGCCGCGGCCGGCCTCCCCGCGGATACGGCCGAGCGCCTCTTGAGCATCAGCGCGGCGCTGTCCCGGGAGCGCGACCTGGACCGGCTGCTCGACGTCATCCTGCGCGCCGCGCGCGAGCTGACCGGTGCCGAGGCCGGGCGCCTGTATACCCTGGACGAGCCCAAGCGCAACCTCGTCCTCCGGGTGGCGCAGAACACCCGGCTGACCCGGGCGCGCGAGGCGGAGACGAGCGTCCCGCTGTTTCCCGGAGGGCGGCGCAACACCGCGCATATCGCCGGCCACTGCGCGTTCAGCGGCCAGCGCGTGGTGCTTTCCGACCTCTACCGTGCACCGGGCTTCGACCTGAACCCGTTTGCCCGCTACGACCAGCTCAACGGCTACCGCACTGCCTCGCTCCTGGCGCTGCCGCTGCACGACCATGAGGGCCTCACCATTGGCGTGCTGATGGTCATCAACGCGGCCGACGGGGCCGGCCGCCGGGTGGCGTTCGACGAGGGACGCCAGCGCGTCATTGCCGCCTTTGCCGCACAGGCTGCGGTGGCCATCAACACCACCCGGTTGATCGCCGAGAATGCCCGGCTGATCGAGATGCTCAACGCCTCCAACCGCGCCCTGCGCCGGGAGAACCAGTTGCTGCGCAGCCGCATCCGCGAGCGCGCGAGCTTCGACGAGATCATCGGCGGCGGCGCGCGCATGCGCCGCGTCTTCGACCTCATGGGCAAAATCGTGCGCACCCAGGCGACCGTGCTGGTGACCGGCGAGACGGGCACGGGCAAGGAACTCATCGCGCGGGCGCTGCACTATAACGGCCCACGTGCGCACGCGGCTTTCGTGACCCAGAACTGCGCTGCCCTCCCGGAAAGCCTCCTGGAGAGCGAACTTTTCGGCTACCGCAAGGGCGCGTTCACCGGCGCCACGACGGACAAGAAGGGGCTGTTCGAGGCCGCCGATGGGGGCACGTTGTTCCTCGACGAGATCGGCGATATGCCCCTGGGGCTCCAGGCCAAGCTGTTGCGCGTGCTGCAGGAGGGCGAGGTACGCCCGCTCGGCGCGACCACGGGCAGGCGCGTGGATGTCCGGCTGATCGCGGCCACGCACTGCGACCTCGCGGACGCCATCAGAACGGGGACGTTCCGCGAGGATCTCTACTACCGGCTGTGCGTCTTCCCCATCGCGCTGCCGCCGCTGCGCGAGCGCCGCGACGACCTGCCCGAGCTGGTGGAGCACTTCCTCGCCGACTGCTGCAAACGCCACGGCAAGACGGTGGCCGGAATCGCGCCCGAGACGCTTGAGCTTCTCGCAGCCTACGACTTTCCGGGCAACATCCGCGAGCTGCGCAACCTGATCGAGCGCGGCGTCCTCATGGCGGAGGATCACAGCAGCCTGCTCCCGGAAGACCTGCCGGCGGCCGTGCACGAGGCCGGGGAGCGCACCTTCCTGCGCCCGGATTCCGGCCCCGAGGGCGCCGCCCTTCGCGACCGCATGGCCGCCTTCGAGGCGCGCACCGTGCAGCGCGCGCTCGATGCCGCCGGGTGGAACCAGACCCGTGCCGCCGAGATGCTGCAGATCTCCCGGCGCGGGCTGATCGAAAAGATGCAGCGTCACGGGCTCCGGCGACCCGAGCCGGCCGGCGAGGGCGACGCCTGATGCGCACGCGCCCGCACAGCACGGCCCGGGTGTGAAGCTGCGCGCACACCCGGCCGCCGGGGCGGATTCATGCGGTCGCGCGGCAGAACCAGCAATTTCTTTGAAATTCAGCAGCTTGGGATTTCCGGCCAGGGCATGGCCGGTTTTGGCACGCGGGGTGCAAGAACGAGGTTGCCCGCGGCGCAAACGCCAAGCGCCGCCGGCGGCAACCCCGACAGCCCCGTGGCGCTGCGGCGCCCCACCCGAGAGGAGACGTCACGATGGCCCAACCGTTCTACATGACCGTTTCCGGCGAGAGCCAAGGCGACCTTCACCCCGGCGCCACGGACGTGGACAGCCTGGGCAACCTTTCCCGGTCCAGCCACAAGGACGAAATCCAGTGCCAGGCTTTCGAGCTGGACATCGCCGCCCCCACGGATCCGCAGTCGGGACAGCCCACGGGCAAGCGGGTCCACCACGGGCTCAAGGTGACCAAGGTCTTCGACAAGTCCTCGCCGCTACTCTTCCAGGCCCTGGCCAAGAGCGAGCGCATCACCGAGGCGGCGTTCAACTTCTACCGCACCGCACCGGACGGGACCGAGGAGCTGTACTACGTCGTCACCATCAAGAACGCGACCGTCATCGCCATCAAGGGCATCCAGCCCAACGCCCTGGACCCCAGCAACGGCCCCTTCCTGCCCATGGAGGAGGTGACCTTCGCCTACAAGGACATCGAGTGGAGTCACGAGGTCGCGTCGACCAGCGGGGCCGATAGCTGGGAGGACTAACCCCGACGAATGCGCATTGGCCTCCCGCCTCGGCCGTCCGGGTGAGCCCGGACGGCCATTTTGTGTGCGCGGGCGGCTGGCAAAGGCTGTCACCCTGGCAAATCGTCGGCGAAACCGGGAGACAAGGCGTTGGCGAAACGGTGCTGGCTGACCTGGCTGCCCGCCGAGGGCGACGCGTCGGATCCGGGCGGGGCGGTGACCGCGCTTTCCCGGGTGGGGCTGGACGTTTCGGGTGCGCCCTTCTTGGACGACCTGGAGAAGGCGGCGTGGAGCGAGCTTGGGTCGATGCTTGCCGAGGACGACAGGCGCCCGGCTATCTGGCTGGTCGCGGGCAATGGCGCGGATTTCGGCGTGACCAGCGTGCGCTACGGCCTGTCGCTCGCGGCGGCGATGGCGCTGGGTCGTGAGGGCGGGCCGCCGGTCCTGGCGGTGCTCCGGCTCGACGGCGATCCGGCCGGCTTGGACCTGCCCACCCTGTTCGGCAATGCGCTGCGCCTGGACGGTCGGCAGGCCGGGTGGGCGGCGAAGGTAACGGCGGCGGCGCACCGCACGCCGCCCGATGCGCCGGTGGACTTCCACATCAACGTCATCGGCCATCCCCTGATCGGAACCTGGCTGGAAGTGGGGCCGGCGCCGGGCGCGCACTGGCAGGGCGCAATGATGGGCGTCAGCGGGGACAGCGCCATCCTGCACCAGGCCGTGGGCCCGCGCGGCCAGTTGCCCGAGCGAACGACGCTTGCCTATCCCAGTGCCGGCATCAAGGCGGAGGTCGCGGGCGAGACCTTCACCGCGGCGTCCGTGCACAATGCCATCGGCGCGGACGAGTCCTACTACGTTAAGCTTTCCGGACATCCCGCGCGAATCATCGTGGGCAGCGACGCCGCCGCGGAATCACCCGAAGTGAGCGTCCTCACGCTCGCCTGAGCCGGCGTCGCTCAGACGGTGCCGGGCGGTGGCCGGCGGCGCAGGAACAAGACCAGCAGCGCCGCCCTTGCGAGCACGACAAGGAGCAGGACGGCATAGGCCTCCTCGCCGCGCGGCATACGGGCGGTGTCATACGGCGGGACGAGGCCCCCTTCACACCGGAATGGCGAAGCCGTAGCGCGCCCCGCCCGCGCGGTCGCGGCCAAGCTGCACGTCCAGGCGTAGCAGGTTGCCGTCCGCACGGTCCGGATCTGGGTCGAGCCCGGCCCGCACGCGCGCCGCGTCGCCCAGCCGGTGGTTCAGGGCCAGGGCGAGGCGCTGCGCCGCGTCGGCGTCGATCGCGCCGATGCCGCCCAGCAGGGCGTCCAGTTCGGCCAGCAGCCGCGCCGCGCCGAGCTGATAGGGCAGGGTCGCCATGGCGCGGCTTGCCGCCGTCATCGCCGCGTCGCCGTAGATCTCTGGCCGGTGCGCCAGCGGCGCCTGCGCCAGAAATGCCGTGTCGCGGTTGCGCCGGCAGCTCAGCGGAACGATGCCGCACGCCGCCAGGTCCCGGCAGGCGTCCGCGTCGAGCAGCGTCTCCAGCGGGATCTGCGGGCTGTCCGGATCGTCCGCGTCCCACGGTGCCAGCGACAGATCGGGTGTGGCCGCATTGCCCTGGCCGGTGATCTCCGTGGGCCAGCCCGTGGCCGCCGCACTCCGCGCCATCGCCGCCGCGACGAGCCACGCGGGGTTGCCCCAGCACAGATCCGCGCGCCCGCCCACGGGCTCAGCCAGACCCAGATCGCTGCGCCGCGTTCCCGCGCGCGGCTCGCGCAATAGCGGCCGGTTCAGCGTGACGGCGGCCCAGCGGCTGGCCGGCTTGGCGCGGAAGGCGTGCCACGCGTCGTAGCGCGGGTTGTCCAGCACCGTGCGCGGATAGGGCAGGTCCGCCGGCAGAACCTCGGCATCGAAAAACCCCGGCGCGAGCCCGAGCACCGCGGGTGCGCGCCGGTCCTCCGCCGCTTCCGCGACCTCGGCGAGCCACACCATGTCGCGCGTGGCATGGCCGAGTTGTGCGTCCACCAGGATCGCCGAGACAGCCGCTTCATCGGCGATGTCGAGTTTCCGCAGGTGCGCACCCGTCTCGTCGCGCGGCAGGCGCACCACGGTGATCCGGTCGCCACCACGAAAATCCGTGGCCTCCACGACGCGGCGGAGCCCCAGCCAGAACGTCTCCGCCGCGCGCAGCGCCGGCGTGCGCAGGATCGCCGCGAGCTGCCGTCCCAGAAGCGCATCCACCGCCGCCACCGGGGCCGCGTCGGCCGGTTTCCGGCGCCCGGCACCGTGGTTCAGGAACTGCCGTAGCAGGCGCGCCCCCGTGTCCGGGGGTGGGGTGTCCGCCGCCGGCGCATCGACGATCTCGAACAGGCGGTCGAGATCGCCCGCATCGGACGCGGGCGGCACCTCGGGTGTTGGCGCCGGTGCGGGAGCGGCCGTTCGGTCGCCGGCCTGGGCGATGGCCGAGCGCGCCGCGTCGGTCAGCGCCGTCAGCCCCGAATACGCTTCGAGCACCGCTTCACCGCCGCCGCCGCTCGCCAGCGCATCGCGCAGCGCGTCGCGCAGGGCAACGCCCTCGCCGAACAGCCGCACCGCGCCGGCCAGGCCGGCCGGCGTGAAGACGTCGGGATCGTCGAGCGCAAGGGTGTCGCGCAGGGGGTCGCCGCGCAAAACCAGATGGTTGGGTGTCTCCAGCGTCACCTGCTGGCCCAGCCGCGCCATGGCGGCGGAGAGATCGTCCGCCGCGCGCAGGGTGAACGGCCGCGACGGCGCGGCGAGGTCGCCGGGCGCCACCGCGAGGAGGTGAAAGGGCAGAGCGTCGGACTGGCGAGCGGGTGGATGCTGGGGCATGGCGGGGCTCCCGTGGGCGGCCCGGCGGCGCCGTGGCGACAGGCCCAATGTTAGCCGTTCGCACGCCGGCCCCAAGGCCGCGCAGACGGGGACCTCCCGGGCCCACAAGGGCTACGGAAACCGGATGGCCTAACCATTTTGACGGATCGCCGCGGCGGCGCGTCGCCGGGCATCATACGCCCATGGCCGGTGGACACGCCGAGAGCGTGCGCCGGCGCAAGGGAGCGGACAGCATGCGCCGGGCGGAACCATGAGCACGGCCGCGGCATCGGGAATGCCCGAGACCGCCGTGGTGCTGTTCCGGGATCTCGGGACCCATCCGGCACCGGAAAGGCTGGACGGGCTGGCGGCCGAGCTGGGCAGCGCCGTGCGCAGCCGCGACGCGGACTCGCTGCTCGCCGGTTTCGACGCCGTCGCGGACGCCGGTGCGGCGGCTCTGGCGGGTGCGGATGTGGCCCTGCCCGTGGCGGCGGTGGTCGCCCTGGACGCGGATTTGCCGCCGGGCGACCCGGCGGGGGTGCTGCTCGCCGGCGCGCAGCCCTACCTTGAGGCGGGCGTGGTATTGGCCCTTGGCGGCGCGGGCGAGGCGCTGGAACACGCTGGCGCGGTGACCGTCACCCCGTTCGGCCAGGCCGCCCTCGACGGCGACAGCGCAAGCCTCGCCCTGGCGCGCGTGGACCGCGCCGGCGGTGCCGACGCCACCGCCTATGCCGCGCCGGGTGCGGCCGGCACCGCGGCGGCCGGGAACGCGTCCGCGGCGCCCCGGGTGGCTTCCGGGGCGCAAACCGGCACCGGCGGGCTCGCCGAGATCACGGGCGCGCCGCCGGACGTCGCCATCGGGCCGGGGTTCGTGCTCAGCCACACCTACGAGATCGCCGAACTCATTGGCCGCGGCGGTATGGGAACGGTGTACCGTGCGCGGCACCTCGATCTGGGCACGCAGCACGCCATCAAGATCGTCTCCCCCGAGCACGGCGCGGACGAGCGGGTCATCGGGCTGTTCCGGCGCGAGGCGGAAAGCCTGCGCCGGGTGCGACACGACGCGGTGGTGAGCTACGACGGCGTCATCCGCGACGAATGGGGCCGGCTCTATCTCATCATGGAGTTCGCCCAGGGGCCGTCGCTCAAGGAGGTGTTGCAGACACGCAGCTTTACCGAGGCGGAGGCGGAACGGCTGTTCCAGCGCCTTGCGGCGGGGCTGCAGGCGGCGCACGACAAGGGCATCGTCCACCGCGACCTCTCCCCGGACAACATAATCCTGGGCGGGGGCGAGATCGCCCAGGCCAAGATCATCGACTTCGGCATCGCGCGCGATCTGGAGGCGGGCGGGCGCACCTTCATCGGCGCAGACTTCGCCGGCAAGTACGGCTACGCCTCGCCCGAGCAGCTCGGCCTGTTCGGCGGCGCGGTGGACAATCGCTCGGACATCTACAGCCTCGGGCTGGTCATGGCAGGGGTCCTGGGTCTGCGCCTGGACCTGGGCCGGACCATGTCCGCGGCGGTGGAGCGCCGGCAGACCCGGCCCGACCTCACCGGCCTGCGCGCGCCCTGGCTGGACCGGCTCGCCACCATGCTCGCGCCGGATCCGGCGGACCGCCCGGCGAGCCTGCGCGCGTTCCTGACGCCCGAGCCGTCGGCCGCGACGGCCGCCGGGCCGGCCCGGGCGGGCGGCGCGCGGGCCGGGGCGCACGGGGGCGGGCGCCGGCGTCTCCTGGTGCCGGTGCTCGGACTTGCCGCGCTGGCGCTTGCGGGCGTGGGCGGCTGGCTGGGCTGGCGCGCTCTCTCCGGCCCGGGCGAGGCGGAGATGCGGCGCGAGCTGGCGGCCGCCGTGGCGGAACACCTGCCTCAGCCGGCGTGCGGCTATCTGGAGACGGCGCTGACGCCCGCCGCCGGGGGCGGCTTCACCCTCGCTCTGCGCGGCGTGGCGGGCAGTTCCGAGGGGGTGCGCCGGATCGCCGACAGCACCGCCGGGCTGCCCCATGTGGCAGGGGTGCGGAACCAGATGCATGTCCACGCCCCGCCGTTCTGCAGCGTGCTCGCGGCACTGCACGGCTGGCCCGGCGCGGGCGCGCCGGACCTGGCGTTCAACCGCGCCGACGCTACCTATACCAAGGGCGACCGGCTGATCCTGACGGCCACGGCCGGGCTGACCGGGACGCAGCATGTCTACGTCGCGGCTGTCGACAGCAATGGTGCGGTCCTACACATGCTGCCCAACGGGGTGGTGCCGGAGAACACGCTGGCGCGCGGCGAGTCGGTGACCCTGGGCGACGGCGAGGTGCCGGGCGAACACCGGGTCTACCGGGCGGCCGCGCCCTTCGGCCCCAATCTGGTGGTGGCGGCCGCCGCCGATCGGCCGCTGTTCGCCGAGCGCCGGCCCGAGGTGGAAACCCTGGACGCCTATCTGCCTGCGTTGCGCCGCGCCGTGGCGGCGGCGCGCGAGGCGGGCGCGACCGTGGCCGTGCGCCACGCCTTCTTTACCACCGAGCCCTGAAACGGCTTGACCACGGCCACGGAGCACGCCCGCGCATGCGCGACCGCACCCGTCTTCAGCGCCGTCCCCGCGTCAGAACCGTGCGCACCCGCCGCAGACCGGCGCACCTGACGGCTATCGCCGTAGGCGCACTCATGTTGGCCAGTGCGGGGGCGCTGGGCGGCGTGTCGTTGCTCCGCGGCGGGGATCCGCCGGTGCCCCGGGTTCAGACGACCGCGTACGCTGACCTGGCGGCGGCCCGGCCGGACGAGCTGCGCATCCATCGCGTGGCCGCGGCGCCGGAGATCCTGGTTTTCGACTATCCCAGCTATCTGGCGCAGGCGGTTGCACTGAACCGGGTGGCAGCGCTCGTGGAGAAGCGCAACCTGCCGCGCGAACGCGTGGTCACGCCGGCGGAACTGGAGCGTTACATCGCCGCGCGGGGCGGGCGTTTCGTGACGTTCTACTACGGGCACAATTACGATGGGACGGAGCTGGCGCGCTTTTTCGAGCTGGCTGCGGCGGACGCGAATGTGCGCCTCAATCCTGGCGAGCGACGGCTGCGCGAGGCGCTGCTCGCGGCGGGTGCCATTCGCCGCGACGGTGAAGGCTTCGCGCCCGGTACGGGCGCGGCCTATGCGATTTCGCTGGTGAGTGCGGCCGCCCCGGACGTCGCGCCCGAGTTCGGCGCGCGGGCGCGGCGCGTGGCCGTGGTCCACGAGCTGGGGCACGCATGGTACGCCGTGAACGCCGACTACCAAGCCTACGCGCGGGCGTTCTGGTACGATGTGCTGACCCCGCGCGAACGCGACGGCTTCCGCCGCTTTCTCGCCGCGCGCAGCTACGACGTGAGCAACGAGGCGTTGGTCATTGACGAGGCCCAGGCCTACCTGGCTTTCACCCCGGACGCCCGCGTGGTCAGCGACGCCGAGCTGGGCCTGCCCGACGGCCGTCTGGCTGCGCTGCGCGCCCGGTTCGATCCGCCCGCCATGCCGCCGTGGCACGGCAACGAGTGAGCGTGGCGGGCGCGTTTGGATGGCGTCAGCCGACCGGCGGCATGCGCCCGCTCAACTCCCGATATTGATGATTTCCACCCGTCGGTTGGCGGCGCTTTCGGGGTTCTGCGGATCGCGCAGGAAGCGTTCGCCGTGGCCGCGCGTGGCGAGTTTGTTTTCGGGCACGCCCATTTCGGCCGTAAGGAATTCGCGCACGGCCCGGGCGCGGCGCTGCGAGAGCGTCTTGTTGTAACTCGCCGGGCCGACGCTGTCGGTGTGCCCTTCCAGGAGGAAGCGGTAGGGGGCGAGTTCCGCCGACGTCATGGCCTTGCCAACCTCGCGCAGCATGCGTCGGGCGTCGCCCGTCAGGTCGGCGGAATCGAAGGCGAAGGGAACGTTCAGGCTCACCGCGGGCAGGTCTGCCGGTTCCGCCGCCGCCGTGCCGCTGCCGGTGCTGCTCTCGGTTTCGCTCGCCTCGAAGCTCAGGCCGCGCTGGGTGCGCTCGGGCACACCGCGGTAGGTAAGCCCGGTGCCCTTCGGCTTGAGCGCCGAAATCAACTCGTCGGCCGTGGCTTCGGAAAGGGGGACGGTGGTTTCCTGCGCGCTGCCGTCTGCGGCTGGCAGGACGGCGGAAACGCCCAATGCGAAAATGGCGGCTGCCAGTCGCTTCGAAAGGTTCATTTCGCATCTCCCGGTCCAGTGCCACACTGGGATTCAATGTCGCACGGGAAGACCGGTGACGACACGGCCCACGGATACTTCTTTGGGATAACCTCATGCGGTTGCGAATTCACGGCTTCGTGTGCCGGATCCTTGCGGTTGCGGCGCTGGGCCTGGTCGGCCTCGCGCCGGCGCTGGTCGCCGCGCAGGGGCTGAACACCATGCGCCCGTCCACCCGCGCGGTGGAGCGGGCCGTGTCCAAGCAGGTCCAGGCGCGGCTCGTTCCCCGGCTGGATGTGCGGAACAGCACGGGACCGGCGCGCGAACTCGCCGTGGACCCGGCGGCCGAGGTGCTGGCCGTGGTCGATGGGGCGGGCGACTTGCGCCTCTTCGATCTGGGCACGGGGCAGCAGGTCGCGCTGCGGGCGGCGCCGGGGGCGCCTTTTGCCGCCGTCGCGCTCGGCGCAGGCGGCCGGCCCGTGGCCGTGCGCGACCGCTCGGGGCAGGTGTTCCTGGCGCCGCACCCGGGCGCGGCGCTGCAGCCCATCGCGGCGAACGCAGGGGCCGTGCGCGCCTTGGCCGCGGACCTGGACGGCGGCCGGTTGGCGCTGGGTCACATCGACGGCGGGGTAAGCATCTGGGACGTCGCGGCGGGGCGGGTGGTTCAGGAACTTGGTGGCGACGGTCCGGCCGTGACCGCGCTTGCCGCTTACGACTCCGGGTTCGTCCTGGGCGACGCCGCGGGCGGGCTGCGCCGGCTCGATCGCGGCGGGCGCCTGCGCGCCGGCGTGGACGGGACGGATTCGGCCGTGCGCAGCCTCGCAGTGGCACCGGACGGGCGTATCGCCGTGGGACATGCGGACGGACACGTGTCGGTGCGTGCCGCCGACCTTCGTGCCATGCCGCACGCCGGCCGCCGCTTCGACGACACGGCGGCGCGCGGCCTGGCCTGGCTGCCGGACGGCGGGCTCGCGGCCGGTTCGGCCGCCGGCGGGCTACACCTCTGGCGCGCCGACGGCGAGGGCGGGATGCGCACGCTGCGCGGCGGCGGAAAGGCGGATGCGGGAGCGGCCTCGGGCGTCGCCGCGATCGTGTCCGGTGGCGCCGTCCGCATCCTCGCCACCGGGGCGGCCAACGGCGTCTCCGTGTTCGACCCGGCGGAGGCGAATCCGCTGGTGCGCCTGATTCTGGTTGAGGGCGCGTGGGGGGCGGTCGACATGGACGGCCGCTTTGACGGTTCCGAGCCCGCGTTCCGGGACATCCGCTGGCGCGCGAAGGACACTCCGCTGGGGCTCGACCGGTTCGCCGGCCGGTATTTCGAGCCCGGTCTGCTCGCCAAGCACCTCAATCCGGGGCTGCCCTTGCTCACCGCAGACGCAGCGGCGATCGGCGACGGGATCTACCTGCCGCCGCAGGTCACGCTGGACGTGACGGCGCCGCAGCAACGCGCAGACGCGCGTGCGACGCTTCGCGTGCGCGCGGAAGCCCGCGCACCTGCATCCGTCGCGGAGCTGCTCGTGTTCCACAACGGCAAGCGGGTCCCGGCCGACCGCGTGACGGATCGGGCGCGCGGTGACGACCGGGGGCTGCGGCACCTGACCGTGACCCTCCGCGTACCCCTGACCGCGGGGGAAAACCGCTTCCGCGCTGTCGCCGTCGGTTGGGGGCGGCTCTGGAGCGAACCGGCGCGTGCGGCGCTCACCGCGCGCGCGGCGGCGCCGCCCGAGGCGTCGCTGCGCCTGAACGCAGTGGGCGTCAACCGCTACAGCAATCCGCGCCTGAACCTGAATTATGCGGTCGCCGACGCCAGGGGCGTGGCCGAGGTGCTTACCGAACGCGCGGGTCCGCTCTTCGCCCGCGTGGACCGGAACCTGCTGCTCGATGGCGAGGCGAGTCGGGACGCCGTGCTGGGCCGGCTGGACGCGCTGCGCGACAGCGGAAAGCGCGACGCCGCAGTTGTGTTTCTCTCCGGGCACGGGCGCACCGTTGGCGAGGACTGGTACTACCTGCCGCACGACCTGGAATACCTGCGCGACGACGCGCACGTCCGCGACGTGGGCATCTCCGGCGGCGAGCTGACCGAGCGGCTGATTGCCACGCCGGCCCAGCGCATCCTGGTCATCATCGACACCTGCCAGGCCGGGGCCTTCATCGGCGACCTGAACACCTTCGGCCAGCGCCGGGCGCTGCGCGAGCTGCGCGAGCGCACGGGCGTGTTCGTTATCGCCGCCACGCGGGCGGACCAGTTGGCGCCCGAGTACCGCCGGCTCGGGCACGGCCTCTTGACCTATGTGCTGTTGCGCGGGATGCAGCCGGGTGACGATGGCCGGTTGAACGCGGATCGGAATCCTGCGGACGGCGAGCTGACCGTGGCCGAGCTGCAGACCTACGTGGAGGACGAGGTGCCGTTGATGGCGCACGAGCTGGACGCACAACTGCGTTCGCCGGTCGGGTCGGGTGCGGATTTCACCGACCGGTCGCCGGTGACACCTGTGGGGCTCGCGCTGGGCGAGGCGTTCGCCCTGGCGCGGCGCTGACGGAATTTGCCGGGTCGGCGTCACGCGCGTGCGCCGGATGCGCCGCACGGCGCCGTGGCCGGTCCTGTTCGGAACACCCGGAGCGCCGGGCTGAGCGGGCGGCACATCGGCGCCGGTCTGGTGCTGTCGCTGCTCGGCCACGTCCTTGTGGCGGCGGCGATCCTGTGGACGCGTGCGGACCCGCAGCCGCGCTCGCGCCCGGCACCGCCCATGGCGGTGGAACTGGCGGAACGGGATGCGCTGGCGCTGGCCGGGCAGGCCGCGCCCACGCCCACGCCATCGCGCACTGCCGAGGCCCCCGGACCCGGCCCGGCGGAACCGGCACCCCGCGCCGCCCCGTCACCGTCACCGTCGCCGGTACCGAAAGCCCCGCAAGCGCCGCGAACACGGCCGGCGCCCGCGACACCCCAAACGGCCGCGCCGCTTCGGCCCCCCACGGCAACGCGAACGCCCCCGGCTGCCCCCGCGGCCGCTGCCCCGGCACGCCGCGCGGATCCCCCCGTCCCGTCAACGCCTGACACGGAGGTGGCAGCCGCGCGCCGGGCGCAGGCCGTCGCTCCCGAAACCGCACCCTCGGCGCCGGCGCCCCCGCCGCAGGGTGCCGCCCCCGACCCGGCGGCCCGGCTGGCGGCACCGGCCGTTGCCGTCGCGCCGGCGCCGTCCACGTCGCCCGATGCGGTGCGGCTTCCCCGGGCCGGTCCCGCCGCGCCGGCACGCAGCCGCGCCGCCGGGCCGCGCGTCGCGGCAATACCGGATGCGGGAACACAGGCGAAAACGCGGCGACCGGAACCGGTGGCGTCCGCGGTCGCCACTCCGGCGCGAACCGCCGGTCCCGTCGATGCAGCGGACACACAGGCGCCGCGCTCAGCCATCCCAGAGGCCCGACGCGCGGCTTCCGCCGCCCCGCCGTCGGCGGCGGCGTCGGACCCGGAAACCGCGGCACCGTCGGCGCCGGTATCCGCGGCATCGGCATCCGCGGTGCCGGTACGCGGTGGCGTTGCCCCGAAAGCGGCCGGGGCGACGGATGCTCCGACGACGGCGCCGCGCGCACGACCCCAAACGGCTGGCGGGATGAGGCCGGAAACCGCTGGCGGGACGGGGCCGGAAACGGCCGGCGGGACGGGGCCGGCGCCGGCCGATCCGCCAACGCCCAACGTTGTGCGCAGTGCCGCGCGGTCGAGCCCCGCGAGCAAGCCGGCGCCAACGCCGAGGTCCGCCGCTGCGTCCGCGTCTGCGGACGCTCCGGCCGCGCCGCCGGTGGTGGCGCCGAACCGGGCCCAACCCGGCAGCACGCCGCCGCCTCGGCCGGCCCGTCTGGCGCGTGCTGCCCCGGCTGCCGCAGCGGATGCCCCGGCACGTGCCGAAAGCCCGCGGGCGCGCGACCTGCTCGCCGAGGTCATGCAAGATGTCGCCTGCGCAAGTGCCCGTGTGGCGGCGAGGGACGCGCAGGGCAGCGTCCGCCTGACCGGGCACGTACCATCGGACGCGGATCGTCGGCGGGTGCTCGGGCGGCTCGGCGGCATGCTGGGTGACCGGGTGGACGGCCGCGGGCTGCGCGTTGTGCCGCGGCCGCATTGTCGCATTCTCGCCAGCCTTTCGGCGACCGGTCTGGAGCCGGGGCCGGGGCGGGGCGCGGCCGAGCGGTACACCTTCTCGGCGGGCCAGAACGTCCGCTTCACCGTGGGCACGCCGGCGTTTCCCGCGTACGTCTACGTCGATTATTTCGACCGGGCGGGAAGCGTGCTCCACATCCGGCCGCACAACCGGGCCCTGCCGCGCCGGCGCAAACCGGATTCCGAACTGACCATCGGCGAGGGTGGGCCGTTCAACTTGCGCGTGGGCCGCCCCTACGGGATCGACCTCGCGCTCGTGGTGGCGAGCAGCCACCGTCTGTTCGATGCGCCGCGACCGCGGCGCGAGCCCGCGGACGCCTATCTCCGCGACCTGCGCGCCGCCCTCGCACACGCCCGGAAAGCGCCGGACTGGCAGGGCGCGTACAGCTATCTGGTCATCGAGACCCGGCCCGGCCCGCTGGGTGGTGCGACGAACTGAGGAACCGGCACCCGAATTTCATCGGGGCGTGGCGGCCGGCGCCTGAGCGTCGCCCGAGGCCGACCCGGTTTTCGCCGGCCCCCCGGTCGCAAGCCGCTTGCGGGCGGCCAGTGGCGCTGGTGCGGGCGGGGGGACTTGAACCCCCACGGCCTTTCGGCCAAGCGATTTTAAGTCGCTTGCGTCTACCGGTTCCGCCACGCCCGCTGTGGCCCGCTCGCGTCGGTATCGACCACGGCTGTCCCATCTAGCGTATCGCAGCGCGCGCCGCCAAGGGCAGGGAATCCACCCCGAACAAGGTGGGCCCGAACGCGAAACCGCCCGCCGGCGGGACCGGCGGGCGGCAGTGAGGGTCTCGCGTCAGCTCGCGGTGATCCGGCGCGTCAGGTCGGCTGCGGGGTGGGTTCCCAGCCGCCCTCGTCGCCGCGGGGCTTTTGCGTGCCCGCCTGGGGCACCGAGGCGGCCGGTTTCTGCTGGCCGGTCTCGGCGCCGCCGCCGCCGTGGCCCGGCCCGGGATCGTAGCCGGCGAGCACCTTCTGGATCTCCTCGGCCGTGAGGCTCTCGTACTCCAGCAGCGCGTTGGCGAGCCGGTGCAGGTCGTCCAGGTGCTCGGTCAGCACCTGCCGCGCCAGGCCTTCCTGCTCGTCCACGATGCGCTTGACCTCCTGGTCGATCAGGCGCGCCGTGTGCTCGCTGAGCTGGCTCTCGCGGGTGAGCTGGTCGCCCAGGAAGACCTCCTGATCGCTGCCGCCGGCATAGCGCAGCGGCCCAAGGCGCTCGCTCATGCCCCATTCGGTAACCATGCGCTGGGCGAGTTCGGTGGCCTTTTTGATGTCGTCGCCGGCACCCGTGGTGACGTCGTCGTGCCCGTAGATGACTTCCTCGGCCACACGCCCGCCGAACATCATCGCCAGCCGTGCCAGGATCTCCGCCTTTTGGTAGCCGTAACGGTCCTTCTCCGGCAGGCCCATGGTTACGCCCATCGCCTGGCCGCGCGGGATGATGGTGATCTTGTGCAGTGGGTCGTTGCCGGGCACGAAAAGCGAGACCAGCGCGTGCCCCGCCTCATGGTACGCCGTACGCGCCTTCTCGTCCTCCGTCATCACCAGCGAGCGACGCTCGCGGCCCATAAGGACCTTGTCCTTGGCATCCTCGAAGTCGCGCATGGTGACCACGCGCTTGGTCGCGCGCGCGGCGATCAGCGCCGCCTCGTTCACTAGGTTGGACAGGTCCGCGCCGGAGAAGCCGGGCGTTCCGCGCGCCAGGGTGCGCAGGTCCACGTCCGGGGCGAGCGGCATGTTGCGCGTGTGCACCCGAAGGATCTGCTCGCGCCCCAGCACGTCCGGATTGGGGACCGTGACCTGCCGGTCGAAGCGGCCGGGACGCATCAGCGCCGGGTCGAGCACGTCGGGGCGGTTCGTGGCGGCGACCAGGATCACGCCCTCGTTCTTCTCGAAGCCGTCCATCTCGGTGAGAAGCTGGTTGAGCGTCTGTTCGCGCTCGTCGTTGCCGCCGCCGAGACCGGCGCCGCGCTTGCGCCCGAGTGCGTCCAGCTCGTCGATGAACACGATGCAGGGCGCGTTCTTCTTGGCTTGCTGGAACATGTCGCGGACCCGGCTGGCGCCGACGCCGACGAACATCTCGATGAAGTTGGACCCCGAGATGGTGAAGAACGGCACGTTCGCTTCGCCGGCGATGGCGCGCGCGAGCAGGGTCTTGCCCGTGCCCGGCGGGCCCACCAGGAGCATTCCCTTCGGGATCTCGCCGCCCAGGCGCTCGAACTTCTGCGGATCGCGCAGGTAGTCGACGATCTCACCCAGCTCCTGCTTTGCCTCGTCGATGCCCGCAACATCCTCGAAGGTGGCCTGCCGGCTGTCCTCGTTGAGCATCTTCGCCTGGGACTTGCCGAACTGCATGGCACCGCCCATGCCCTGGCGCGCGCGGGACATGAAGAAGATCACCACGGCGATCAGCAGCAGCATGGGGAACCAGGAGACGAAGATGCTCCAGAGCGTGCTCTCGCCTTCGTTGCTCGGCTTGACCTTGATGCGCACGTTGTGCTCGCGCATTAGCGAGACCGCATCCGCCCCCTGGGGCGCGAAGGTCTGGAACTTCTGGCCGGTGCTCAGGTGGCCGGTGATCTGGCCACCTTTCATGGTGACGTTGTCGACCTCGTTCGCCTGCACCTTGGAGACGAAGGTGCTGTAACTCATCTTGTTGCCCGTCTTCGGGTCGCCGAAGCCCTGGGTGAGCGAAAGCATCACCACGACGGCGATGGCCACGGCGATCCAGGGCAGGAATTTCCGGAAGCGTTCCGACATGACGCGCTCAATCGGTTGTGGGCCCCGGCGGCCTCGGCCGGGTGACATCGCAGCGTAACCGCCAACTGGGCCGGCTGCCTAGCCCGTCAAGCCGGCTAACGGCGGCGATGGCGAATGGGCGGCGCGCGCGGCGCCGCCCCGTGGGGATACGTGAGGGGATCAAAAGCGGCATTTTCCGCCGGTAAACAGGCTCTGACCCTTCTGCTTGGGCTGTGTCGCCTTGCGGTGACGACGTGCGGTCAGGCGGTGGGCACGACCGCGATGGGCGCGTTTGCTTCGCTTCATCGCCGATCCTCCCTTCCTGTTCGTCCCGAGCGTGATCTACCGTTTCCTGCGATCTCCTTCGCGGTATCCCGACATCTGGGCAGGTGGGAACCGCCGGCCGCACGAACAAGCCAACGGCGCGCACGCCCGGGCGGCGGCTACCCCCGAAGTTCGTCGGGCAGCGCGGCGTCGCGGTCGCTGAGCGCCTCGGTCAGGCGCACCATGAAGGCCTCGCAGCGCGCGAGCTGGTCCGCCGTGACGTATTCGTCGGCCTTGTGCGCCTGGGCGATATCGCCGGGCCCGCAGACCACCGCCGGAATGCCGTGCTGCGCGAACAGGCCGGCTTCCGTGCCGAAGGAGACCTTGCTGCTGGCGTTGCCGCCCGTCAGCGCCTGCGCCAGCCGGACGATGGCGGCATTGGGATCGGTATCCAGGCCGGCGAAGTGCGCACGCTGCTCCAGCTCCACCGCGGCTTCGGGCGCGACCGCACGCATTGCCGGCTCGATCTCCTCGCGCACGTGCCGCGTGACCGCGTCGACCAGCGTGGCCGGGTCCTCGGCGGGAAGGGCGCGGACCTCGAAGGTGAAGCGCGCCTCGTCGGGGACGATGTTCTGCGCCGTGCCGGACTCGAAGGTCCCGCAGTGAATGGTCGTGTGGGGCACCTCGAACGCCGTGTCGAAAGGCCCTTCGGCCTGTTTGCGCCGGTGCATATCGGACAGATAAGTGACGATGCGGGCCGCGTACTCCAGCGCGTTCACGCCCTGTGGCGCCAGCGCCGAGTGACAGCTTCGCCCGCGCACCCGGGCATGCATCGAGAGGTTACCCTTGTGCCCGTTGATGACGCGCATGGCCGTGGGCTCGCCCACGATCACGGCGGCGGGCGTCACGGCGCGCCGGTCGAAATCGGCGAGCAGCGTGCGCACGCCCAGGCAGCCCACTTCCTCGTCGTAGGACAGGCAAAGATGCACCGGCGTGTGCAGCCCGGCCGCCTGGAATGCCGGCACGTGCGCCAGGCAAACGGCGAGGAAGCCCTTCATGTCGCAGGTGCCGCGGCCGTAATACGCGCCGTCCGCCGCGTGCAGCGCGAAGGGATCGCGCGACCAGGGCTGGCCGTCCACCGGCACCACGTCGGTGTGCCCGGACAGCGCCACCCCCGGGCGGTCGGCCGGCCCGATGGTGGCGTCCAGGTTCGCCTTGGTGCCCGTCTCGTCGCGTGTGAGCCGGCACGCGACGCCGCGATCCTCAAGGTAGGCCTGGACCTCCTCAATCAGCGCGAGATTGCTGTTGCGGCTCGTGGTGTCGTGCGCGACGAGCCGCTCCAGCCAGGCGAGTGTCGCCGCGCTCGGGGAATCCGCCACGGATCACCTCGCTTATCGGTGCAACGATTCCGGCCGCAAGCTGTAGCGCAGGGGCGCACGCTCATGCCAGCGCCGCGGCTTCAGGGCAGGAACTGCTCGTTGAGGATGCGCTCTTCGAGATTGTGCTCGGGGTCGAAGAGAAGGTACGCCGCCTTTTGCCGGTCCTCGTGGACGCTGACACGGTGCACGTCGCGGACTTCCGTGTAGTCCGCCGTCGCCGAAACCGGCCGCTTGTCCGCCTCCAGGACGTCGAACGCGACCTCGGCCTTCTGCGGCAGGAGGGCGCCGCGCCAGCGCCGCGGCCGGAAGGCGCTGATCGGCGTGAGCGCGAGCAGCGGCGCGCCGATGGGGATGATGGGGCCGTGCGCGGAGAGATTGTACGCCGTGCTGCCCGCGGGCGTGGCGACGATGATCCCGTCGCAGATCAGTTCGTTCAGGCGCGTAACGCCGTCGATGCGGATGCGCAGCTTGGCTGCCTGCCGGCTTTCGCGGAGCAGCGAGACCTCGTTGAGCGCCAGGGCCTCGTTCACCGTGCCGTCGCCGGTTTCGGTCTGCATGCGCAACGGGTGGAGCTGGACCTGCTCGGCCCGGTCGAGGCGCTCGCGCAGGTCCGCCTCGGTGTAGGCATTCATCAGAAAGCCCACCGTGCCGCGGTTCATCCCGTAAATGGGGATGGCGTGCTCCATGTAGGCGTGCAGGCTTTCCAGCATCAGGCCGTCGCCGCCCAGGGCGACGATGACGTCGGCTTCCTCGGGCGGCACGTCGCTGTAACGCTCGCGCAAGCGTAATAATGCGGTCTGCGCCTCCTCGGAATCGGCAGCGACGAACGCGATCCGGCGGCGATGGCTCATGCGGGATCCAGACGGGATGGTGGGCGGTCGATTGCACGATTGAGCATAGCATGGCGTCCCGCCGCCTGCCAGAAAGGCCGGGGCGCCGTTGTGCGGAGCATCGTCGCATCGCGCGCCGGGGGTTCCGGTGGCTATCCTCGTACATCAGGCTGCGTCAGTCGGCGGTACGGGGCGTTTGACATCGCGGGCTTGTGCGCGATGTTGTCGCCACACGCCCACGCCGGGTTGCATGGAGACACGATGGCCAAAGCGCACAGCTTCGCCCTGGTAACCGGGGCCTCCGAGGGAATCGGGCGGGCCTTCGCCCAAGAGCTTCCGGAAAGCACGAACCTGCTTCTGACCGGCCGCAACAGCGAACGCTTGGGGCAGCTCGCGGAAGAGTTGCAGGTCGGGGCGCGCATCGTCGAACCCTTCGTTGCCGACCTCAAGGCCGCCGAGGACCGGCAGGCGCTGATCAACCGCGCCGGGGAGCTGGAAGTCGATCTGCTCATCAACAACGCCGGGCTGGGCCAGTTCGGCGGCGTGCTCGACGTCGACCCCCAGGGCGAGGTGGATACGGTCGAAGTGAACTGCGTCGCGGCCGTTGACCTGACCGTGAATCTGCTCCCCGCGATGCTCGAACGGGCGGCGGTGCGCGGGGAGCGGGCCGGCCTGATCAACGTGTCGAGCACCTTCGCCGTGCAGCCGGTGCCCTACATCGCCACCTATGCGGCGACCAAAACCTTCCTGCTCACCTGGACGGAGGCCCTGGCCGTCGAGCTGTGCCGGCGGCCCATCGACGTGCTTGCGCTGTGCCCCGGCTCGACGCGCACGGGCATGGCTGCGCGCGCCGGTTACGACCCGCAGCTTCCGTTCCGTGCCGATCCGGCCGATGTGGCCAAGGAAGGGCTGCACGCCCTGGGCCGGGAAACGGTCCATGTCTGCGGCGGCGTCTCGCGCGCGGCGCTAACCCCGTACTTCGCGCCGCGCCGCCTGGCGACACGGGGCCTGGGCCTGATCACGGGCGCGGCGAACCGGATGGCCCGGCGGCGCTGATCCGGCTCATGCCGTCGTTCTGTGACGCGACGGGGGGATCGCGTTGGGTCTCGGCGCGGGGCAGGGTGATCCGGACGACGGTGCCCGCGCCGAGGGTGCTCGCGATATCCATGCGGCCGCCGTTCACCTCGGCGAGTTTCTTGACCAGGAACAGTCCCAGCCCCACGCCCTCGCTGGTCTGGCCCGTGGTTCGGTGGATCTGGACGAACGGTTCCTGGATTTCCTCCAGCTTGTCCGGTGGGATGCCGTGGCCGGTGTCGTGCACGGCGAGGACGAGCCGGTCCCCGTCCGCCACTTCGGCGGTCAGGCGGATCTCCCCGCCCGTATCGGTGTATTTGACGGCATTCGTGAGCAGATTGGTCAGCATCTGCTTGACGTGCGAGCCGTCGGCATAGATCGGCGGGGTCTCCGGCGGCACCTGTGCGCATAAGCGGATTGCCTTGCGCTGCGCGCGCTGCTCGACCATGCGGGTGCAGGTTTCGGCGATTTCCGGCGGCTGCAGCGTCTCGGGCGCCGCCGTCACGGAGCCCGCCTCGATCCGGGAGATATCCAGGATGTCGTTGATAAGATTGTAGAGATACCGTGCGGCTTCGTTGATGTCGCCGGCATACGCCCGGTAGCGCGTGTTGCCCAGCGGGCCGAAGACCTCCTGGCGCAGGATGTCGGCGAAGCCCATGATGGCGTTCAATGGCGTGCGCAACTCGTGGCTCATGTTGGCCAGGAATTCGCTCTTCGACCGGTTGGCGGACTCCGCGGCCCGTTTGGCCTCGAACAGTTCCTGAGCGGTCGCGACGCGCGCGGTCACGTTGGTGGCAATGACCACGACATGCTCGACACGGCCGTTCGGGGCGACAAAAGGCACGGCGGTCGCCTCCAGCACGTAGCGTCCGCCCTTTGCATCTTGGTTGCAGATCTCGCCGTTCCAGGTCTCGCCGTTACGAACGGTGTCCCAGATGGTGTCGAAGCCGGTCACGGCATCGGGCGCGGAGCCCAGGAAGCGGCGCGGGTCCGCCGCGAGTTCCGCGGCGGCATAGCCCGAAAGCCGGCACAGGTTGGCATTGACGTGGGCGACGTCGCCTTCGGCGGTCAGGCGGGCGACGTGCGCATGGGCATCCAGGGCGGCCTGCTGGAAGCGGAGCTGCCGCCGCGTCTCCCGGGCGTCGAACTCGACGCGGAGCAGGCCGCCCAGGACCAGCACGCTGACGAACTGCACAATGGCAAGCGCCGGCCCGGCTTCGCCCAGGAGATCGAGCGCCTGGCCGAAGGGACGGATCAACAGGAAGGACAGCAACGTCGTCGTGGTTACACCCAGGGCACAGGCGAGCAGAGTGAGCACGCGCGGCCGCCGCGCCTGCTGCCGGTCGGTGACCCACCACCAGCCGGCGAGACCGACCCCGGCAGCCAGGGCGTTGCCAATCAAGCCGGCGTAGACTCCGCTGCCACCCAGCGTTGCGCGGTGGATTTCGCTTGCCAGCAGCGTTGCGGCGCCCGCGACCGGCCCACCATAGAGGTTCGCCAGGGTGAGCAACGCCCCGCGCGCATCGGCGATCACGCCGGGGGCGAGCTGGACCGGGAAGGCGGTGCTATAGATGACGCTTCCGGCGAACAGCACCGCCATAATCGCGGTCCTGGCACGGCGTCCGGTATCCGGCGTATAGACCCGAACCAATACAAAAAAGGCAAATATCACGACGAGCGTGAGGAGGATCTCAGCCAGACCGAGGAGGATTCCGAGGGAAGTCAGCATTCGCCCAGACCCGCAACCCCGACCCACAGGTTTGAAAAATCAATTGCGGCACTGCCAGTGCAATATGGCCAGTACCGCGAATAACCATTGCAGCGAAAACCGGAGGGGTCAACGGACCCACGCGTTGTGTACCGCTTCTCTCCGATCGGGTAGGCAGGCCCCCCGGATGGCCGCTCAGGCGGCAGCGGGGGCGGACTGACCCTGGGTGGCCTTCTTGAGGTCGAAGTTGGGCGCCAGGGGCGCGCCGCCGGTGGTGTCGCTGGCCAGTTCCTCGATTTCAGATTTCTTGCTCAAAATGAAATCGGCGCCGTCCTTGTTGGCGTTGGCGATCTCTTTCAGGAACGCTTGCGCGGCGTCCTTCTTGAGCTTTCCGTTCTTGACAGCCTGGGTGAGCTTGGCCTTGACCTGCTGCATCTCCGTCAGGTCGGCCAGGGTAAGCCCGGCGGCATCGGGAAGCCGAGTGAAGATGGCGTAGATATCGTTGGACGGCAGGCCGAAGCAGAACGCCTCCAGAGCCTCGCGGTCGCCCTTGCGCGCAGCGATATGGAACAGGGTGTCGCCGCGCCTGTTGCGGTGAAGCAGCGCGCAGAGCAGCGGGTTCGCCGGCGCAGGCGCGTTTTTGTCGATGGTGATGGGGGTGCGCACCTCCTCGCCGCGCACACGTTTTTTCATGGCGATCTCATCGTTGACGAGAAAGCCCGTCATTTTGCGCAGGAATTCGAGCGCGCCATTGTGCAGGCAGTGAAACAGCACCGACTCGCCCCGGCGGTCCAACTTAAGCAGGCGCTTGCACAGTACCGCCTGCCGGTACGCCTTTTTCGTGGCCACGTCGGGTGGCGCCATGTACTGGACCGTATCTTCCGTGTCCAAAAGCAGGATCCGCAGCAGGTCCTCGAACATACCCCGGTTGGCCACGCGGATGAGCTTGAAAAAGGCGGTCGTGCCGTCGCGCTCGTCGACATAATCGAAGAACAGGCGGCAGGTGGCGCGACGGTGCTCGGCGTCCTGGTTCGACTTGGTGGCTTGCTTGAGAATGTGCTGGGACAGAAGGGCGCGGTTCGCACTCAGATCCTTCTGGAAGAGCCAGCTCATCATCGAGGCCTTTTTGCGGTCGTCGCCCTTGGCGTGCTCGGCGATGGCGGCCTCGATGTTGCCGATCTGCAGGTGGCGGGTCTGGATCAGCGCGTTGATCGACTGCCACTTGGGTTCGGGCAGGAGCATCTTGCCCAGCGGGCTGATACCCTGCTTGTTGCGCCGGGTGAAGTTGATATCGAACTGGAGCAGGGTGTGCGCCATGCGCAGCGTATCCTTGCCCTCGTTCCGGCGCAGGTTGTCGGCAAGATAGTGCCAGACTCCGTTGCCTTCCGCGTCCTCGCTGTTGAGGAACGTGTCGATGCTTTGTTGATCCCAGGTTTCAGAGATGGTGCTTAAGATCCACTGTGCATTCTTGATTTCGTATGCACCCAGACGATTGAGAAGATAATTTTCTCCGGATAGGCCACGCGCTTTATAAAGTCGATCGGAGTTATCCTCAAACTTGATCCAGTTGGAAAGAATTTTGTCGAACCGGCCGTTGCCCCGCTCCAGGCGCTGGGTAATCTCGCTGTGAATCGACTCGATCGAATAGCGCGACATGGGCGACAGTGTCCTCGTGTGATCGTGCGGGCGTTGGCACACGAACCTCTAGGAGCTTCCACACTGGGAATGGAGGCGTTAACAAAGATCTAACGGCCGTTTGGCGTGCCAGTTGTAAGGGTGAATGCCAATGCTGGGTGTGATGCGCACGCGTATGCGGCGAAGCCGTTCGTGCGGCCGTGCAAAAGCCACCATGTGCTGTGTGGTTGCCGCTCCACCGGCGACGGCGCATAGTCACGGATGGGCATTTATCCGCGTGCCGGAAGGAGGCCGCGATGCCGGACGACGCCGCTCAGCGCAGCCACGCCGGTGAGGCGCGGGAGGTCAAACGCGCCAGCCCCAAGCTGCTGGATTCCGGGACTCTTGCCGAATTCTGGGTCCGCCCGGACGCGCAGAACCCGCGGCTGACCCAGCACGTCCAGGGCGTCGACCAGGACGGCCAGCCCATCGAGACGCCCGTCGTTATCGAGCGTCCCCTGACGATCTTCCTCAACGATCAGGAGATCGTCACCGCCATGACGGTGAACGACTATCCCGAATACCTCGCCGTTGGCTTCCTGCTGAACCAGAACATGCTGCACGCCGACGACGTGATCGAAGGCGTGGACTACGACGATGAGCTGGAAGTCGCCGTTGTGCGCACGCGGCGCGCCACGAACTACGAGGAGAAGCTGAGGAAGCGCACGCGCACCTCGGGCTGCGCCCAGGGCACCGTCTTCGGCGACATCATGGAGAGCTTCGACCGCATCGTCCTTCCCAAGGATACGGAAATCCGAACCTCCTGGCTCTATGCGTTAACGCGAAAGATCAACCAGACGCCCAGTCTCTACCTGGAAGCCGGTGCGATCCACGGCTGCGTGCTTTGTCAGGAAGACCGCCCGCTGATCTATATGGAGGACGTGGGCCGCCACAACGCGGTCGATAAAATTGCGGGCTACATGTTCCGACACGGTATCGCCGCGGCGGACAAGATTTTCTACACCACAGGGCGCCTCACCTCGGAGATGGTCATCAAGACGGTGCAGATGGGAATTCCCATCCTGGCGTCGCGCTCGGGGTTCACCGCCTGGGGCGTTGAACTTGCGCGCCAGGCCGACCTGACCCTGATCGGCCGGGCCAAGGGCCGGCGCTTCATGGCCTTGTCGGGCGAGCACCGGATCGTGCGCGACACCGACCCGAGCGAGGTCGCGGCCGAAGACCCCAAATACCAGCGTAAGGGCAGCCGCGATGCCTGAGCCGGGCGGCGCGGTCGGCGTCCTGCTCGCGGGCGGGCAGTCGCGCCGCATGGGCGGCGGCGATAAGGCGCTGCGCCCGCTGGGCGGCCGGCCGCTTTTGGCGCACGCCGTCGAGCGCGCGGCGCCGCAGGTGGACCGGCTGGTGCTCAACGCCAACGGCGACGCGGCGCGCTTTGCGGGCTTCGATCTGCCGGTCGTGCCCGATGTCGTCGCGGGCTTCGCCGGCCCGCTCGCGGGTGTGCTCACGGGCATGACCTGGGCGGCGGCGCACGCGCCCGGCTCTTCCTGGATCGCCACCTTCGCCTGTGATGCGCCGTTCTTTCCCTGCGATCTGGTCGCGCGCCTGCGCGATGCGGTGGCGCGCGAGGGCGCGGACATGGCCTGCGCGGCGAGTCGGGGGCGCACGCATCCGGTTTTCGGTCTCTGGCCGGTGACGCTGCGCGGCGATCTCGAACACGCCATGCGCGAGGCGGGCATCCGCAAGGTGGACGCCTGGACGGCGCGGTACCGGGTGGCGACTGTGCCCTTCGAGATCGTGGAGACGCCGCACGGTCCGTGCGATCCCTTCTTCAACGCCAATCATCCCGAGGATCTGGCGCAGGCCGAGCGCTTGCTCGCGCGCTCCTGAACTGGTGTGCGTCGCCTTGCAGGGGCATGGCGCGGGTGCTACCGTCCGCACGCTCGCGCCGGGCCCGGCGCGGCGTATCCGATGATGTCCACACGGATGATGTCCACACGAAAGGCGGAGCAGGTATGGCGGTTGATCCCGAGACCGTCCGGCACGTCGCACGGCTCGCCCGGGTTCGTATCGAGCCCGAGCAGCAGCAGTCGCTGGCCACGGAGCTGTCCAACATCCTTGGCTGGGTGGACCAGCTCAACGAGCTGGACACCGAGGGCGTGGCACCCATGACAAGCGTGGCCCAGATGCGCCTGAAGATGCGCAAGGACGAGGTGACCGACGGCAACCGCCGCGAAGACATCCTCGCCAATGCGCCGGAAGCCAAGCACGGCTTCTTCGTCGTCCCGCGCGTGGTGGACTGAGCCCCGATGACCGAGCTGACAGATCTGACCCTGACCGCCGCGCGCGACCGTATCGCGCGCGGCGAGGTTTCCGCGCAGGAACTCACCGAGGCGCACGTGCGCGCCGTCGAGGGCGCGCGCGACCTCAACGCCTTCATCGCCGAGACATCCGAACTGGCCATGGACATGGCGAAGGCCAGCGACGACCGCCGCGCCCGGGGCGAGGCCGGGCCGCTGGAGGGCGTTCCGCTGGCCATCAAGGACCTGTTCTGCACCAAGGGCGTTCAGAGCACTGCCGCCTCGCACATCCTGGACGGCTTCACGCCGCCCTACGAGTCCACCGTGACCGCCAATCTCTGGAAGGCCGGGGCGGTCATGCTGGGCAAGGCGAACATGGACGAGTTCGCCATGGGGTCGTCCAACGAGAACAGTCACTACGGCGCTGCCCGGAACCCTTGGCAGCGGCGCGGCGACAACAAGCCGCTGGTGCCGGGCGGCTCCTCGGGCGGCTCGGCCAGCGCCGTCGCCGCGCGCGCGGCACTGGGAGCCACGGGGACCGATACCGGCGGCTCCATCCGTCAGCCGGCGTCGTTCTGCGGTATCGTGGGTATGAAGCCAACCTACGGCCGGTGCTCGCGCTTCGGCATCGTCGCCTTCGCTTCGTCGCTCGACCAGGCCGGGCCGATGACGCGCACGGTACGCGATGCGGCCGTGATGCTGCGCGCCATGGCGGGTCACGATCCCAACGATTCGACCAGCGTCGACACGCCCGTTCCCGACTTCGAGGCGGCGCTGACCGGCGACATCCGGGGCCTGCGCGTGGGTATCCCGGCGGAATACAGCGTCGAGGGCATGCCCGAAGAGATCGGCCGCCTGTGGCAGCAGGGCGTGGACTGGATCAAGGCGGCCGGAGCCGAGCCCGTCGAGGTCTCGCTGCCGCGCACGGCGTATGCGCTGCCCGCGTACTACATTATCGCGCCGGCGGAAGCCTCCGCCAACCTCGCACGCTACGACGGCGTGCGTTTCGGCCACCGCTCGGCGGAGGCGCGCGATCTGCAGGAGCTGTACGAGCAGACACGCGGCGAGGGCTTCGGCACCGAGGTCAAGCGCCGTGTGCTCATCGGCACGTACGTGCTCTCGGCCGGTTATTACGACGCCTATTACAACAAGGCGCGCAAGGTCCGGACGCTGATCGCCGAGGACTTCCGGAACGCCTTCGAGTCCGTGGACGTGCTGCTGGCGCCCACCACGCCGTCCGCCGCCTTCGGCGTGGGCGAGCTGGTGGACGATCCGTTGTCCATGTACCTCAACGACGTCTTCACCGTGCCGGCCAGCCTGGCGGGCCTGCCGTCGATCTCGGTGCCCGCGGGGCTGAGCGACACTGGCCTGCCCATGGGCCTGCAGCTTATCGGCCGGGCGTTCGATGAAGAGACGGTGCTGCGCACCGCCGGCGTGATGGAGGACGCGGCCGGGTTCGACCACCGGCCGGCGTTCATCGCGGGGCGCTGACCGGCGCCCCGCGCGCCCGGCGCCGACGCGAACCGGGCGCCGCGGTGGAAGCTGCCGATCCTGCCGGTGTCAGGACTCGCCGGCGTTGCCGTCCGCGTCTTCGTCGCCGGGGGCGTCGGCCGGATCGCGCTTGAATGGCGCGTTCGCCTTGCGGTCCTTCACCCGCGCGAGCAGCTCTTTGGCCATCTCGCGTTCCTGCGGTCCGCCCTTGCCGCGGATGTCGTTGGTCGCGACGTGCTGAAGCGCCGAGATGTGCTTGTCGAAGATCTCGTCGAAATAGGCGTCGTCCTCGACGTTATCCAGATAGTCAAGGAGATTGTCCGAGATGGCCGTCACCAGGCCATAGTCGTAGCTGCCCGCGACGTTGCGCATGTCGAGGAGTTTGCGCCGCACCTCCTGCCACCAGTCGTCCTTGGGCGCATAGACCTTGGGTTTTTTCCGCTGCAGCCGCGTGAGCTGGGCGATGTCTTGGGTCAACTGCGCCTTGTAGTCTCCGCGCATCTCGTTCAGCGCCTCCTGGCCGCGCTTGACGGCCTCCTGGGCGCTGATGCCGCCGGGCTTCTGGAGGCGTTCTTTGAGGCTCGTGCGCGGCTTGTTGCTGTGCGACTGCGACGTCATGGGAAAATCCTTCGCGTGCCGGTCAATTCGCCTTGGATGCGGAGGGGGAGCCGGCCTTGCTGGCAGCTTCAAGATTGGCGAGGCCCACCGGGTGCTCGATCACGCCGACGATCCGTTTGAACAGGGTGTCCGGGGAGACGGGCTTGCGCAGGAAGCCGTCCACGCCCGCATCCCGCGCGGCAACGACGCGTGCCTTTTCGGTCAGGCCGGTGAGCATGATGACGCGGCGCTCGGGATCGAACAGCGCCGGATCGTGGCGCAGGCGCTGGATCAGGTGATAGCCGCTGACGTGCGCCAGTTGCCATTCGGTCATCACGATGTCGATGTGGTGATGGCGCAGGGCATCCAGCGCCTCGTGCCCGTCCACGGCCTCGTGGACCGCGGCGAAGCCGAAACGCGCCAGAACGCGCGTGACCATCTTGCGAAAGGCGTGCGTGCCGTCTGCAACCAGGAGTGTGATTTCCGAGAAATTGAATTCCGGGCCCGTAACCGTGGTCTGGCTGACGATATCGTAAACGGCGGGCGTGCGTGTCATGCTGCGTCTCGTACTCCTGGATTGAACGGCGAACCAGCCGGCGCAGCCCGCGTCTCGGCCCGGGCTCGGTGCATCCCGTTCGCAGGTGGTACCTCCACGATTCTTGAGAATTTAACCGACCTGACCACACGGGTCCAGGCAAGCGCGCTTACGCGGGCCAGCGCGAGCCCGTTGCGACCGGGCGCGCAATGCGGTACCTCCCCGGCAGCGATGCCGCGTGTCCGCCCCGCGGGCAGGGCGCGCGGCGCTCGGAACCTTCTCACCGGACAACGAAAAGCGCGGCGAGCATCATGGCGAACTACCGGATCGCGGGCGAAACGGGTGAATGGGAGATCGTCGTCGGTCTCGAGGTCCACGCGCAGATCCGCTCGAGGGCGAAGCTGTTCTCCGGCGCGGCCACGGAGTTCGGCGCCGAGCCCAACACGCAGGTCTCCCCCGTGGACGCCGGCATGCCCGGCATGCTGCCGGTCATCAACGAATTCTGCGTAGCCCAGGCGATCAAGACGGGGCTGGGGCTGCGCGCGGCGATCAACCGCGTCTCCACCTTCGAGCGCAAGCAGTACTTTTACGCCGACCTGCCGCAGGGCTATCAGATCTCGCAGTACGAGCACCCGCTGGTGGGCGAGGGGACGATCTACCTGGACATGCCCGACGGCGAGGTCGTGCCCGTGGGGATCGAGCGCCTGCACATGGAGCAGGATGCGGGCAAGTCCCTGCACGACCAGGAGCCGGGCAAGACCTACATCGACCTGAACCGCTCCGGCGTGGCGCTGATGGAGATCGTCTCCAAACCGGACATCCGCAGTCCCGAGCAGGCGGGCGCGTATATCACCAAGCTGCAGTCGATCCTGCGCTACCTCGAGGTCTGTGACGGCAACATGGCCGAGGGCTCGATGCGCTGCGACATCAACGTCTCGGTGCGCCGGCCCGACGGCGGCTTGGGCACGCGCTGTGAGGTGAAGAACGTCAACAGCGTTCGCTTCATCATGCAGGCCATCGAGGTCGAGGCGATGCGCCAGATCAACGTCATCGAGGAGGGCGGCGAAGTCGTCCAGGAGACGCGCCTGTTCGACTCGCGCAAGGGCGAGACGCGCTCGCTGCGCGGCAAGGAAGAGGCGCACGACTACCGCTACTTCCCCGATCCGGACCTGCTGGAGCTGGAGGTCGACGACGCCTGGATCGATGAGATCCGGCAGACCATGCCCGAGCTGCCCGACGAGAAGAAGACGCGTTTCATCCAGGACTACGGCCTGGGCGCCTATGATGCCGGTGTCCTCGTTGCCGAGCGCGACACGGCCGACTTTTACGAGTCCGTGGCCGCCGGGCGCGATCCCAAAACGACGGCGAACTGGGTCACCGGTGCGTACTTCGGCGCACTCAACAAGGCCGGGATCGATCTGGGCGACGCCCCGGTGGACGCGGCCATGCTGGGCGAACTCATCGACCTGATGTCGGACGGCACCATCTCCGGGCGCATCGCCAAGGACGTCTTCGAGGAGATGTGGGAGTCCGGCAGGAAGGCCGGCGACATCGTCGAAGAGAAAGGCCTCAAGCAGATTTCCGACACGGCCGAGCTGGAGGCCATCGTGGACCGGATCGTTTCGGAGAACCCCAAGCAGGTGGCCCAGGTCCAGGAAGGCAACAAGAAGGTCATGGGCTGGTTCGTCGGCCAGGTCATGAAGGCCACTGGCGGCAAGGCGAATCCGCAGACGGTCAACGAGATCCTGGGCCGCAAGCTCGGCTGATACACGCCGGCGCGGCACCTCGCGCCGGGCCGAGCGCGGGTGCGCGTGCGGGGCGATCCGCATGGGGCACCAGACCGCACGCCGCGCTTTGCCGCTCGGGCGGGATTGCCCGATCCGGTGCCTGCATCGGGTCGGATCTTGCCCTATACTGGACGGGGTTGAAGACCGGCACGGATTGGCGTAAATCTAGACCGCGTCGGTCATCATTTAGCCCGCCGGAAGGTGGGTTGTCTGGCGGCCGACAGAGCGAAGGGGCTTGGATGACCGAGCTTGAGCGCAAATGCATCGACGCCGGCCTGAAAATGACGGGCCAGCGGCGTGTGATTCTTCAGGTTCTCGAGGAGGCGGACGATCATCCGTCGGTGGAGACGCTTTATAATCGCTCCAAGGAGATGGATGCGAGCATCTCCATCGCCACGGTGTATCGCACGCTCAATCTTCTGGACCAGATGAACCTGGTGCAGAAGCATGACTTCAACGAGAACCACGCTCGGTACGAGGCCAACCTCGAAAACCACTACCACTTCATCGACGTGAACACCGGCGAAGTGGTGGAGTTCAAGGATGAAAAACTCAACGAGCGCCTGAAGCAAATCGCTGAAAGTCTCGGCTTCGACCTCGTTGATCGCAGGGTGGAACTTTATGGCCACAAAGTACGATCCGACGAAGAAGACGACGACGGGCGTTGATTCGGCATGCCCGAAGTCGATGGCGTGCGAGAGCATGGACCCGAACATCCCGTGCCGGTGCCGTGATGCCGTCGTGCGCGCGTACAAGGAAATGATGGCCAACGGGTGCTCGCACACGGACGCCCACATGGTCGCCGCCCGCGTCTATTGCTATCACCATCCGGGTTATCCCGTGGACAAGGTGCACCGGCTGATCGCCCGGCTTGTCGAGCCCAACAACCTTCATTGACGGCCATGGTGTGTTTGCGCCGAAAGCCCGGCGCAGGCGCACTCACCCATCTACTTGGAATTATTTTAAGTCTATCATGCGCCCGAAGCGCCACTCTTGCCGACCTTCCTGCAAGATGATCCCCTGATGGCCAAATGCGGCCATGCGCCGCGCAACCGTCACCCGCGAGCGAGGATCCCGTCATGATCGAGCTGTATTCCTGGCCCACGCCGAACGGGCACAAGGTCCACATCATGCTGGAGGAGACCGGGCTGTCGTACGAGGTGCATCCCGTCGACATCGGCGCCGGCGACCAGTTTGGAGAGCATTTCCTGAAGATCTCGCCGAACAACCGCATTCCCGCGATCATCGATCGGCACGGCCCGGACCACACGCCCATGCCCCTGTTCGAGTCCGGCGCCATCCTGTTCTATCTCGCGGAGAAGACGGGCTATTTCCTGCCCAACGACGGCCACGGCCGCTACCGCACGATGGAATGGGTGATGTGGCAGATGGGCAATCTCGGGCCGATGCTGGGGCAGGCGCACCACTTCCGGCAATACGCGCCGGACCGCGTCGAGTACGCGTACCAGCGCTATACCAACGAGGCGAACCGGCTTTATCGCGTTATGGAGAACCGATTGAGCGAGTCGCCGTATCTCGCGGGCCAGCATTATTCCATCGCCGACATCGCGGCGTTTCCGTGGACCCGGAGCGCGGAGAAGCAGGGCGTGGATATCGCCGAATACCCCCACGTCCAGCGCTGGCAGGAAGCGGTGGCCGAGCGCCCGGGTGTGCAGCGCGGGCTGCAGGTTCTCGCGGACAAGCGCAAGGAAGGCTTCGACGAGAAGGCGCGCGAGGTGCTGTTCGGCACCACGCAGTACGCACGGCGCTGAGCGCGGTCATGGCTGAGCACGACGGCTTGCCGGCGCCGGCGACGACGGCGGCCCATGCCGGCTTCGCCGACACGGGCGGGGCCGGGGATGTCGTACCGCCCATCCGGCCCGCGACGACGTTTACGCGTGGAACCGATTACGCGCTGGACGGGCCGGATGAATACCAGCGCGACGACACCCCCTCGGCGCGCCCGGCGGAAGCGCTCCTGGCGCGCCTGGAGGGCGGCCGGGAGGCGCTGCTCTTCGCCTCCGGTATGGCCGCGGCGGCGGCCGTGGTGCAGACGCTGCGCCCCGGCGATCACATCGTGGCGCAGCGCGCCATGTATTGGGGCCTGCGGGCGTGGCTGGAAGATTTCTGCGCGCGCTGGCAGATCGGGCTGGATCTGGTCGCGCCGGAGGCGGCGGCGCTGCGTGCGGCCATCCGGCCCGGGCGCACGAAGCTCGTCTGGGTCGAGACGCCCAGCAATCCAACCTGGGACATCGTGGATATCGCCGCCGCGGCGGCGGCCGCCCACGACCACGGCGCTCGGCTGGTGGTGGATTCCACGGTGGCCACGCCGGTGCACACGCAACCGCTCGCGCTGGACGCGGATGTCGTGATGCATTCCGCGTCCAAGGCGCTCAACGGGCACAGCGACGTGGTGGCCGGTGCGCTGGTTACGGCCGAGCCGGAGTCGGATGTCTGGCGGCAGATCCGCGCCAACCGGAAAGAGGGCGGGGCGATCCTGGGCCCGTTCGAAGCGTGGCTGCTGCTCCGGGGCATGCGCACGCTGTTCCCGCGCGTGGAACGGGCGAGTGACAACGCCCGACGCATCGCGGCGCATTTTGCCGGCCATACCAAGGTTGCGGCGGTGCTCTATCCAGGTCTCGAATCGCATCCGGGGCACGCCGTTGCGACGCGGCAGATGCGCGGCGGCTTCGGCAGCATGCTGTCCCTGCGCATGGCTGGCGGACGCGGCGCGGCGCTGGCGGTCGTCGGCCGCTGCCGGATCTTCCAGCGTGCGACCTCGCTGGGCGGGGTGGAGAGCCTGATCGAGCATCGCGCGACGATCGAGGGTGCGGACTCGCCGGTCCCCGATGACCTGCTGCGCCTGTCCGTGGGCATCGAGGATGCCGCGGACCTCATCGCGGATCTGGACCAGGCGATGGCCGCCGTTTGAAACGGGCACGGCATGCATTGACAGGCCCGGGGGCGCGTGCCTACACACAGGGTCCCACGGACGGCGACGCCGGGTTTTCGGGCGGCGCCGGTTCAACGGAGAGGTGGCCGAGCGGTCGAAGGCGCTCCCCTGCTAAGGGAGTAAGCGGGTAAAACCGCTTCGAGGGTTCGAATCCCTCCCTCTCCGCCAAGCATTCCGGAATTTCGCGGGTCCAATCGTGGACAAGGCTTGCGCCGTCCTGGTCTCCGGACGGCGCCTTTGCAGGTCAATTTGTCTTCGGGTATCGGCCCAAGTCGGCGCCGCGTCCAGCGCGGCATGCCCGAACGCCATCACGGACGGATTCACACGAATGGCCGGATGCCGACCAGGATCAGGCCGAGGATGAGGGCCGCGATGGCGGCCTTGAGCCACTTTCCCACGAGTTCGAGCCGCCACGCGGGCGATTCCGCGTTGATGGCCGACTTGGCCGTGCGGTCGGCGATGTAGACCATGCCGAGACCGAACGCGACGGCGAGCCAGCCCAGCATCGTGATCAGCATATCCACCAGAACCGAGGACATCGGCATTATCCTCTCGCGTCGTGCGCTGTCGCTCGAACGGTCGTGACCCGGGCGCGCCGACGGCCACGCCGCACGCCAGCCGCCCGGTCCGGCCCGGCGACGGCGGTCACGCGGGGAGTCGGGTAGCAGGAATGCCCACGGGAGTCACGCGGACCCGCGCCGCGGCATCGCCCCGCAGCCCGCGACGCCGCGGCCGGGCCGGTGTGGTCGGTCGGGTCGGCCCGTTAGCCCAGCGGCAGCCCCAGCAGCGCCAGGATGATCGGCCGTGCGGCCAGGAGCGCGATGCCCACGATCAGCCACATGAAGGCCACGCGCAGCCACACCCCCGCACGCTGCATCTGCTGCTCGTTGGAGAAGGATTCCGGTTTGCCCGCGCACGCGCGTCGCGACATCATCACGAAGACCATGCCGAAGACGATGGCGATGCCGGAAAGGATGGTCAGCGCAAGGCTGAGAAAGGTCATGTCGTGCCTCTTCCCCCTGTTGTCGCTCGGATGGGGACGCCTGCGACGTCCCGCCGCCCTGTATCGGACGCGAGTCGGGTAGCAGGCACGTGCCGGGGTGTCATCCGCAGGGTGTGTGCGGGTTTTTGCACAGGCGGTGAGGGCGCGGTCGCGACATTTGGTCACGATTTATACAAATGGTAATCTCGAAACCGGAAGCCAGACGGAGGCGGGCATGCCCTTCGACCCGGTCGCGCTCACGGATGTCCCGCGGCGGCATCCGGTCCGGGCGATGCACGACGCCTGGATGCGCATGCGCGGGGCCGCACGCGCACCGGCTTGGCATGGCTTCGATCCGGTCGATCATCCCACGCTGCTGACCTGGATTCTCCTCGCGCGGGGCCGTCTTGACCTGCCGGACTACGGCTTTTCCTGGGTGCTCAACGGCGAGGGGGTGTGCGACCTGCTCGGCTTCCGCCCCAAGGATGTGGTCTTCGGCAGTCTGATGCCCGCGGCCGACTACCGCACGCGGATCGACTCGGTGCGCAGCGTTCTCGACGGCGGTCCCCCCTTCGTGGCCCGGCTGCGCGTGCCCGTTGAGGGGCGCGAGCACGTCACCGCCTATGAAGGCGAGTTCCCCTTCCTCGGCGAATCCGCTGCAGTATGCCTGATCTGTTTGATCGCGCCCGACGACGCCACGGTGTGAACCGGGCGCGCGGCGGAAAAAGGGCCTGGGACGCGCCCCATCGGGTATGCTTGCGTGCCATCGCGGGCACCCCACATCAGCGCAGGGAAGCGCCGCATCTCCGGCGCGTGGAGCGACGACCATGATCCAGACACGACGCGTGGCCGCGATCCTGACGGCGTTGAGCCTGACGGTCGCGGCATGCAGCCATCCCAGCGGCCAGCAGTACACCGGCGAGGACGTCGGCCGTATCGTCGATACCGCGGAGGCGACCGTGATTTCCGCGCGGCCGGTCGACATCAAGGGCGGCGAGAACCGGGGCATCGGCGCGGTTGCGGGCGGTGCCGCCGCGGGTAGCGTCGCCGCCGCGGCTGTGGACAATCCGGGTGCCGAGGCGGCGGCCACCATCATCGCCGCACTGGCCGGCGCCGGCCTGGGCTGGCTCATCGAAGAGGACGCCCGTAGCCGCAAGGGTATCGAATACGTCCTGCGCACGGCCGACGGGCGCGTCATTACCCTGGTGCAGAACCGCGGCCCCGATGAGGAGCCCATCGCCAAGGGCAACGAGGTGCTCATCCAGTACGGCCGCGCGTATACGCGCGTCGTGCCCCTGCCGGCGGGCGCCGGCGCCACCGGGGAAGCCCGCGACGACGGCCGGGACCACAATGGACTCGCCACGGGGCGCGGGGTCGCGCCCAAGACTCAGTCCGCGACCGGGGACGAATCCGCGTCGGACGGGGCCGGCGGCGGCGACCGGGGCCGCTCCGGGAGCTGGAGTAACCCGGACGGCGAGTAATGCCGGGCGCGCCAGGGCAAGATGCGATCAGGTTGAGTCACCTGATCGCTGAATCGCGCCCTGTTTTCAAAAGGTAGAGTGCGATTCAGCGATCCACCCGGCTCGCATCGCACTCTAATCGAGTAGGGAGG
>Ga0207714_1000189_pt1 | contig 41183 bp, 24 predicted proteins | sample PonA232FremontCA_2_FD_187270 | JGI IMG/M metagenome (GOLD analysis project Ga0207714, IMG submission 187270) | Marine sediment microbial community from Fremont, CA, USA - Pond A23 Sediment 2 (SPAdes) | ecosystem: Environmental > Aquatic > Marine > Unclassified | place: USA: Fremont, California... | reverse complement strand
AGGGTGAATAGCCCTCCTGCATGGCCAGGGTGTAGAGGAACGGTTTGATGGTCGATCCGATTTGCCGGGCCCCCTGCGTGACGTGGTCATATTTGAAGTATTTGAAATTCGGCCCGCCCACATAAGCTTTTACATGACCATTCATGGGATTCATCGACATGAAGCCTGCCCTCAGGAAATACTTGTAATAGCGGATCGAATCCATCGGGGTCATCACCGTGTCCTTTAAACCATTCCAGGAGAAAACTTTCATCTTATGGGGCTCATGGAATGATTCTTTGATGGAATCCTCGGGCAATCCCTGGCGGTTGAGCACATAATAACGATGGGTGCGTTTCATGGCCCGGTTCATGATCCGCCCAACCTCCTCCTGGGAGAGGTCATTGGAGAAGGGCCCGTTGCTGGAGCGCTTTTTTCGCTCGAAAAAGGTGGGCTGAAGGTCCCGGCCCAGGTGCTCCCTGACCGCCTTTTCCGCATATTGCTGCATTTTGGAGTTGATGGTGGTATATATTTTCAGCCCATCCCGATAGAGGTCATAATTGGAGCCGTCCGGTTTTTTATGTTTGTTACACCAGCCGTAAAGGGGATTGTTGGCCCAGTTGATCGAGTCTTTCCGGTAACTTTCATACGTGCCATAATTGGCTTTTTCCGGTTTCTCCCTGGTCAGCAGGGTCCTTATATGAGACCGGAAGTAGGTGGCCGGGCCTACATTGTGGTCCTGTACTTCATAGCTGATGCCCAGCGGCATGGAAGACAGCGAATCATACTGTGCCTGGCTGAGAAAATCGTATTTGTTCATCTGGTGCAAAACAATGTTGCGCCGTTGCCTGCTCCTGTCCGGATGAAGCACCGGGCTGTAGCGGGTAGGGGCCTTTAGCAGCCCGATCAGGGTGGCTGCCTCCTCTACCCTTAAGGAATCGGGATGGGTATTAAAATAAGTCTTGGCCGCCGATTTGATGCCATAGGTCTGTCCTCCGAACGGAACGGTGTTGAGGTACATCACCAGAATCTCTTTTTTCGTGTAGTTGCGCTCGAGCTTAACGGCCGTAATCCATTCCTTGAATTTGGCCAGCACCAGGTTGGTGGCATAGGCGATTTGGGTGTCGTATGTGGTTGTATCCCGCGGGAAAAGATTCTTGGCCAGTTGCTGGGTGATGGTGCTGCCACCTCCTGAACTGCGGCCCATTAACAGGGTCTTGAAAAAAACACGGGCCAGTCCCCGGGCATCAATGCCGGAATGGTCATAAAAACGGATGTCTTCGGTGGCGATCAGGGCATTGACAAGGTTGGAGGAGACTTCTTTGAAGTCCACATATGAGCGGTTTTGATAGTAATATTTGCCGAGCAGTTTGCCATCCTCCGAATAAACCTGGCTGGCCAGGTTGTTTTCCGGATTCTCAAGGTCCTCAAAAGTGGGCATCGGCCCGAAGGCCTCCTGGGAAATCAGCAAAAAAATGACGAACAGCGTTACAAAAGGCAGGGCAAAAAGGGTCCAGAACAATCGAATGTAAAACTTTTTGCTATAATCAGGCTTCCAGTTCATTAGTATAAAAACTTGTTAAAGGTTTTGACTATATTCGAAAAGATGATTGATCATTTATTTTGTAAGTGAACCAACAATGAACAATTAAATAATGATCTCCCTTACCAGCATTGATTTAATAGAGAAGTTTCATGAATCAAACAACTTTTTAATGAAGGTTTTTCATCCACATCGGATTGGACCATGATCTGATCTTATCAGCGATTTCGCCATGGACCCCCCCATGCTTTATACATAGCTATGATGCGTAGGTTTCTGCATGCCGGCTCATCTGGGAAAAGACGTATTAAAATCTGTAAACCAGCATAGTATTAAAAATTGCTTTGGTGCCATTGATTAACTCATCATAAATCCTGCATGTTTTATGCATTGCCTTGTTGTTTAACTCCGTGCATGCGGGTTGCATTGTAGGGGGATGTTTTTGCTGAAAATAATAAATTCACCAAAATTTCATTATAGATATATAAAATCATTAACTTTGCTCAATTTTATGATTGGGATCACACCAGGCGATCAACGGTGGTTTTGTCAGTTTTAACTGGATCGATTCGATTAATTAAATAATTTTGCAATGCCGTAAGGCGTTATAGCGTCAGCGAAATGGCTTCGGCCAAAGCCCTTGTTAGAAATATTGTTAACCGCGAACAGTCTGTATATGGAGGATAACCTAGTTATCGTTGAGTCACCCGCAAAGGCCAAAACTATAAAAAAATTTTTAGGTAAGAACTATCTTGTTAAATCCAGTTATGGACATATACGAGATCTGGAAAAAAAGAACTATGGGATTGATATAGACAACGGTTTTCAACCCCAATATGTTATATCGGAGGATAAGAAAGCCGTGGTGAAGGAGTTGAAGGAACTGGCATCCCGGGCCCGGATGGTTTGGCTGGCCACAGATGAGGACCGGGAAGGGGAGGCCATTGCCTGGCATCTTTATCAGGTATTGGAGTTGACCCCGGAGAAAACGCGCCGGATTGTTTTCCATGAGATCACCAAAGAAGCCATTGAACAGGCGATCAATCATCCCCGGGATATTGATCGCAATTTGGTTTATGCCCAGCAGGCGCGCAGGGTTTTGGACCGTTTGGTGGGTTTTGAGCTTTCTCCGGTTCTGTGGCGAAAAGTCAAGCCTTCTCTTTCGGCAGGCCGTGTACAATCGGCTGCGGTACGGTTGATTGTAGAGCGGGAGAGGGAGATCATGGATTTCAAACCCAGTTCTGCCTACCGGATACTGGCTGATTTCAACGACGGGAAAAGCCATTTTGGTGCTGAATTGTCGGATCGGCCGGAGAAGCGTGAAGATGCCCTAAAGGTACTGGAAAACAGCAAGCGCTCAGAATTTACCGTAGCCGATGTTCAGAAAAAGCCTTCCAAAAAGAACCCGGCGCCCCCTTTTACCACATCCACCCTCCAGCAGGAGGCCAGCCGTAAGTTAGGATTTAGTGTATCACGGACCATGTCGTTGGCCCAGCGTCTTTATGAAGCCGGTAAGATCACCTATATGCGGACCGATTCGGTCAACCTCTCGAAAGCTGCCCTGGCCTCAGCCAGTGAGGTGGTCAAAAAGGAATACGGCGCATCGTATCTCAAGACCCGTCAGTATACCACCAAGGCCAAAGGGGCACAGGAAGCCCACGAGGCGATCCGCCCCACATACATTCAAAATCAAGAGGTTTCCGGCAATGCTGCCGAAAAAAAGCTGTACGATTTGATCTGGAAGCGTACGGTGGCCTCTCAGATGAGCCCGGCCGAATTTGAAAAGACCCAGGTTAAGATTGATATTTCACAGGATCCCCACCAATTCATTGCTAAAGGGGAGGTATTAACCTTTGAAGGTTTTTTAAAGGTTTACATGGAATCGACTGATGAGGAGCAAGAGGAGGAAAGCAAGGGGTGGTTGCCGTCGCTGAAGAAAGGCCAGAAGCTGGATTACCGGTATATTAAAGCCATCCAGCGCTTCAGCCATCATCCTCCACGGTATACGGAAGCCAGCCTGGTCAGAAAGCTGGAAGAACTGGGCATCGGCCGTCCCTCTACTTATGCACCCATCATCTCTACCATTCAGGACAGGGGGTATGTTGTCAAAGACGACCGGCTGGGTACCCCCCGCAATTATGATGAAATCCTTCTTGAAGGGAACCAGCTGAAGGAACAAACCCAGAGCGAGATGGCCGGTTCGGAAAAGAACAAACTCTTTCCCAATGACATCGGTATGGTGGTCAATGATTTCCTGCGCAAATACTTCACCGAAGTGGTCAATTACAATTTCACGGCCGATGTGGAGAAAGAGTTCGATGAGATTGCCCAGGGCGACAAGGACTGGTCGGAGATGATTGCTCGTTTTTATAAGCCTTTTCATGAGAAGGTGGAAGAGACCCTTGAAAAGTCGGGCAAAAACACCGGAGAACGGATCCTGGGCCAAGATCCCAAGACCGGCCGGCAGGTTTCGGTAAAGATTGGGCCTTACGGGCCCATGGTTCAGCTGGGAACCCGGGATGAAGAGCAAAAGCCGCGGTTTGCCAGCCTGCAGAAGGGACAACACATCGAGACGATCACCCTGGAGGAAGCCCTCAAGCTTTTTCAGCTTCCCCGCAACCTGGGCGAATATGAAGGCCATGAGATGGTCGTTTCGACCGGGCGGTATGGACCTTACGTCAAGCACCGTGGTAAATATTATTCGCTGAAAAGCCAGGATGATCCCTTTAAAATTACTAAAGACCGCGCCACCGAGTTGATTGAGGAAAAGCGCGAGCGCGATCGCAAACGCACCATACAATCCTTTTCTGAGGACAAGGACCTGATCATTTTAAAGGGTCGTTTTGGCCCTTATATCAACTATTCCGACGGCAATTACCGCATTCCCAAGGATAAGGATGCCCAGCAGCTGACTCTGGAGGAATGCTACGAAATCATAAGAAACAAAAAAGAAAGGGATAAGAAAAAAGGTGCCAGCAAATCCGGAAGCGGGAAAAAGACGGCCACCTCAAAGAAAAAGAGTACCCAAAGCAGCAGCAAGAAAACCGCCAAAGGAGGCAGTCAGAAGAAGCAGGCCAGCCAGAACAAGAGCAAAAGCAGCACCAAGAGCAGCTCCCCAAGTACCAGCAAAAGCAGCAGTAAAAACAGCGGCCGGGGGAAATCGGGCGGAACAAAAAGCGGTTCTTCGAAATCGGGGACCCGGAAAAAATCTACCTCCGGCAGCACTGCGGGGTCCACTAATTCCGGGAGCAAGGGCGGTGGCAAGGGTTCGGCAAAAAAATCCGCCTCCGGTCAATCTACCAAGAAAAACAATTCCAAATAATTTCGATCTGCACCCATGAACCTGAACGATTATCTTAATCCTTTGGATCCTTCCTTGCATCAGGGGGAGAGTGGAGAATTTTTGAGGCACCTGCGGGTCAATGCCGATGGCATTAAAGACGGCGCGCTTGAGGAGATTGATTTGGCGTTGGTTGGCCTGCCGGTTTATTTTGACCAGAGTATAAGGAGCACCCATGCCCCGGATTTGATCCGGCGGGAGTTGTATGATCTGGCTTTTGATTCGCGCCACAGTCCGACCATCATGGATCTGGGCAATATGAAGAAGGCCGGCAGTGTGCGTGAAACCTTATTTGGCCTGAGTGATGTACTGGTTCATCTGATGGAATCGGGGATTTTTGTATTGTTGTTGGGCGGGGATAGTCTTTTGAACCTGGCCGTATTGAGAAGCCTTCCCCGGGTATCCCCGGGTGAATTGCATTATGCTTTGGCTGAGCCCTATCTTTCTCTGGCCGGATATGGGGGGTTTGACATGATTTCAGACGAACGGGTCCAGTTGTATCAGATCGGCGGTCAGGCCCATTACCATACCCAGGAACAAAAGGTATGGACCCGGAGTTTTGTCCACGAGACCTATCGCCTGGGGAAGCTCCGCGATCATTTGGCCGGTGCGGAGCCTTATTTAAGGGGCGCTGATGGCTTCGGGCTTTCGGTCAATGTGGTCAAGAATGCCGATGCCCCCGGACAAAATACCGGCTTCCCCAACGGCATGTACGGAGAGGATGTTTGCCAGTTGGCCGGTTATGCCGGGTTGGCCGATCACCTGAAAATATTTTCGGTGATGGATTATTATCCCCCGCACGATCGCTTGCAGGTAACGGCACGGCTTTTGGCCCAAAGCCTGTGGTACGCCATTGAAGGTTTCCGCTCCCGCATCTCGGAAAATCCCTACCAGGATGAGCACTTCAAAAAATTCCTGGTGAACCTGGAAGATCATAGCCTGGTCTTTTACAAAAGCGAACGCACATCGCGCTGGTGGATGGAGGTGCCAGCCGCTGATTCTGCCGGAAAAACCGTCATTCCTTGCCATTACGCCGATTACCAAACTGCAGCCCGCCACGAGATCCCTTCCCGATGGCTCAGGGCCTATCAGCAGGTTCACCGGGGTGGCTGACTAACACCCCCTTATCGGCCATTTGTTGCGGCTGGGCTTAAAAATTGATTTATATCAGTAACCTTGGCCCCTAAATTCCAGTATAAGTTGCCAGACGTTGTTAACAATTGCTGTTGATAAAATTTGTCCAACAAGAATATTTTTGTTTATTTTACGTTCAGTATTAAAATCGAGGATACATAAGTGTTATATGAGGGGAGCATCTATTTTAATCTTATTGCTCGGTTTGACCCTACCGTTATATGGTCAGCAAGACCCCCAATTCAGCCAGAATATGTTTACCCGGTTGTCGTATAACCCTGCGTATACTGGCAGCCATGGTCAAATATGTGTGACGGCCCTGCATCGTCAGCAATGGTTTGGATTTGGCGATGGGGCACCGGAAATCAGTGCCTTTAATTTTGACGCCTCTATCTCTCCCTTTGGCATCAAAAGCGGGGTGGGCCTGTCCATCATTCAGGATCAGATTGGGTTCAACAACAACCTGGGGGCCAATCTTTCCCTGGCCTACCGGTTTGATGCCTGGGACGGTAGCCTCTCGTTGGGGGTCAATGGCGGGTTGATCAATTATTCGCTGACCCCGCAATGGAAAATCCCTTCAGGGACGGCCATCCATTCTTCCAACGATCCGGCCATCCCCGATGAAGTGAAAAATAAAATGGCCCTGGATCTGGGCTTTGGGGTGTATTATCACACCGATGCCCTCTATCTCGGGATCTCTTCCACCCATATCAATGAACCAACATTTCAGGCTGCTGAAGGAACGGCCCGCCCTACCATTCAAAGAAATTATTACCTGATCTCGGGCTATAACCTGAGTATGGGGGACAGCAAGTTTGAGTTAAATCCCTCACTATTAATACAGTCGGATGGGACCACTTCACAAATTAGCCTGAATACCCATGTGATGTATAATAAAAAATTCTGGGGGGGCGTTTCTGTTAGGACAGATCGCACCATCACCGGCATGATCGGAGCCAAACTGTTTGATTGGGTGAAAGTGGGCTATTCCTACGACCTGGGCGTTTCGGCACTCAGTAAATACCATCAGGGTTCCCACGAAATCATGGTGGGCTTTTGTTTTGATGCCAAAACCGATCAAAGTCCCAAAAAATACAAAAGCATTCGTTTCCTATAAATTAAGAAGTTACTGATTATCTAGCAAATAAATCCCGACATTATGAAGAAAGTAGTTTTATTGGTCATTCTGTTCGCCTTTGCGGTAAGTTGCAGCAATCAAAAGGGAGGTCAATTGGTCGGTGTACAGGGAAGGCAAGACTGGTATGAATCCCAACCTTATGGAATGGTGTTTGTACCCATGGGGAGTTTTACTATGGGCCAGAGCGATGAGAGTGCCTCCTGGGCAATGACTACCAAATCCAAGCGTGTTTCGGTAGATGCTTTTTGGATGGATGAGACCGAAATCACCAACAATGAGTATCGGCAATTCGTAAAATATGTCAAAGACTCCATCCTTCGCCGAAAATTGGGCCAACAGATTGATGAGTTTCTCATTACTGAAGACCAGTATGGTAATCCGATAGATCCCCCCCGGATTAACTGGGAAGCAGAAATTGATCCCACCGATGAAGCCCAGCGGGAGATCATCAATTCCATGTACTATGATCAGCAAGACCGATTGTTCGGGCGCAAACAGCTGGATACACGGCAGTTGATGTATACTTATTTTTGGGTCGATTACCAGCAGGCTGCCGAAAGGGCCAATAAATATAACTATGATGCCAAGCAATATGAAGGTTCGGTGACCAATACCCAGGGGGAGAGCATGGAGATCAACAGCCGTAAGGCGTTCATAATGAGGGGAAAAGTCAATGTTTATCCCGATACCCTCTGCTGGATCCGCGATTTCACCTATTCTTTCAATGAACCCTATACCGATAATTACTTTTCTCATCCAGCCTACGATAATTATCCGGTGGTCGGTGTAGACTGGGAACAGGCCCGGGCCTTTTCCATCTGGCGAACCAAATATCTCAATGATTATCTCCGCACAGAGGGAGAAGGAGAGGTTCAGGATTACCGCCTGCCTACCGAAGCCGAATGGGAATATGCCGCCCGCGGAGGTCTGAATTTGAACCCCTATCCCTGGGGAGGGCCTTATACCCGGAACGAAGAAGGGTGTTTTATGGCAAATTTTAAACCCATGAGAGGCAATTATGTAGACGATGGTGCGTTAATAACTATGCCGGTTGGTAGTTATTCGCCCAATGATTATGGTTTATATGATATGGCGGGTAATGTGGCAGAATGGACGGCCAATGCCTTTGACCAATCGGCTTATTTCTTCACCCACGATATGAATCCAAGCTATAAATATCAGTCCGAGCCGGATGATCCCCCGGCTATGAAGATGAAAGTCATTAAAGGAGGCTCGTGGAAAGATATCGGCTATTACCTCCAAAATGGCACGCGATTGTATGAATATAAGGATTCCGCCAAATCCTATATCGGTTTCCGCTGCGTAAGGTCTTATTTGGGTGGTTCTGATCGGCAGTAAAAAATAGCTGGATTTACCAAAATATTATTAGTGGTAGCCTAAAAAAATGATGATGTCGTATGATGAGTATATCTGAACTAGTACAAACCGCTGGTTGGAAAAATTTTATCACCAAGCTATACGGTTTTGGTGCCTCGATTGTACTGGCGGGAGCCCTGTTTAAGTTGCAGCACTGGCCCATGGCAGGGACCATGCTGACAATAGGGATGACCACCGAGGCGGTGATTTTCTTTTTTTCCGCTTTTGAGCCGCCCCATGAAGAAGTGGACTGGTCCATTGTTTATCCGGAGTTGGCTGGTTTTGAACCATCCAACAAGGAAGGCGGTGGTGCCGGTTGGCAGCAGGCTCAGCCCACCCCTTATCAGCAAGGCGGAGGACAGGAGCAAACTCCTGCTGGCGGAGGAGCGGCATCATCCAGCGGATATTCCGGGGGTAATGGACAGGGTCCAGGCCCTCAGTCTTCAGCAGGATCATCCGGACAGGCACCCCCACAAGGCCATCAAGGCATGCCCACTTCCGGTATGGGTGGAGGCAGTTTGACCAAATTTGACCAGATGATGGAAAACGCCGATATTTCACCCGAATTGTTTAATCAACTGGGCCATGGGCTGAAAAAACTCAATGAAACGGCCAAAAACATCAATAATGTTTCCAACGCCAGTTTGGCTACGGATCAATATGTCAACAATATGCAAGCAGCCTCGGAATCGGTGAATTTGTTAACGGAAAATTACAACCAATCCAAAGAGGCTTTGAATCAATCCATCAATCAGCTCAATGAGGTGTATCAGCAATCCGCCGAGGCCATAAAGCAATCGGGCCAGGATATGGCCCAGCAAATGAGCCAAAGTGGAAAGGATTTTGCCGAAAAGGTCAGCCAAAGCGGCGATGAGTTGGCCAACTCCTACAAGGATATTGCCGACCAGGTGAAAACGGACATTGTTCAGGGCAACCAGAACTACAATGAAAAACTGGAAGAGCTTAACAAGAACCTGGCTGCCCTCAATGATGCCTATGAACTGCAGCTGAAAACCACCAACGATCATGTCAAAAATACCGAACAGGTTTATGGCCAGATGAATCAGATGATGGATGACCTGAAGGGCTCTGCCGAACAGGCCCGCAAATCGCAGGAAAAGCTCTCCCAGTTGAACCATCACCTGGAAGAACTCAATGGGGTCTACGGCAATATGCTCTCGGCCATCTCGGTAATGTCTAACAATAGTTGAGGATAGAACAGCAGTAGTTTATGGGTCACGGAAAAGAAACTCCCAGACAAAAAATGATCGGCATGATGTATTTGGTGCTTACCGCCATGTTGGCACTCAATGTATCGGCCGAGGTATTGGATGCTTTTCGTCTGGTGAATGAAGGCATAAAAACCACTACCGATAATTACATCAAGAAGAACAATTCCATTTACAAGGAATTTGAAGCTGAAATGGCCAAGAATGCTAAGAAGGCTCAAAGTTGGAAACAACAGGCCTTTGAGGTGCGTTCGAAAGCCGATTCGCTCTATGACTATTTACAGGGTTTGAAAGTGGAGATGGTTAAGATGAACCAGGGGGAAAAGATCAAGGAGAATGAAGCCCTGCAGAAGAATGAAAACGGGGAGGTTGTCATTGACATGACCAAGCTGGTGGGCAAGGCCAAGTCCGACCTTGGCGACCGGCTTATGATCGGAGAGAATTTTGATGGCGAGGCCTATGACTTGAAGAAATGGATCAACCGTTACCGAAAAGATCTGTTGAGCTATATTGACGAAGACGATCAAAAATTCAGGGAAACCATCTCCAAGACGCTGGATACCTCCGACCCACCAGCGCGGGAAGGACATGAAAAGAAATCCTGGGAGATCAAACATTTCTATGGCATACCCTTGGCTGCGGTTTTACCGATCATCAGTACCTTGCAAGCCGATGTGCGCAATGCCGAGTCGGAAGTGATACAATACCTGTTGGGCCAGATTGATGCCGGTTCTTTTGCCTTCAACAAGCTGGAGGCCACTGTTATTCCCAATGCCAATTATATGCTCCAGGGCAGCGATTACCAGGCCGAAGTTTTTCTGGCGGCCCGCGATACCACTGCGCCTCCGCAAGTTTTAGTTGGTCAGTGGGACAGTGTCAGGCAGGAAGATGGATCCTATCAGATTGAAATGACCCGGGTCGAGGATACCCTGCCTATTAAGGGTGGCAAAGGCCTTTATAAACGGACCCCGCGTCAAACCGGGGTACACGAGTGGGGTGGCATCATTGAACTGATGGGCCCTGAGGGCAATACCATCCGCAAGCCGTTCCGCCAGAGCTATGAAGTGGCCGAACCCAACCTGGTGGTTTCTCCCACCAAGATGAATGTCTTTTACGTGGGCATTCCCAACCCGGTAAGCATTTCGGTGCCCAGCATCCCGCCCAAAAAGCTGGAGGCGGATGTTCGCAACGGCAGCATCTATAAGGTCCGACCCGGTGAATTTGAGGTCAAACCCAATTCACCCGATCGTGAATGTGTGGTAGAAGTCAGCGCGACCATCAATGGCCGGCCCCGGACTTATGGCACCCAAAGGTTCCGCGTCAAAGACCTGCCTACACCGGTGGCGACTGTCGGCGGCAAATCACGGGGAGAGATCAAAAAGGAAGTGTTGAAGGCCCAAAGTGTGGTTTTTGCCGAAATGGAGGATTTTCTCTTTGACCTGCAATATGAAGTTACCCAATATACATTAACCACCACCAACCGTGGGGGTTATGTTCAGACCCTGCGGAAACAAACCAACCGCATTGATCAGGAAGCCCGCCAATGGATTGAAGACAATGTGCGGCTCGATTCAAGGGTTCACTTTGAAGACCTGCGGGCCGTCGGACCTGATGGCCGCGAGAAAAAACTGAACCCCATCATGTTTGAAGTTCAATAAAATACCAAAACGTCCCATATTATGAAACGATTATTTGCTTTTCTTTTATTCGGTGTCATTGTTCTGGCAGCAGGCGCTCCGGAGGGCCAGGCCCAAACGGTCAACGACAATATTTATACCAAACAGAATGTGAAGGCCAAACAACCTATCCCCCACGTTTCCCTGAGGGAGGCCGATGTGATGTGGTCCAAGAAACTCTGGCAGATGATTGACTGCCGTAAGAAGATGAACCAGGTGCTCTATTTCCCCGAAGAAACCATGGAAGGACGCAAAAGCCTGATCCAGGTGATTATGCATGGCATACGGAATGAGGGCCTTACCGCTTATCAGTCCGATGAGTTCAAGCAAATTATGACCCAGGATGAGGTCAATAAGGAGCTGGGTGCCGGAAAAGAAACCAGGGAAATACGCCAGGCCGACGGGACGACCAAGGATACCACCATCGAAACCGGCGTCCGCACCGAGGAGATCAAAAAATTTATGATCAAGGAACAATGGTATTTTGATCGAAAATACTCGGATATGCGGGTGCGTATTATTGGTATTGCCCCCATTCGTGAATATGTGGACGATGATACAGGTGAAAAAAGGAAAAGCCAGCCCTTCTGGATCTATTTTCCCGAAGCCCGTTCCCTTTTAGCCCATTGGGAAGTGTTTAACCGCCACAATGATGCCCAGCGCATTAGCTATGACGATTATTTTCAGCAACGGCGCTTCAATTCCTATGTGGTGAAAGAAGCCAACGTCTACGGCAACCGACGAATTGACGAATACACCACCGGCATCAATACCCTGCTGGAGGCACGGAAAGTACGCCGCGACATATTCCGCTTCGAACACGACCTTTGGTCTTATTAAGACCTGTTGGGCGCGGGAATAAAAAGGGCCGGCTTCCCTAAATAACCCTTGCGCCGCTGGAAAAATCGTCAAGTCAAACAAACCAGGATTTTATACCCCCTTTTTGCCAATGATAAAAGAAAGAGGCCTTTAAAGCAAAGGCCTCTTTTTAGTCCTCCATCTATGAACCCCGCTTAGCGGGGTCATTTTTCCTTACCCCCGCTTAGCGGGGTTATTTTTACCCCCGCTTAGCGGGGGGGTAAGCGGGGAGGTTTTTTGCAGGATCAAACAAACCAAATCAGATGTATTCTTCACCTTTGTTTTTCTTAATTTCTTCAACCACTTCCTTGATTTCCTGTTCATCCTTTTTGTTGTAAATGATCAGCTTATTGTCGGATTCGACAACAATATAGTCCTTCAGGCCTTTGATCACCACAAGTTTATCGCTGGGGAAGTTGATGATGGAATCTTCCACATCATAAAGCATTAAGTTATCGCCACTAACTGAATTGCCCTTGTCATCGGTATCGAGGAATTCCTGAAGGGATCCCCAGGTACCCAGATCGGCCCAGCCAAAATCGGAGGTGTAAACATATACATTTTCTGATTTTTCCATGATGCCGTAATCGATCGAAATGGCGGTAGATTCAAAATAGACTTTGGAAATAAAATCCTGTTCCTCATCGGTGTGGTAAATGCCCCTGCCCTGACTGAAAAGTTGGTCGATTTCCGGGAGGTATTTATTGAAGGCATTCATGATGGCTTTCAATGACCACAGAAAGATGCCCGAATTCCAATAGTATTCGCCGCTCTCGAAAAATTTTCGGGCCAACTCATAATCAGGCTTTTCTGTGAAAGTTTTTACCTTGAAGATGTTTTCGTTTTGCGCGAGCTCTTCGTTGTTGTTTCTCTGAATATACCCGTAACCGGTTTCCGGACGGTGCGGCTTAATGCCCAGGGTTAACAGGGCTTCTTTCTTTTCTGTGAATTCCAGGCCTTCATTGATCACCCGGATAAATTCTTCCTCTTTTTGAATCAGGTGATCGGAAGGCGATACCACAATGTTGGCATCCGGGTTGATCTGTTCGATTTTGTAGTTGGCATAAGCAATACAAGGGGCTGTGTTTTTTTTCGCCGGCTCCAACAGAATCTGATGATCTTCTAATTCCGGAAGTTGTTCACTGATGATGTCTTTATAAATTTCGTTCGATACAATGAATACATTTTCCACCGGGCACACCTGAATCAACCGGTCAAAAGTCTGCTGCAAAAGGGTGCGGCCTGTTCCCAGAATATCCAAAAACTGCTTGGGTTTGGATTTGGTGCTCAGTGGCCAGAATCTTGTTCCGGTTCCACCAGCCATAATCACACAATATTTGTTTGACTTCATAAGTTTTTATTTTATCGGGTTTGTTGGCATCGGCTCTAATGAATAAAAATTAAGGGTTTGGTGCCCTAAACTTTATCATTTATAAGCTGTTATAACAATAGATGATCATCCATGACAAGCGATGGTCATTTCTACAAACAGGCTTGATTTGAACTTGGTTTTTAAATATAAGTAAATTTTCTTAATTTGGTTGAATTAACCGGCCTTTTTACCATGCGAAACAGCAAGCATTTTATTTTTTTGATCTTTACAGTTTTGGCTCTGACAGGAGCTCACACTTCCTTCGGGCAGTATTTTGGTCAGAACAAAGTCAATTACGAACGTTTCCATTTTGAGATCTATGAAACCCCACATTTCCAGCTATACAATTATATGGATCAAAACCAGGCCATCCGGAACCTGGGTCAGCAAAGTGAACGCTGGTACCAGCGGCATTTTTCTATTTTCCGGGACACGGTCACAGAAAATCCGCTGATTGTATACAACAACCATGCTGACTTCCAGCAGACCACTGTTATTGGGGGACAGATCGGAGTGGGCACCGGCGGGGTGACTGAGGGGTTGCGCAAACGGGTGGTCATGCCTTTTATGGTCTCAAACCGGGAAACCGATCATGTGCTGGGCCATGAAATGGTACACGTTTTTCAGTATAACCTGGTCAAGGAAAACGACAGTTTGGGGTTACAATCCCTGCAAAATATTCCTTTATGGATGATCGAGGGGATGGCCGAATATTTGTCGATTGGCCCGGTCGACAATAAAACGGCCATGTGGATGCGGGATGCAGTGATCCATGATGACGTGCCTTCCATTAAACAAATGACGCGATATCCCAACCGTTACTTTCCCTATAGGTATGGGCACGCTTTTTGGTCTTTCATTACCGGCATATGGGGTGACGGGATGATACGGCCTTACCTGGCAACCACGGCCAAGTATGGCATGGACCGGGCCAGTGAGGAGTTGTTTGGCTTGACCACCGACAGCCTCTCGAGTCTGTGGCAAAAATCGGTTCGTAAAACTTATGAACCCTATGTCAAGGGAGATACCATTCAACCTGTGGGGCGCAAAATGTTTACCCCGAAAAATTCCGGTGAACTCAATCTATCTCCCGTGCTAAGCCCCAACGGGAAGTACATTACCTTTATTTCCAACAAAAATGTGATATCCGTTGATATCCTGATGGCCCGGGTGAAGGACCGCAAGGTAATCAAGACCCTGAGCAGTGCCCTGCGGCAGACCCACATCGATGATTTTAACTACATTGAATCGGCCGGTTCCTGGTCGCCCGATGGGAAAAAATACGTACTCAAGACCTTTTCCAAGGGGCGAAATATGTTGTTGATTGCCAACCTGGAAGGCAATGACGTGGATGTTTCCAGTGAAATTATGGTCAAAGGCGTTCAATCGTTTGACAATCCGGAATGGTCGCCTGATGGAAACAAGATCCTGATGACCGGTTTGGTAAACGGCCAAAGTGATTTATATACCTATAACTTAAAAACGGAGGAAGTCAGCCAACTTACCAATGACCAATATTCTGACTTGCACGCTACCTGGTCCTCTGATGGGGAGCAAATTGCCTTTATTTCCGAAAGGGGGTCCGACACCCGTTTGTCACAACAAGTCTATGGCAACTACCGACTTTGTATGATGGATGTTGAAACGGGTGACATCCGTGTTTTGCCTGTATTTCCGGGAAGCGATGTGTTAAGCCCCAGTTTCGGGCCCAATGATCAATCTCTTTATTTCCTCAGTCATGCCGACGGGTTCCGAAACCTCTACGAGTATGACCTTCAATCGGGACAGGCCTATAAGCTGACCGATTTCATCACCGGGATAAGTGGCATTACCGACCTGGCACCGGCTTACAGTGTCTCCAATGAAACCGGAGAAATTGCCTATACCCTTTACTCGGATGGCCGGTATCAGATCTATATGGCCGACCAGGAGGATTTTAACCGCAAACCGGTTGATTTGACCCTGGCCAACCGGGAGCCGGCCAGGCTGCCTCCGGGTAAAAACCGGATATTAAACCTGGTCGACAATAACCTGGAGCGGCACACCACGACTCCGGATACCGCCTTTAACCGTGAACCTTACCGGCCGAAGTTCCAACTCGATTATATTGGCAGTACCGGGGTGGGTGTGGGAACCAGTCAGTTTGGAACTTATGCCTCCGGCGGTGTAACAGCCCTGTTCAGTGATGTACTTAAACGCCACCAGCTTATCACCAACCTGCAAGTTCAGGGAGAGTTGCAGGATATTGGGGGGTATGCCTCTTACATTAACCGGGAGACCAGATTTAACTGGGGCGGCTCATTTAGCCACATCCCTATCCGCTATGATTTGCCTTATTTAAAAGCCGATACCCTTAGTACCGACCAGGGACCGATGCCGGTGACCCAGTTCATCATTCAAAGAAACCGCATTTTTGAGGACCAGCTATCCTTGTTTGGTCAGTACCCCCTGTCCAAAAAGCTGCGTTTTGAGCTCGGGGGCAGCATCACCCGCTATGGCTTCAGCCGTGAAGAGATCATTTATAATTACGACCGCACCGGAACCTTCATGGTAACCCAGCCTAAACGAAATAAACTGGATGCCCGCCCTGCCTTTTATGTGGGCCAGGTCTACGGAGCCTACGTAGGGGACAACTCCAGCTTTGGCATTACCGGCCCCCTCGATGGCTACCGCTACCGTTTCCAGGCCCAAAAAATGTTTGCCAACTACAACCTCTACAGTGGTTTGCTGGACTACCGCAGGTATTTCTTCAGTAAACCTTTGAGTTTTGGGGTGCGGGCCCTGCATTATGCCCGTTTTGGGCCTGACGCCGACCAGCTTTACCCCCTCTATGTGGGCGATAATTATTACGTACGCGGATATTCCTATAATTCATACAATCAAGGCGGCAACTACAATGCGGATTATGCCAACCTCAACGCCCTGGCCGGATCCAAGATGGGAGTGATCAACGCGGAGGTGCGCCTGCCCCTGAGCGGCCCCGAAAGGCTCACCTTTATCAAGTCTCAATATTTGTTCACCACCCTGGTGGGCTTTTTCGACGGGGGCTTTGCCACCGACCATTACAATAATCTGACATTTAGCTGGCGACCTGAAACACGTTCACCCAGTGCCATAAGCCCTGTTAGCCAGGAACCCGAAGAGATTCAAAGTTACCCCATCTTTAGTACAGGTTTGGCTTTGCGGATTAACCTGTTTGGTTATGCCGTTCTGGAACCTTATGCTGCCATTCCTTTTCAAAGAAGGGATAAGGATATTACCTTTGGCTTGTTTATCCGGGGTAGTGGATGGTGACCCTGAAAAAAAGGATGATTATCTAATGTTGTAATTTATTCATGCCCATTAAATCAATGATATACGGGCTGGTTTGTCTTTTATCGGTTTTTGGGGCCGATAACAGGGCCCAGTCTCAGATTAAAAACACCGGTATCCCCATGATCCGGAATTATGACCGGGATCTGTACCATGCGGGTCGCCAAACCTGGGATATGGCGCAGGACGGACATCAGGTCCTCTATTTTGCCAATAATTCCGGGGTTTTGGAGTTTGACGGCACCAACTGGCGGCTGTTCCCGGTGACCAACCGGTCAGTGGTCCGCTCGGTGGCCGTTGATGATACCGGCAGGGTCTACGTCGGAGCTGCCAATGATTTTGGTTACCTCCGGGAACTGCCCAACGGACGCAAAACCTACCACTCACTCCTCGGGCAACTGCCCGAAAAATACCACGGTTTTGGAGAGATATGGAAGATCTTTATTACCAACAATGGCGTTATTTACCAGTCATTTAACTCGGTGTTTTTCTTTAAAGACAACCAGATTAAGGTCCTGGCTCATGGGGGTAATTTTCATTTTGCTTTTTATCGCCAGCAAGATCTCTACATCACCAGCAGGGAAAAAGGACTGATGCGTTTCAACGGCCAGGAATTTGAAGAGGTTTGGCGTGGAGCATTTTTTGATGGCGATCGCAGGATATGGACCATGATGAACTTGCAACCCGGCCGATTTTTGATTGGCACACAGAATGACGGGCTGTATGTTTATACCCCCGATACCCTGCGTCCCTGGAAAAGCCCGGCCAACGAATTTCTCAAAAAAAATCAATTGTTCAGTGCCACACAGATCTCCCGCCAGTATTTTGCCTTTGGCTCCATTCAAAATGGTCTGATCCTGACCGATCGCCGGGGTGAAATCCTCCAACATATCAATAAGGAGAAAGGTCTTCAGAACAACACCATTTTGTCTGCAACCAGCGATCATGCTCAAAATTTATGGTTGGGCCTGGATAACGGCATTGATTATATAGAAGTGAATTCGCCCATTTCCTATGTTGGAGAAGGTTTTAAGGTGGCTGGCACCGGTTATGCCTCTGCGGTGCATCAGGGCGACCTGTACCTGGGCACCAACCAGGGATTGTTTTGCAGGGCGGATGCCTATGAAGATGGGAAGCTTCGCATTGACGGCCCCTTCCAGTTGGTCAGCCAAACCAAGGGGCAGGTTTGGGACCTTACCCGGTTGGACGGCCAACTTTTTTGCGGGCATAATAAGGGGGCTTTTGTGATTGAGGACATGCAGGCCCGTCAAATTTCCAATATTCAGGGCGGATGGGATTTTTTGCCCGTTCCCGGTCGGCCCCGTTACATCATCCAGGGCTGCTACAATGGGTTGGTGCGCCTGAAAAAAACGGGCGATCGGTGGCGGTTTGATGGGATGATCCAGGGCTTTGATGAATCAAGCATGATTGAAACCTGGGATGATCAGGGCAATTTATGGATATCCCATGGCTACAAGGGCATCTATCGCTTGCGCCTGAATGCCGCCCTGGACAGCGTTACTGAAGTGGCCCTTTATAACGAAAAAGATGGCCTTCCCTCCACTACAGGCAATTCGGTGTTCAAATCCGACCAAAAAATCTACGCCGCTACCGACCAGGGGGTCTATCGGTATGTTTTTTTGGCCGACCAGTTTGAAAAGGATACCACCTTAGCCCCAGCCATTAGCGGAGAGCAGGTTGGCTCGGTGCAGCAGGATCCTTTTGGCAACCTGTGGTACTTTACCAATTACAGCGAACAGATCGGTATGATCCCCTCCAGCCAAACTCCATCCGCCTTTAAGCAAATCGGTGTCCTCCACAAACTCAACAATCAGTACGTCCCGGCCTTTGAACACATCAATGTGCTGGACTCCAGCAACATCATCCTGGGAACGGTCAATGGCTTTGCCCATTTTGACCCATCCCTTACCTTTTCCACTGACCACTCCTTCCAAACCCTGATACGCGCCTGTTCCTTCCTTGGAAATAAAGATTCGCTCCATTTCTACAACCTCATGGATCATTCCCGCGATCTTCGCGAGATCGATTTGAATCCCCTGAGATCCGTGAAATTTCAGTATACTGCTACCGCCTATGACAACCTCCAACACACCCGTTTCAGCTATTTCCTCAAGGGCTACGATAAACAGTGGTCAACCTGGACCAACCGGAACACCAAGGAATATACCAATTTGCCCCCCGGTGAATACGTTTTTCGCGTTCGGGGCAAAAATATCTATGGCGAAATCAGCAAAACCAGTTCGTTTCATTTTGAAATTTTACCGCCCTGGTACCAAACAACCTGGGCTTATATCGGCTATGCCCTTGTAACCATAGGCTTTATCTTTTTTACCGCCCAGTACCTCAGCCACCGCCTGGAAAAGGAAAAACTAAAAATCGAAGAGAAAAACAGGGAAGAATTGCGTAAACAACGCGAGGAATATGAAAGAGACCAGCTGGCCATGAAGAACAAAATTATGCAGCTGGAAAATGAAAAGCTTCAAACCGATATTGCCAATGAGGAAGCCAATGTACAGCTGAAAAATAAAGAACTCAGTTCCCAGGCCCTTCACATCAACCGCAAAAATGAAATCCTGAACTATCTGAAAAAAGAGCTGGACAAAGTTACTCAGCGTGTTAATGCCGATGCCCGCCAGAAATTAAAAGACCTCAATAAAAAGATCGAACAGGATTTGAACCTGGAAAAGGACTGGGAAAATTTTGAACAATATTTCAATCAGGTTCAGGGCGATTATATTGCACGGCTAAAGGAAAAATATCCCGATCTTTCTCCCAAAGACCTTAAATTGTGTGCTTATTTGAGGATGAACCTCTCCTCCAAGGAAATTGCCTCTCTTTTAAACATAACCCCAAGGGGGGTTGAAATACATCGCTACCGCCTACGGAAAAAACTGAACCTCAAACGTGAAGACAACCTGGTGGAATTTCTAATGGAACTTTAGAAAGGGATCTCCGGTTTTTTATGTGATTCTGCCTGGTTTTGCTTGATTTTTACCTGTTTCTCTTCGGTTTTATCTGAATCCATCTTGATTTATCCGGGTCAATCTGGATTTGTCTTTTTTTATCTGGTTCTTAAAAGTTTGCCCCCGATTGATGCCTTGGATCTACCCCCTCTTTTTTCCTGTCACGAAAGTGCAATCCAAGTGGAGACCATTAAATCTTCATTTTGTTCATTTTTTCATTTTGATGTGTTCCATCAAAAACTAAGGTATTGACAGTCAAAGCTATGAATATTTGATGATGAGGTGACCGGTGGCCTTTGATGTAATTATGATGGGGTGGTGTATTGGCCTTGATGAGTTTTTATTGCATGAAAAAAGTTGTTGTTAATGGAAAAAACAACTAATATAGCGATTACTAAATTTATAAAGCCAGCAACACATTAGAATCGTTCTGCTTTTTGCATTCTAATACATACATAATGAAGAAAAGGATTGTTATCATCTTAATTGTATTTGTTCTTTTAGGCCTGATTATGGGCTTGTTAATAAAATGTGATGTACCGGCTCATTCAGAGCGGGAAGGGGATGATATCAAAGCGAGGGTAAACCGGATGGTTTCCCGGATGACACTAGAGGAGAAGGTTGGACAAATGACACAAATTACGCTTTCCCATTTGCTGGAACAGACTGACAGCGGGGTAAAGCAACCTTTTCGTTTGGATACAACGCGATTAAAAGAAGCTATAGTAGACTACAATGTAGGGTCGATATTAAATAATGGGGGACACGCCAATAGCCGTAAAAAGTGGCATAAAATGATCAGCACGATTCAGCAAATGGCCACCGAGGAAACGCGTCTGGGCATACCAGTTTTATATGGTATTGATGCCATACATGGGGCCAACTATACCCAGGATGCCACGATGTTCCCCCAGCAAATTGCACAGGCAGCCACCTGGAACCGGGATCTTGTCAGACAGGCTGCATCCGTTACCGCTTATGAGATGAGGGCATCAGGCATTCCCTGGAACTTTTCACCGGTCTTGGGTTTGGGTAGGCAACCGGCCTGGCCGCGATTTTGGGAGACTTTTGGGGAAGATGTTCATTTGACAGCAACGCTGGGCCGGTCAATGGTGAAAGGTTACCAGGGTGATCGTCTGAATTCCGATTCTACCAAGGTGGCTGCCTGTATGAAACATTACATGGGGTATTCGGTGCCCCGCACGGGCAAGGACCGTACCCCGGCGTGGATACCGGAGCGTCAGCTTCGGCAGTATTTCCTCCCTCCTTTTAAAGAAGCGGTAAAGGCCGGTGTTCAAACGGCCATGGTTAATTCCGGTGAAGTCAATGGCATTCCTGCCCATGCCAGTGATTTTCTTTTGAAGGATTTGCTCAGAGGCGAAGTGGATTTTAATGGGCTGGTGGTGAGCGATTGGATGGACATCCGCTACCTGCACACCCGCCACCGCATTGCTGCCACTCAGAAGCAGGCTGTTCAAAAAGCCATTAATGCTGGTGTAGATATGAGCATGGTTCCCGATAATTATCGTTTCGCTGATTATTTGGTGGAACTGGTTGAAGAAGGGAAAGTCTCCGAGCAAAGGATTAATGAGGCTGTAAAACGGATTCTGCGAATTAAGATGCAGTTGGGTTTATTTGAACAACCCGTTAGTGAGCCCGGCGATTATCCCAAATTTGCTTCCCGGGAGTTTTCCAGGCTCAATCTTCAGTTCGCCGAGCAAGCCATTACCCTTTTGAAAAACAAGGGGCAAACCCTGCCGTTGAATCCGCAGGCCACGGTGTTGGTTACCGGGCCCACCGCCAATTCCATGACCGCCCTCAATGGCGGTTGGTCATATACCTGGCAGGGTCAGCAAACCGATCGTTTCATGGAGAGCCATAACACAATACTCGAGGCCCTGCGGCAAAAAATGGGCCGGGAACGTGTGCTTTATGCCCGGGGCAGCGGGTTTGACCAGCCCATCCAGGGCAACCGCCCAACGCGTTTAGCCCGGGAAGCTGATCATATCATTTTGTGCCTGGGTGAAAATGCCTACTGTGAGACCCCCGGCAACATCAATGACCTATATCTGCCCGAAGCCCAAAAGGACCTGGCCCTTCGCATGGCCCAGACCGGCAAACCCGTTACCCTGGTTTTGGTGGAGGGTCGCCCCCGGCTGATCTCAAAATTTGAACCCCGCATGGATGCCGTTGTAATGGGGTACCTGCCCGGTAATCGCGGGGGTGATGCCATTGCCAATGTGCTTTACGGCGATGTCAATCCCTCCGGAAAACTGCCCTTTACTTATCCCAGGTATCCCAATTCACTGGAAACTTACGATCATAAATATACCTCCACAGATGGTCCGCAACATGGCCGGGGGTATAATCCTCAATATCCCTTTGGCCATGGCCTGAGTTATACAACTTTTCAGTACAGCGACATTCATTTGAGCGACAGTACCATGGCGGAAGATGGACGCATCGACGTGGAGGTGGAGGTTACCAACACAGGCAACCGGGCAGGAAAAAAAACGGTGATGATGTTTCTCCGCGACCATTACGCCAGTGTCACACCATCTGTAAGGAAACTTAAAGCCTACCAAAAGATTTCCCTGGAAGCGGGACAAAGCAAGAGAATACAATTCCAAATCCGGCCTGCCGATCTTATGTTTGTAGGTGCCCACAACAGATGGGTCCGGGAAGAAGGAAAATTTTCCGTGATCATTGCCGACCGGCGTGCTGCTTTTGTTTTCAATCAATCACAATCATAATGCTTATTGTTGAAACCTAAACCCACTTATATGAATCATAATGCAAACGTTTTCGAACTCCGAATGTGCATCAGCTCCCTCTTATTAAGGAGCAGAATAGCCGAAGCCCCATGAATGCTCAGCGGATGTATTCCATTGTCCATTTATCCTGTTATTTGGTGAGGCCATTGGAATACATTGGGCAAGCAAGATGCATGACAACAATCATCAAAAACCTAGAAAACAACCGAGTTATTTAACTACAATGAATGAATTATGAGAAAAGGAATTTTAATGATCATTTCGATGTTTCTTTGCGTCGTGGCTTTTGGTCAGGGACGAACCATCACTGGTAAAGTTACCAATGCTGCTGAAGGTTCTCCCTTACCCGGAGTCAACATAGTAGTGGAAGGAACGACGATTGGTACCACCACCGATATGGATGGCAATTACCAGATTGAAGTACCGGAACAGGAGAATGTCCTGGTATTTTCTTTTGTGGGTTACCAGCAACAAAAGGTAACCATTGAAGGACGCACCACCATCAATGTGACCCTGCAGCAGCGGATGGAAGAACTGGAAGAAGTTGTGGTCGTAGGTTACGGTACCCAGAAGAAGAGCCTGGTTTCCGGTTCCATCTCGAAAGTCACAAGCGAGGATCTGAATCAAAGCCAGTCCCGCATAGAGAAATCCATACAAGGAAAGACCGCCGGGGTGAATATTATGCAGGAATCGGGTTCTCCCGGAGGCGGTGTAACAGTCCGGATACGCGGTACAGGTAGCAACCGCAATTCGGAGCCGCTTTACATCGTTGATGGCATGCGAACCGATGGCATGGAGTATTTAAATCCTGCAGATATTGAGTCAATTGAAGTGCTGAAAGATGCCGCTTCAGCAGCCATCTACGGAGCAGAAGGCGCCAATGGCGTTGTGCTGATTACCACCAAATCAGGCGAAGGCGGTGAAACCAAAATCAATTATAGCTACAGTCATGGCTGGCAGGACGCCACCAACTATGTTGAGGTGATGAATGCCAAACAATATGCTTCCTATTTCAGGGAAGGGCGTCGTTATGAATTGATGACCGAAGGAATAACGGATCCGGAAACCGTGAAGGATGAGTTAGATAGCTCTTATCCTTTTAATCCCGATACTTTGGGAACAGGGACCAACTGGATGAATGAAATTTTTCAAAGTGCTCCCGTTCAGCAACATCACCTCTCCATTCAAGGAGGTAACAAGAAAACAAAAGTTTTTGCCTCCGCTTCTTATTACGATCAGGATGGCATTGTTGGCGGGTCTAAAGCAAATTTTACCCGGACGACGGCGCGTGTGAACGTTGACCATAAGGCCAAGGAATGGTTGGATATTGGAAGTAAAATTTCCTACACCAATCTCAACAGAAAACAGATTGAGGAAAACAATGAATTTGGCGGTGTCATCAGCAATGCAATGGCTATAGATCCATTAACCTCTGTTTATGTTGATGATTTTGAGGATCTTCCTGACAAATATCTTTCCCAGGTCAGGGATAATTTTCCCAAACCGGAAAACTCATCCCTTAAAGCACCCGGAGATAAAGGTTATTATGGGATGTCCCCTTATGTTCAGAATGAAATTGTCAACCCGGTAGCCCAGATGAACAATGACCATGGAAGGTGGTCGCAGGATAAACTGGTCGCCGGTTTTTATGCCAATTTCAAACCCATTGAAGGCCTGAATATTCGTTCAACTTATGATATTGACCTGTCATACGGAAATAACCATTACTGGACCCCAAGGTATTACTATCATTCAGTCAATTATAACTACCGGAACAGTACGGGTCGGTCAACCGACAAATGGTTTACCTGGCAGCTTGAAAATGTAGCCAACTATAAAAAAAGTTTTGGAGATCACTCCTTTGACTTTATGGCCGGGATGACTGCAAGAGAATACAACCACTTCAATCTGAATGGATACGGAGAAGTACTCCAGGAGGAAAGCTGGGATTTTGCAGTGCTGGATGCCGTGCTTAGTGATACCACCAGGGCTGCGGCAGGCGGATACCGCGACGAAAACCGGCTGCTTTCCTATTTTGGACGGGTTCAATACGATTTCCGGGAGAAATACCTGTTGAATGCCACCCTTAGAGCCGATGGTTCTTCAAAACTTGCAGAAGGCAACAAATTCAGGTATTTCCCTTCCGTTTCTTTAGGCTGGGTCGTTACAAAAGAAGATTTTCCATTGCCTGAAGCCATTAACTTTTTGAAACTTCGTGCCAGCTGGGGGCGCAATGGATCCATTGGTTCGCTGGGTAATTTTGACTATGTATCCACCATAAAAAGCGACGCTGAATCCAGTTATTATTTGAGTGGAGGAAATAAGCTTACCGGGGCAGAGCCGGCCAGATTGGCGAATCCGGATCTGATTTGGGAAACCAGTGAACAAATCGACATTGGTTTTGACCTCTACCTGTTTGATAGTCAGGTGACCCTGGCGGCTGACTACTATAAGAAAACCACCATTGATTTGATCACAACAGGACCGGTGCCGCTTTATGTGGGTAATGATCAGCCTCTGGTTAATGCCGGCGATGTGGTCAATTCAGGGGTTGAACTTGAACTGGGAGTAAGGAAAAAGCTGGGGGACTTTTCTTTCGATATCAATGCACAAGCTTCGTATTTAAAGAATGAAGTGACTTATATTGGAAATAAGGCTTCCACTTTATTAGGGGCCAATTTAGGAACCACCGGAGCCATTACAAGAGCCGAAGAGGGCAAGCCTATGTGGTACTTTTATGGCTATCAGGATGATGGCATTTTTAGCTCCTGGGGTGAAGTCCAGTCTTATACCAACGATGAAGGGGAACTGATTCAACCCGATGCCATCCCCGGAGACATAAAATTTAAAGACATTAATGGAGATGGCGAAATTAATGAAGACGATAAAACCATGATAGGCAATCCCCATCCAAAATGGTCTTTTGGCCTTTCAACCAGTTTCACCTATAACAATTTTGATTTGAATTTATTTTTCAATGGCCGCCTCGGGGTTGATACCTATTTTGGAGCCTATCGCACGGATTTGAACCAGAACAACAAACCGGAATTTTTCTATGACGAGGCATGGACACCGAAAAATACTTCTGCTGACTTTCCACGGTTAACCGTTGATGATGAAAACAGAAACTTCTCTCACAATAGTATGTTTGTGTTTGATGGCTCGTTTTTACGTCTGCAGTCCGCAGAACTGGGTTATACCCTGCCTGATCAATTGACGAAGAAATTTAAAGTGGAGAAATTCAGGGTTTATATATCCGGACAAAATCTGTTTCTGCTAACCAAATATCCCGGTGACCCTGAGGTTGGAAATACCGGAGGTTATGGTGGCAGCAGCATAGGTGTGGATCGTGGCTTATATCCCAGATCAAGAATTCTGAGTATTGGGGCGAATGTTAATTTTTAGATTGAAATAAAAATATATTTATTATGAAAAAGATAATTCTGCTAAGTTTGCTCATTGTTGTTGCAAACTCATGCAAAGAGGATTGGCTCAAACTGGATCCAATCGGTGAAAAATTTGAGACGAACTACTATCAAACCGAAGAGGAGATTTTTTCGGGACTGGTCTCAGCCTATTCGATTCTTCAGCCCAAATATTACAGCGGATGGTCTTCTTATTATTTTTTGGCCAATTTCCCCAGTGATGATTCAAAGGTTGTCGGGGGAGGTCCCGGCGATCGTCCGGAATATCATGAAATCGGTGAATTTCGTACGGTTCCGACCAATCCTGCCGTATTACAACTCTGGCGCAGAGATTTCTATGGTGTGTACCGGGCGAATGTTGTGGTTGAAAATGCAGACCCGGAAGCCTCCCCAAAGTCAAAAGAATATATTGCCGAAGCCAAATTTTTGCGTGCTTACTTCTACTTTGAGCTGTTGCGCTTTTTTGGGGATGTTCCTTTGATAACCGGGACTTTAAACCCCGATGAATACAATCAGCCAAGGGATCCTGCCGAAGAAGTATTTGCCCAGATTGAAAAAGATTTGAAGGAAGCCATCCCTGATTTACCCGTAAAAACTGAATTAGGAAGCGGAGAGCTTTACAGAGCTACAAAAGCAGCAGGGCAATCTTTACTGGGCAAAGCATACCTGTATATGGCTTCTCCCTATTACCAGGAAACCTACGATTTTCCCAAATCAGCCAATGAATACTATGAGCTGGCTGCAGGCCAGTTTGAGCAGGTCATTGGCAGCGGCATCTATGAACTGGAAGACAACTATGATGATATTTGGCGCTACAGTCATGAGCATGGGTCTGGATCCATTTTTGAAATCGAATATGCCAACATCAACAGAGGCGGTGACTGGGGGAACGGCCGTGTCAATGGCGGAAACATCGATGTCCAGATGTCAGGTCCCCGGGGAATTTCAACCGATACCCTTTTGGCAGGCTGGGGATTTGATATGGTTTCCCAGGATTTAATTGCTGCCTATGAAGCCGAAGGTGATTCGGCCCGCAAATATGGCACCGCCTACGGTGAAGATTTTCTCAACAAGATTGGAGCCAGTGGATGGGAAAAGAATGAAGGCTATACCGGTTGGTTTAGCAAAAAGCGTGCCTCGTGGGCCCATCTTACTTCCGAAAGTAGCCCCGAGTGGAACTATGAGACCAATGAGCGCATGATTCGCTATGCCGATGTACTTCTTATGTGCGCGGAAGCTTATCTTCAGTCGGGGACAGGCGACCCGCTGTCTTTGGTGAATCAGGTGCGTGAGCGTGCTTTGCTTGACCCGCTTTCATCTGTAGAAATGAAGGATATCAAACTGGAACGCCGTTTGGAACTTGCCATGGAGGGTCACCGCTTTTTCGATCTGGTTAGATGGGGTGATGCCGCTTCAGAATTAGGAGAGCTTGGCTTTGAGGAAAATAAACATGAAGTCTTCCCCATACCTCAATCTGAAATCGATAACTCCAACGGCAAACTGGAACAAAACCCGAATTACTAATATTTAATCAAAGGGAATATTTCCCAGTAAACCTTAACCTTTAAAACCTCACCAGGAGGAAAAATGATTTATTTGACAAGAAACCACTTATTTAACACTTATTTTCTAATCCCAAAAACTGAAAAACGATGAAACACATGAAATTAGTTTTAAGCATTGCCATGATGGCAATGATAGGTCTTTTCACCGCGTGTGAAGAAGATGAAGAAAATGCACCAGAACCCTTTGCCAATTTCCAGTATGAGGTCAGCGAAGACAATCCTTTGGAAGTGAGCTTCACGAATGCTTCGGAAAATGCTGAATCTTATAAATGGGACTTTGGCGACGGAGAGACTTCAACCGATGAAAACCCTGTTCATACCTATGCCGAGGCTGGAACCTATGAGGTAGTGCTCACCGCTACCAATGCCGACGGTGTTAGCACGGAGGCTTCCAAAACAATTGAGCTTGGTATGACCAGTTTGTTGTCTGGAGAAGATTCCAAAACCTGGAAACTTTATCGCGAAGGAACCAGCATGGGTGTAGGCCCGGATGCTGAAGGAGCACGTAGTTGGTGGTCCCTTTCCAATGATGGCAGCCGTCCTTGTGTATACAAACATGAGTTCACTTTCCATGCCGACGGTACCTTCGAATTCAACGACAACGGTGTGTTCTGGGGCGAAGAAGCTGTATTTGAAGGAACCGATGTTGTAGCTACTTGCTTCGAGGCAACTGCTGCCAATATGGTCAACAGCGAAGGCGACGATGTGAGTGCATGGTTAAGCGGAACCTACGAATATGATTACAACAAAGATGCCGGTGAAGTTACTTTAGACGGTGAAGGCGCCTGGATGGGTCTTCCCCAGCTTGGAACCGACGGTGAATCTATCGTGCCCCAGGAGAAAAAAACCTTTACTGTTGAAAAGTTAGAAGAACACGATGGATATGACTTGCTGGTCATCTCCTATTTCTACCCGGATGCTGAATTATACTGGGACTTTACTTATGTAAGTTATGACAATTGGGAAGATGAGCCTGAGTTGGTAACCGAAGCTGAAGAGTGGGGAGAAGACCTTGCGGACATTACTCCGAGTGAAATGTTCTTAACCTTTGCCTCCAAAGAGGATGCCGATATGGCAACCATCGATACCGTTGCTTCCGCTTCTACCGTTGAATTTGGTGTTGAAAATCCTGTCGATGCAACAGCTGATAGTGTGGGTAAATTCACCAGAACAGCAGGCACTCAATACCAGGAACTTATGTTCCGTCCCAGCCCCGAACCTAAAGACATTCAGTTTGATAACTTCACAACCGTAAAACTTGATGTCTATATTCCCGATGATACGGACTTTGCTGGTACTGAGCTTGTGAAAAACCTTGAATTTGGTTTTGCCGATATGAGCCAGACTGAATCATGGTGGGAAGACAACGAGTTTTATCTTGTTGAAGAAACGGATTTCGTTGTAGGCGAATGGCATACTTATACATTTGACCTTTCGGCTACCGACGTGTTAGACCGAACTGATTTAGATCAGATGTACCTCCGTATTGGCGGCAATGGACACGTGGCCGGCGGTAATTTCTACATTCGCAACCTTACCTTTGAATAAAAAGATCTCTTACAATAAGATGTGGCCGGTTCTTCGGCCACATCTTATTTATTTTTAATTATCAACAACCAGCTTATACTTTTTTTGCATTCTATCTGCTATCGCTTTTAATAATGATGAGCCGCTGCCCCGAACTAATCTGCATCAATGAATTTGATAAGACTCAACCAAATTCTGGTCTATGGAACCATGATATGATAAAATTCTTACGCGATGACTCCGATAAAATTTATGAAACCATTCAGACCGGATTTTCCTATGATCATGAACCAACATCTTATGTGTTGCCTCAGATTGACTTTTCTGGCGACTACCACCTTTTAATAACCTTTAATAAGTCTTTATACCAATGACCCCCCATCCAGTAACCTACACAATAAGGATATGATTATTTCAGGCAGGTTCCATACGGCCAATATATTAAAAAAAAATAAACGCATGAAACCCGCATTCAAGGACTTACACAACAAGGACATGGATATACATGCGGGTTCCATAATGATTGACCACATAATGTCGGTTTTAAGATTCAGATCATATTGACTTACAAGCTGTTAATTAATGTATATCCTTAAGAAACCTGCATCCAATAAATTACACAACAAGGACATGTTTATTTCATGCAGGTTCCATGTGACCAATTAATTAATTAAAAAATAAACACATGAAACCCTCATGCACCGGCTAGCACAAAAGGTATTGAATAAAACATGAGGGTTCCATGGTGAGGGCATCCATTACAGTAAAATAAGCTTCAATACGATATAAATTTACAAACGTTAATAAGCCTTTTCTCCATGAAACGATACGTACTATTGATCGGTTTAATTTTATTTTCTTTCCTTGCCAAAGCACAGTATGAGCTGGTTTGGCAAGATGATTTCAATTACAAAGGATTGCCAGACTCTTCCAAATGGTCTTATGATGTAGGTGGTCATGGCTGGGGGAACCATGAACTGCAGTATTATACCGAGGCGCGGGAAGCCAATGCCCGGGTAGAAGATGGCAAACTGATCATCACCGCCCGCAAAGAAGCCTACAAGGATAAGGATTATACCTCGGCCCGACTGGTAACCCGTAATAAAGGCGATTGGGCCTACGGACGCATCTCGGTGCGGGCCAGGTTGCCCAGGGGAAAAGGAACCTGGCCGGCCATATGGATGCTTCCTACCGACTGGAAATACAGCGATGGCGGATGGCCCGATAACGGGGAGATCGACATCATGGAACATGTGGGCTATGACCCTGGTGTGGTCCATGGCACCATCCATACCAAGGATTTTAATCATGGCGATGGAACCCAGAAGGGAGAACAGATTGAAGTGGCCGATGCCATGGATGCCTTTCATACCTACACCATTGAGTGGACTCCCCAACACATCAAATGGTATGTGGACGATGAACACTATTTTACCTACAATAACAACGGAGCCGGATGGAGTGCCTGGCCCTTTGACCATCCTTTCCACCTTATCTTAAACATTGCCGTCGGCGGTGATTGGGGAGGTGCTGAAGGAGTCAACGAAGATATTTTTCCCGTACAGATGGAAGTGGACTATGTGCGGGTCTATCAAGAACCGGGAAAATGATATACATTGGATGCCGTAAGGGCCGTGAACCTGTAATTAAGCCTTTTACCTGAAATCTATCATCATGTCTCATATCCATTTTTCAGCTCAGGATTTTTTGCAAAAGGCAAACGACAGGCGCGGTAGTCTTCTGCCCCGTGTTGGCGGGGTAGAAGGTCTTTCGGCATGATTTTAATATAGCAGATAAATCTTTAAAAATATATAGATATGATCAATATGAGAAGAATTTGGTTTGTTCTGATCGCCATGTTTACCAGCTTGGGAGTATTGGCTCAGAGCAGTAAGCATGATGAGATCGCCCAAAAGGTAGATTCAGTGATGAACCGAATGACCCTGGAGGAAAAGATTGGTCAGCTCAACCAGTTGACCGGTGATGGGGAGGTGACCGGCCCGGTGACACTGAACCAGGATTACCAGCAACAGATCCGCCAGGGTATGGTGGGGTCGATGCTCAACGTAAACGGGGCTGAATATACCCGTAAGATCCAGAAGATTGCTGTCGAAGAATCCCGTCTGGGCATCCCCTTGATCTTTGGTTATGACGTGATCCATGGATACAAGACCATATTTCCCGTACCGCTGGGAGAGAGTTCCAGCTGGGATCTGGAGGCCATTGAAAAAGCCTCTCGCATTGCCGCCCGGGAAGCCACCGCCGCGGGTCAGCACTGGACTTTTGCGCCGATGATGGATATATCCCGTGATGCCCGTTGGGGCCGTGTCATGGAAGGTGCTGGTGAGGATCCTTATTATGGGTCGAAGGTAGCCCGCGCGCGCATCCGTGGTTTCCAGGGAGAGGATTTTTCCAAAGCCAATACGATGTTGGCCTGTGCCAAACACTATGTGGGGTATGGGGCTGCCCGGGGCGGCCGGGATTACAATACCGTGGATATGTCCATGCGCCGGTTGCACGAGACTTTCCTTCCCCCTTTCAAGGCTGCCATAGACGAAGGAGTAGCCACCTTCATGTCTTCTTTCAATGAGCTCAACGGGGTCCCGGTTACCGGCAGCAAGGAGCTGGTTCAGGACCTGCTGAAAGATCAATGGGGTTTTGATGGGTTTATCGTTTCCGACTGGGGTTCCATCCAGGAGATGATACCCCACGGGGTGGCCGCCGATAAATATGAAGCCGGTGACCTGGCTATGAATGCCGGCATCGACATGGATATGGAAGGCCATGTGTACATCGAGGAACTGAAAAACCTGCTGAACGATGGCCGGATAAGTGAAGCCCAGATCAACGAAGCGGTTCGCCGAATTTTAACCAAAAAATTTGAACTGGGTCTTTTTGAGGATCCTTATAAATATTGTGACCCGGAAAGGGAAGAGCAGGAGTTGTTAAGTGAAGAAAACCGTGCTTTTGCCCGCAAATCAGCGCAAAAGTCGATGGTGCTGCTCAAAAACGAAGGTGTATTGCCCCTGAGCAAGGATTTGGGAAACATTGCCCTGGTTGGTCCCCTGGTGCAGGCCGATGAAGAGTATATCGGCACCTGGTCGGCCCGCGGCGAAGGCAGGCATGTGGTCAACGTCATGGAAGGCTTCCGCAACAAGCTGGGCGATCAGGCCAGCCTGACCTACGCCAAAGGAGCTTCTTTTACCGGTCAGAGCAAGGAAGGTTTTGATGAGGCCCTGCAAAAAGCCCGCCAGGCCGATGCGGTTGTAGCAGTGGTTGGTGAAAGCGCCATGATGAGTGGCGAAGCACTCTCCCGCATGAACATCGGTTTGCCCGGCCTCCAGCAAGAGCTGGTCCTTGAACTGGCCAAACTGGATAAACCCCTGGTGGTGGTTTTGATGAATGGCCGGCCCCTGGCCATCCCCGAAGTGGATGAAAAGGCCCCGGCCATCCTAGAAGCCTGGCTGCCCGGTACTGAAGGGGGCAACGCCGTGGCCGACATCATCTTTGGCGATTACAACCCTTCCGGGAAACTTACCGCTTCTTTCCCTTATGATGTAGGTCAGGTTCCGGTTCAGTATGAACATAAAAATACTGGCAGGCCTAAAGTGGAAGGCCAGCGATATACCAGCCAATATATTGACGGGCCCAATAAACCCCTCTATCCCTTTGGATATGGATTGAGCTATACCAGCTTCGAATACTCCCGGCCTGTTTTGAACAAGCAACAGATCAATTTTGATGAAACACTCCGCGTGCAGGTCGATGTGAAGAATACAGGAGAAAGGGCCGGAGAGGAAGTCGTGCAGATGTATGTACGCGACCTGGTGGGCAGCGTTACCCGCCCGGTGAAAGAATTGAAGGGCTTCGAGAAAATTGCCCTGGAGCCGGGACAAACGAAAACCGTAACTTTTAAACTCCGGGCCGACGACCTGGCTTTTTATACCCGAGATATGGAATATAAGGCTGAGCCTGGCGAATTCAAGGTCTTTACCGGCTCAAGCTCAGAAGATGTTCAATCAGCCAGCTTTAAACTCAGAAGATGATGAAGAAAACAATCGCCCTGATAATTTTTTTGTTAAGCATGGGCTGCGTTTCTGCGCAGCAGCAGGACTTTCATATGATATGGCAGGATGAGTTCGATGGCCAGGGCCATCCCGATTCTTCCCGCTGGAATTATGAGACGGGAGGAGGTGGTTGGGGCAACAATGAGTTGCAATACTATACGGAAAGGCGCCTGAAAAATGCCCGCCTGGAGGATGGCCGGCTGATCATTGAAGCCCATAAAGAATACTATCAGGGCAATGATTATACTTCAGCCCGGCTAACCACCAAAAATAATGGAGATTGGGTTCATGGGCGGATAGAGGCCAGGGCCAAGCTGCCTTCGGGCACTGGCACCTGGCCTGCTATCTGGATGCTCCCCACCGAATGGATTTATGGCGACGGGGGCTGGCCCGATAACGGAGAAATCGACATCATGGAGCATGTGGGTTATGATGAGGGCATTATTCATGGTACCATCCATACCCATGCCTACAACCATATGGATGGAACTGATAAAGGGGAAACAACTGAAGTGCCCGATGCCACCGAGGCTTTTCACGAGTATGCCATTGAATGGACTCAATCTGAGATCCGCTGGTATGTTGATGATCAGCTGTATTTCACCTTTGAAAATGAAGGTACCGGTTGGCGCGAATGGCCGTTCGATCATCCCTTCCACCTGCTGATGAATATTGCCATCGGCGGAAACTGGGGAGGCATTGAAGGTGTCGACGACAGCATCTTCCCCGTCCAGATGCAGGTGGATTATGTGCGGGTCTATCAAACGGCCGACCAGATTGGTGAGCTCATCAAAGGCCCCGATGAATTAGTGGGCCGGCAGGAGGGTGTATCTTTCTCTACACCCATCAAGGATGCCCAATCCTACCAGTGGAGTGCTCCCGAAGGTGCCGAGATCACAAGTGCCACTGATGAAAGACAGGTTACCGTTGACTGGGGTTGCCAGGGGGGCGAAGTGGCCTGTACCATCGCCACCTCCGATTCGTTATATGAAGCGACTCGCCAGGTTTCTCTCACAGAGCCTCAGATGCAAGGCCCCCGGTTTTATAATGAGAACGACGACCCCATCACGTTTTCCGTTCCTGAGATGACTGAAACCACTTATCAGTGGGAGTTGCCTGAAGGAGGATCCTTTCTCTCAGGAGAAGGAACCCATCTTGTAGAGGTGGACTGGCCTGAGCGTGCCGACAGCATTCGATTGCATATAACCAATGAATGTGGAGAACTTACAATAAGCCATTTCCTCTGGACTCCCGGAACGCAATACCCTTTTCCTGACCCGGAACAACCACACCTGTTGCCCGACACCATTGATCCGACTCATTATGACTATGGCGGAGAAGGAGTAGCTTATCATGACAATTCTTCTGCCAATGAAGGCGATGGCATTCGTCAGGATGAAGGCGTGGACACCGAATCAATGGACCAGGGACACGGTAGCATCGGTTATATCAAACCTGGTGAATGGGTGGAATACGCCATTAAGGTGGAAGAAGAGTTTTCGGCAAAGGTTGTATTGCGGATGGCTTCAGCCGTGAGGACAAATGGTACAGTAGATGTGCTTGTCAACGGAGAAACTGTGGCTTCAGATATACAAGCCCATAATACTGGAGAATGGAACCTGTTTGAAGAATTTGAGTCGAACACCTTCACCCTTTCACCCCAGGATACCCTGTTGCGACTGGAATTTGACAACTATAACTTTAACCTGGGAAGGGTGATTTTTAAGCAAGTGGAAACGGCTTTGGATCAATCCCCGAATGATCCTTCCATAAACCTGTACCCCAATCCTGCCCGTGAGAATTTGCATGTGGCTTCTGAGCATGATATAAAGCGTCTGGAGATATACGAGTTAACCGGTAGATTGATTCATTCGGAAAATTTAACCGGCACAAACCGGAATCACCAATTGAGCCTGAAGACCCTGCCACCCGGCATGTATTTAATACGCATCGATCTGGCGAACCAGGGATCCATCACTCAAAAGATCATAAAAAAGTAGGGGTATGCTCCTTGTGAATGGAGAAAAAAATATACTGACTTTTGTGACAACCCTCCTTGTTATGCTGTTGTTTGCGGGCCATCTTTCTGCGCAAGGATTTTTGAAAACCCGGGGTAAACAGATTGTGAACGGCCAGGGCGAGGAATGCATCCTTAAAGGGATGGGCCTGGGGGGATGGATGTTACAGGAAGGCTATATGCTCAGAACATCTGGTTTTGCGGATACACAGCACGAAATAGAACAGCACATTGCTGAGGTGACCAGTGAGGCGTTTAAAGATCAATTTTATGAAAAGTGGCTGGACAATCACTTCCGGCGGGTTGATCTGGATTCGTTGAAGAGTTGGGGCTTTAACAGTGTACGGGTGGCCATGCACTATCAGTGGTTTACCCCGCCCATTCAGCAAGAACCGGTACAGGGCGAGGTAACCTGGCGTAAAAAAGGTTTCACCATGCTGGATACCCTGCTTAAATGGTGCCGGCAGAATCAAATGTACCTGATCCTGGACCTGCATGCCGCCCCGGGAGGGCAGGGATACAATGCTTCGATCAGCGATTACAACCCGGCTAAACCTTCCCTTTGGGAAAGTGCATTTAACCGGAAGAAAACGGCCGAGCTGTGGAAAAAACTGGCCCAACGCTATGGCGATAATCCCTGGATAGGCGGATATGACCTGATCAATGAAACAAACTGGACTTTTCAGGGCCGCAGGGAAGGAGACAATGCCCGCAATGGTTGCCAGGATACGCAAAATGAACCGTTGCATGATTTGCTGGTGCGCATCACCGATTCCATTCGCACGGTCGACACCCGTCACATCATCTTCATTGAAGGCAACTGCTGGGCCAATAACTTCAGCGGCCTTACCCCACCCTGGGATGACAACATGGTATACAGTTTCCATAAATACTGGAATCCCAATACCACCGAAGCCCTACAACAATTCCTGGATATGCGCAAACAATATAATGTGCCTCTGTGGCTGGGGGAAACAGGTGAAAATTCCAACACCTGGTACACCAATTGCATCCGGCTCCTGGAGAAGCATAACATTGGGTGGGCGTGGTGGCCCGAAAAACAACTGGGCGACCACAACAATCCACTGACCGTAAAGACGCATGCCGGCTATCAGGAATTGCTGGAATACTGGCGGGGCAATGGTTCTAAGCCTTCCATCGGCGAAGCACGCGATGCCCTGATGCAACTGGTGGAAAATTTGAAACTCGAAAACTGCATCTACAACAGGGATGTGATTGATGCCATGTTCCGACAAACCCGCACGACAGCGACAAAACCCTACAAAAAGCATGTCTTTCCGGGTAAAGTTTACGCGGTGGATTACGACCTGGGGCGCCTCCATCAGGCCTACTATGACCGGGATTATTCCAATACAGAGTTTCGTGCACCCACCAACCGGGGCGGGGAGTATCGCAACGACGGCGTGGATATTGAAGCCTGCAGCGATCAAACCACCAACGGATACAACGTGGGCTGGACCGAAAACGGAGAATGGCTTCAATATACCATTGATGTGAAACAGACCGGCTCTTATGCCTTTTCATTCCGGGTGGCCGCAGAAAACAACGGCGGGAGTTTTTACCTGAAGATGGATGGCAACAGACTTGGCGATAAAATAACGGTTCCAGCGACCGGTGGTTATCAGAAATGGGAAACCCTGGAGATGGCTCCTGTACAGCTGACTTCCGGAAAACACACTTTCCGCATTGAAATGGAAACAGGGGGCTTTAACCTGAATTTTTTCCGGGCCCAACCTGCCACCCGGGTTCATTCCCCAGAGAAGGCCGATGAATTGAAATTGTTTTACGCTCAAAATTATATTCGTGTAGCGGTGCCCGAGGCCTGCAAAAGACCAGTCCAGGCCGATGTGGTTGATTTGAAGGGGCGGATTCACCGGCCCAAAATATACAGGAATGAAGAATACATAAAGCTTTCTGTTGTCTCCCTTCAAAAGGGCATATATTTCGTCCGGATCCGGACGAACCGTTATTATGGTACGGCACAGTTTATCGTTTAAGCAGTATGGATCAATTGGGTGGGTTTTATGATGAAGGGGCAAGAAAATTGAATTGCTGGGTCAGTTGAGTGAAAAATTTCTCTTGATTAATCATTATATTTGAGACAGGAAATGAACAAGTAAAATTAAATTTGATATTATGGCCAATAAAAAATCGTACAACAGAGGTTACGTCATTCTCATTGCTGCCATTGCAGCTTTCGGAGGGCTACTTTTCGGATTTGACACGGGTGTGATTTCCGGGGCCTTGCTTTTGATCAAGGATGATCCGGCCCTGATGATAAACGGTATGGAGCAATTGCCCGAGCGTACCCAGGAGTGGATTGTCAGCATTACCGTATTGGGCGCTGCAGTGGGCGCCCTGGGTAGCGGCAGGATTACCGATATCCTGGGCCGCAAAAAGGTGTTGATCATTACCGCTTTCATTTTTGCAGTCGGTTCCATTGGACTGGCCATTGCCGGTTCTGTGACCGAGTTGATTGTATGGAGGTTGATCATCGGTATCGCCATTGGTGTGGCTTCTTATACCGTGCCCCTTTACATCTCGGAGGTTTCTCCAACCCATGCCAGGGGGGCGCTGGTATCGATCAACCAGCTGGCCATTACCGTGGGTATATTTACCTCCTACCTGGTTGATTTGGGTTTTGCCAATTTTGAGGAAGGCTGGCGCTGGATGTTTTTGGTAGGGCTGGTTCCTTCATTGATCCTGGGCATCGGGATGTTTTTCCTGCCCGATACCCCACGCTGGCTGATGAGCCATAAAGGCGAAGACCGGGCCCGCAGAGTATTGGACAAGGTGGGCGAGACGAACAAGGAAGAAGTCTTGCAACAGATTAAGACCAATATCCAGAAGGAAGGTCAGCAACAGGGTTCCTTGAATATCTTCACCTCCAAATGGGTTCGCCCTGCCCTGATCATTGGCGTGGGCATTATGATTTTCCAGCAATTTGTGGGCATCAACACCATCATCTATTATTCGCCCACCATCTTTGAGATGGCCGGGTTTGGCGCTGAAAGTGCCAATGCCGTCTACGATGCCATCCTGCCTTCGCTGCCCATCGGGGCTGTCAATGTGATATTCACCGTGGTATCGATTTATCTGGTTGATCGCTGGGGTCGCAAACCCTTGCTCTACCTGGGTCTGATCGGTATGGTCATTGCCCTGGTGGCCCTGGCCATTGGTTTTACCTTCCATGGTACACTGGGTGGTGATGCCCTGAAATGGATCTCATTTGTCAGCATGATCATTTATATCCCCTTCTTTGCCATTAGCCTTGGACCGATTGCCTGGCTGCTGATATCGGAGGTTTATCCCACCAAGATCCGGGGCCTGGGCATGAGCATCGCCACCATGGTAAACTGGGGAGCCAATTTTGCCGTCGCCAACACCTTCCTTTCCCTGGGTAAGGCCACGACCGGACAAATGCCCAACCCTGCCGGTGAAGGCATGCTGGTGAACCCCGGTGGGGCGTTTTTCATTTATGCGGCCATCGGTATCCTGGCATTGATCTTTGTCTATTCTTATATACCTGAGACCAAAGGCCACTCGCTGGAGAAGATCGAGGAACACTTCCTGGCAGGCAAGCATCCACGCGATCTATAGACAAACTCCGGGTGTAATCTGAATCACCCTGATTGGTTCTACATAATTATACAGAGAAAACCCGGCAAAAGCTAATTGCCGGGTTTTTTTTCTGGTGTATTGACGGTTTTGCTGCGGTGTGGCAACGCGATGCGATCGATGAGGTTTATTGCATTTCCCGATAAATGTGGCTGGTTGCATTTCCAGCTCGATGGGTTTTGTTGATATCCAGTTGGATGTTGCTTATTGCATTTCCTGTTCGATGAGGATTATTCATTTTCAGGTGGATGTGGCTTAATGCTTTTCCCAATCGATATGGTTTATTGTATTTCCAGGATCATAGGGGTTTTAGCCGGGACAGTCAGTCGTCGGCCAAGCTGTTTGGTTTTGCCACTGATTACTTCCCGTGCTTCGGTACCCGGTTCCATTATTTCTGCATACCGTTCCAGGTTCAGCCGTCTGCTTTTGGTGCTTTTGTTGAGCACGACCATGACCTTGCTGTTGTCATTGTAGCGGAAATAGACATAAACGCCTTTTTGAGGGGCGAAATGTTTCAGTTTGCCGTTGTGGATGACCGGGGTGTTTTGGCGCCAATTCAACAGTTTTTTCATGAAATGCTGGGCCTGTTGTTTTTTGTCTGAAAGCCGTTTTCCGGTAAAGGCGTTGACCTGGTCGCCGGGCCAGCCCCCCGGAAAGTCACTGCGGATAACTCCGTGTGCGTCGGTTCCGGGGTTGGCCATGAGTATTTCTGTCCCATAGAATATCTGGGGAATGCCACGCATGGTTAAGATGTAGGAGATACCCAGCTTGTAGAGGTCGAAATCTTCGTCGATCTGGGTATAGAATCGGCTCATATCGTGGTTATCGGGGAAGATGACCAGGTTATCGGGGTTGGGATAAAGGAAGTCGTTGGAGAGGGCTTCGTAAGCTTTAATCCATCCGCTGTTCCATCCTTCTTCTTCATTGAGGGCTTCAATCAGGCTGTTGTGCAGGGGAAAATCCATCAAACTTGGCAGGCATGAGGTATAGCCGTCGGGATTTTCCTTGCCCTGTTGCCAGTAGGCTACAACGGCCGGATTAAGGCTCCATTCCTCCCCGACCATGTTGAGGTTGGGGTATTCCTGCTTCAACCGGCAGGTCCACTGGGCCATAAATTCCTTACCGGAGTATGGGTAGGTGTCCACCCGGATGCCCGATAGATTGGCATATTCTACCCACCAGATGGCATTTTGTATCAGGTAGGTGGCCATTAAGGGATTGTCCTGGTTCAAATCGGGCATGGCCTCGACAAACCACCCGTTGGTGAATCGCTTGTGGTCATACTCCGAGGCATGGGGATCTCTTACCGTGGTGCGCCGGTGATTGGTTACCCGGAAGCTGTCCTGGTAATGCACCCAGTTGTCCGAGGGGGGATCCTGCATCCACCAATGCTTTGAACCACAATGGTTCGGGATCATATCCATAATCAGCTTGATGCCCCTTTGGTCGGCCTTTCTGCTGAGTTCTTTGTAAAGCTCGTTCGAACCCATCCGCGGATCCACCCTGTAGTAATCGGTGGTGGCATACCCGTGATAGGAGTGGCTCGGCATGTCATTTTCCAGAACCGGATTGAGCCATAGGGCTGTGAACCCCATTTGGTCAATGTAATCGAGGTGGTTGATGATGCCCTGGAGGTCTCCACCGTGTCTTCCACCCCGCGCCTTGCGGTTGCGGCCTTCCAGCATCCCCTCTACCTCATCGTTCTGACGGTTTCCATTGGCAAAACGGTCGGGCGTTACCAGGTAGATCACATCACTGGAATTGAATCCCTTATGCCCGGCAGGCTTCTGATCGCGGGCCTTCAACTCATAGCTGTGGCGAAGGCGCTCCCGGCCTTCTTTCATGAAGCGGATGTCAAAGCCCCCTGGTTCTGTCCGGGGCGCAATATGCAGGTCGATGAACAGATAATTCGGGTTTTCTGTCCGGATGACCCGCTTCAGGGTGACCCCTTCATAGTCAATCTCTGGCTCCAATTCTGCAAGGTCTTGACCATATACCATCACCTGAAGTTCAGGGTTTTCCATGCCGACCCACCAGAACAAAGGCTCTACCCGCTGGATGCGCTCAGCTCCCTGGGCTGCACTCATCGTGATGAAGGCTGTTAAAACCATAGCCGTTAGAATAAGTCGTTTCATAATTGGAAAGTTTTTAGGCTTGTATGTGACAAAAGTATAGAACCCGCTCCAAGGGTCCTTTCTAAATAACAACACGAATCTGAATGACAATA
>Ga0207714_1000188_pt1 | contig 41454 bp, 22 predicted proteins | sample PonA232FremontCA_2_FD_187270 | JGI IMG/M metagenome (GOLD analysis project Ga0207714, IMG submission 187270) | Marine sediment microbial community from Fremont, CA, USA - Pond A23 Sediment 2 (SPAdes) | ecosystem: Environmental > Aquatic > Marine > Unclassified | place: USA: Fremont, California... | reverse complement strand
CGCTCAGCGCCTTCCAGCTCCTGCAGGGCATCGAGACCCTGCCGGTGCGCATGGACCGCCACTGCGACAACGCCCAGCGCGTGGCCGAGCACCTCCAGGCCCATCCGCAGGTCGACTGGGTGAAGTTCGCCGGGCTCGAGGACAGCCCCTACAGGCCGCTCGCCGACCGCTACATGGGCGGGCGCGCGGCGAGCATCCTCAGCTTCGGCGTCCAGGGCGGCTTCGAGGCGGGGGCCCGCTTTATCGACGCGCTGCAGCTGATCACCCGGCTGGTGAATATCGGCGACGCCAAGTCGCTGGCCTGCCACCCGGCGAGCACCACCCACCGGCAGCTCAACGAGGAGGAGCTGGCCAGCGCCGGGGTCACGCAGGACCTGGTCCGGCTCTCCATCGGCCTGGAGCACGCGGACGACATCCTGGCGGATATCGACCAGGCCCTGGCGGCGGCTCAGCCGGGGTGATCGGCGGCATCGCCGGCGGCGAGCCGGTCGAGGTCCACGGCGACCAGGCTGGTATCGTCGCTCGGCGCCGTCCCCGCGCCCAGGCGCTCGAGCGCGGCCAGCACGGTATCCAGGGCCTGGCCCGGCGGCGCCTGCGCCAGCGTGGCCTCGAGGCCCTCGACCCCGTAGCGCGTGCCGTCCGCGGCAGGGGCCTCGATGGCCCCGTCCGAGCAGGTGAAGACCTCCAGGCCCGGCTCGATCGAGCGGTACGTCAGCGCCGGGCGGCCGCCGGCTGACCCGGGCACGGCCGCCAGGGGTAGGCCCTCGGAGGGGATCCGCTCCTGGACGGCGCCCTGGCGCAGGAGCCAGACCGGCGGCATGCCGCCGTTCCATAGCCCCAGGCGGCCCTGCTCGAGGTCGATCTCCAGCAGAGTGGCCGTCAGGAAGATCTCCGGCGGCAGGTGGCGGTAGAGCTGCTCGTTGAGGGTCTCCAGCAGCTCCGCGGGCGTTGCGCCGCGCCTGATCTGGTCGTGGAAGAGGGTGGCCAGGGCCGGCACCCCGACGGCGGAGCCGATGCCGTGGCCCGTGAAGTCGCCGAGCAACAGGCAGAACCGGCCGCTGCGGCAGCGCTCGGCCAGGAAGACGTCGCCGCCGAGGATGGCCGCCGGCTGGTAGCTGTGGCGCAGCCCCGGTGTCTCTAGGGCCTCGGAGGCCGTGGCGCGGTCGACGATGCGCTCCGCTGTCTCCTGCTCCGCCTCGAGCCGGCGCTGGTGGGCGTCGAGGACGGCCCGGTCCGCCGCGATCGTGCGTAGCCGCCCGATGAGCCGCTCGACGTGGGTCATGACCTGGTTGAGCTCGGTGAAGCCGAGGTTGATCCGCCGGGGGCGGAAATCCTGCAGGTCCCGGACGGCATTGACCCGCTCGACCTGATCGCGGAAATGGGCCAGGGATCGGGTCAGCCGGCGGTTGAGCAGGTGGGCGGCCCCCGCCGCAGCGAGGATGGCGAGCGGCAGGAGGGCGAGGAAGAGCCAGTCGTAGCCCTTGCGCGCCTGGGCGAGGACGGGTGCGAGATCCTGGGAGACCTCGATGACGCCGAGCACGTCCCCGGCCTCGGCGTTGGTGTGGCACGCCAGGCACTCCGGCCGCGCCGCCACGGGCATGAGGTACCGCTGCCGGGTCCCCTCCGCCCAGTGCTGCTCCTCGCCCGTCGCGAAGGCCCGCTCGACGGCGGGATCGGGCTCGGCAGCATCCTCGATGGCGCCGTAGAGGGCATCGACCCGCTCGCCGCGGTAGATCGTGACCTGCAGCGGGGCCTCCTCGTAGCTGTCCTCCAGCGCGGCGATGAAGGCCTCGAGGTCCGAGCGATCCCAGCCGCGACGCATGACCTGGTACATGGAGCTGAAGGTCTGCTCCGCGGTGGCGTCCGCGGTCTGCTCGGCCTGGTCGCGCAGGGCGCCCTCGTAGACTGAGGAGGACAGGGCCTCCACCCCGGCGAAGGTCGCCAGGGCGACGGCGATGACCGTCGCCGCCAGGACCGCTCGCAGGCTGACGCTGCGCACCCGGCCTGCCCTCAGGTGCCGAGCCGCTTGTACTTGATCCGGTGCGGCTGCGCTGCCGCCTCGCCGAGGCGCTTCTTCCGGTCCGCCTCGTAGTCCTGGTAGTTGCCCTCGATGAACACCGTCTGGCTGTCGCCCTCGAAGGCCAGGATGTGGGTCGAGACGCGGTCCAGGAACCAGCGGTCGTGGGAGATGACCAGCACGCAGCCCGGGAAGGTCAGCAGCGCGTCCTCCAGGGCGCGCAGGGTCTCCACGTCCAGGTCGTTGGTCGGCTCGTCGAGGAGCAGGGTGTTGCCGCCGCTCTGCAGCAGCTTGGCCAGGTGGACGCGATTGCGCTCGCCGCCGGAGAGGTCGCCGACGCGCTTCTGCTGCTCCGAGCCCTTGAAGTTGAACTTGCCCACGTAGGCCCGGGACGGCGTCTCGTAGTTGCCTACGCGGATGTAGTCGTGGCCGCCGGAGATCTCCTCCCAGACGCTATTCTCCGGGTTGAGGGTGTCGCGGCTCTGGTCCACGTAGGCGAGCTCCACGGTCTCGCCGACCTCGATGGTGCCGGCGTCCGGCTCCGTCTCGCCGGTGATCAGGCGGAAGAGGGTGGTCTTGCCGGCGCCGTTGGGGCCGACCATGCCGACGATAGCGCCCGGCGGGATGCTGCAGGTCAGGTCCTCGTAGAGGAGCTCGCCGCGGTAGGCCTTCTGCACGCCGTCGGCGACGATGACCTTGCTGCCCAGGCGGGGGCCCGGCGGGATGTAGAGCTGCTGGGTCTCGTTGCGCTTCTGGAACTCCTTGGACTGCAGCTCCTCGAACTGCTTGATGCGGGCCTTGTTCTTGGCCTGGCGGCCCTTGGGGTTCTGCTTGACCCACTCGCGCTCCTGCTGGATGGCCTTGCGGTGGGCCTGCTCCTCGCGGGCCTCCTGCTCCAGGCGCTTCTCCTTGTACTCGAGCCAGGCGGAGTAGTTGCCCTGGAAGGGGATGCCCTCGCCGCGGTCGAGCTCGAGGATCCAGCCGGCCACGTTGTCCAGGAAGTAGCGGTCGTGGGTGACGGCCACCACCGTGCCCGGGAACTCGGCGAGGTAGCGCTCCAGCCAGGCTACGCTCTCGGCGTCGAGGTGGTTGGTCGGCTCGTCGAGCAGGAGCATATCCGGCGCCGACAGGAGCAGCCGGCACAGGGCCACGCGCCGGCGCTCGCCGCCGGAGAGGTTCGCCACCTGGGCGTCCCACGGCGGCAGGCGCAGGGCGTCGGCGGCCTGCTCGAGCTTGCGGTCGAGGTCCCAGGCGCCGGCGGCCTCGATCTGGTCCTGGAGCTTGGACTGCTCGGCGATCAGGGCCTCGAAGTCGGCGTCCGGGTCGGCGAACTGCGCCGAGACCTCGTTGAAGCGGTCGACGAGGGCCTTGGTCTCGGCGACCCCCTCCTCGACGTTGCCGCGCACGTCCTTGCTGTCGTCGAGGCGCGGCTCCTGGGGGAGGTAGCCGATCTTGATGCCCGGCTGCGGGCGCGCCTCGCCCTCGTGCTCCTGGTCCTCGCCGGCCATGATGCGGAGCAGGCTGGACTTGCCGGCGCCGTTGAGGCCGAGGACGCCGATCTTGGCGCCCGGGAAGAAGGACAGGGAGATGTCCTTCAGGATCTGCCGCTTGGGGGGTACCACCTTGGATACCCGGTTCATGGTGTAGACGTACTGGGCCATATCTCGGTCGCTATCTCGATCTCGGGGCTCGAGCCGTGAGTGGGCTTATCGTATCTCCTCGATTCTACAGCCTGAGCGGCCTATCAGGCACCGGGGACGCGCCCGTATCTGTGCTGCGCCGGGCTTTTCTTGGCCAACTGGCAAGAGAGAGAGCCTCTCGCTGGACGCCCATGGCGGAGCGCGCCATCGAGAGGCTCGAGAGGATCCTCGAGGCGGCCTGCCACGCCTCGGGGTCCAGCATCCGATCGGCCTCTACAGCCGCATGTCACTCCCGCCTCGGGGAGCCGTCCGGGGCGTCCGCCGGCGAGCGGGGCCCGTCCCCGGCTTCCGGGCCGCCCGGGTGGCGACCGCGGTGGCCGTGGTGGTGCACGCGGTCGATGGCGGCGTCGTCCTCGATGCGCTGCCCCGTCCGGGCGTCGAAGTAGAGCTCACGGACCAGCCCCGAGCCGGCCTCGAGCATCTCCACCTCGTAGACGAGCCGCTGCCCGTAGGCGAAGAGCTCCGCCTCGATGAGCCGGCCCTGGGGATGCGCCTCGCGCGCCGTGGCCAGGACCGCCTCCAGGGGGCGGATCTCGCCGCGTTCACGGAGCTCGTGGAGCTGCCCGGGCGCCTTGCCGTGGTGCCGCGCCTCCGGGCCCGCCTCACCGCTGGCCAGGGCCGCGGCGGCCCCGGCGGTAAGCAGGGCCGCACCCAGGATGGCGACGAGCCGCTGCCTGTGCATCCCCGTCACGCCTCCGGCCGCTTGCGGCCGTCGATCATGGCCCGCACCAGATTCTGGCGCTCGTGCCAGCTGCTCAGGCCGACGCCGAGCAGGTGCAGAACCACCAGGGCCAGGGTCAGATTGGCCGCCACCTCGTGGACCTCCTCGGCCGTCTCGGCGTGGGGATGCTCGCTAGCCTCGTGGCCATCGGCGGCTTCCTGCGCCTCGCCGTCCACGGCCTCCTCTTCCTCGTATCCCTCGTCCGCATCGTCATCGGCGTGGGCCGCGGCCAGCGGCGCCGGTATCGAGAGCCCGGCTGCCTCCCGGTCAGCGTAAAAGCTACCGAGCGGGCCCGCCTGCTCCTCGGCGCCGTAGGTGACCAGCCCGGAGCCGACCGTCACGGCGAGGCTCGCCATGAGGGCCACGATCATGACGGCGCCGAGCGGGTTGTGGCCGAGGTAGCGCGGCGCCTCACCCCGCACCAGCTCGCGGAAGTAGCCGATCATCCGGCTGGGTGTCGGCCAGAAGTCGCGGAACCGGGCGGGCTGCGGCCCGAGGAAGCCCCAGGCGATGCGGATCGCCAGCAGGGCGCCGATGAGGTAGCCCGCCCAGGTGTGCAGCGGCATGACCGCCTCGGCGCTGAGATAGGCCGCCGCGAAGGCGCCGGCCACCAGCCAGTGGGAGATCCGTACCCAGCGGTCCCAGACCGCTACGCTGCGCTCGGTGTCACCCGCTGTCTCTGCCATGGCTCGTCCCTCAGTGCTCGAATGTCGAGGACAGCCTAGCGCGGCACGCTGAAATGGGGCTGAAGAGGAGCTGCCGGGGCTCTCGGGCCGTAGCTGGTGCTGCCGGACGGTGTCACGCCCGGGCACGTGTGTGGCCGGCTAGCGCGCTTGGCGCTCCATCGGATTCAAACACACCTGTGCTGGGCTCATCTCTGCCACACTGACCCGAGGAGAGCTGCTCGTAACCAGGGTGCGTAGCGTATGGCACAGGAGGAAAAGCCGGCGGACCCGGAGGTCCTGCCCGGCCAGGCGGCGCAGCCCCGGCCCGACGCCGGCACGACGCCCACGGGGATTGCCGGGCTCGACTTCGTGCTCGAGGGCGGTCTCCCGCGGGGGCAGCCCACGCTGATGCGCGGCGGGCCGGGTACAGGGAAGACGGCCATCGCCCTGACGTTCCTCTGCCGTGGGCTCGCCCGCGGAGAGCCCGGGGTGCTGGTGACCTTCGACGAGGGCCCGGAGGCGCTGATCCGCCACGCCGAGTCCCTCGGCTTCCCGCTCGGCGAGCACATCGACGCGGGCCAGGCACGGGTGCTCGACATGCGGCCCAGCCGCGCCGACCTGGTAGCCGGCGAGATCGTCGAGCTGACCGCCGTGCTGGCGCGGCTCGGCCACGCGCTGGACCAGCTGGACGCCCATCTGCTCGTCATCGACGCCATCGACGGCATGGAGGAGAGCTTCGATGCCCAGACGGGCCTGCGCGCCGAGCTGACCCGCGTCTTCGACTGGATCCGCGAGCGCGATGCCACGACGGTCATCACCTCGGGCGAGCAGACGGACTTCTCCAGGCGCTACGGGCTGGAGGAGTACATCGCCGACTGCGTCATCCTCCTCAGCCAGGAGATCGAGCATCGGCGCATGACGCGGCTGCTGCGCATCCTCAAGCGCCGCGGCGGCGGCCACGGCACCAACGAGTTCCCCTTCCTGCTCGATGAGGAGGGGATCTTCATCGCCCCGGTTACCGGGACGCGCCTGGAGGGGGGCGCCCCTACGGACCGCCACAGCACCGGCGTCTCCGGGCTGGATGCCATGATGGGCGGTGCCGGCCCGTACCGTGGCTCGGCGCTGATGCTCTCGGGCCAGTCCGGCACGGGCAAGACGACCTTCGCCGCCGCCTTCGCCGACGCCGCCTGCCGCGCGGGGGATCAGGTCCTCTACCTGAGCTTCGAGGAGGCGACCAAGGAGATCCTGCGCAACCAGCGCGCCGCGGGGATCGACCTGCTCGAGCACCTGGCGGAGGAGGGCGGCAGCGGCCGGCTCATCTTCCACCCCCTGCTCGCCGTGCAGCTTGGCTGGGAGGCGCACCTGCTGCGCGTGATGCGCTCGGTGCAGACCTCTCAGCCGGATATCGTCATCCTGGACCCGGCGAGCGCGCTCGCGGATCGCCATTCCGTGCAGTACGGCAAGGAGATGCTCCTGCGGCTGTTCTACATGCTCAAGCGCGAGGGCGTGACGGCCTTCGCCACGGAGCTGCTCCCGGACTACAGCGACGGGATGAGCACGATGGATGTCTCCTCGATCGTCGATACCTGGATCAAGCTCCGCCGCGATGAGCGCGGGGGGCAGCTGCACCGCTTGCTCAATGTCGTCAAGGCGCGCGGCTTGCCGACCTCGGAGCGCATCCAGGAATTCTACATTCGCAAGGATGGCATCCACGTCCAAGAAGGGCCCTGACGCACGGGTGGAACATGGCCGATAACTACGTGCTGCACCTCTATATCGCCGGCCGGACGCCCGCGGCGGAGCGCGCCATCGAGAACCTCAAAGAGCTCCTCAAGGAGGCCTCGGGCGAGGCGGCCGCCTACGAGCTCAAGGTCATCGACATCCTCGAGAACCCCCAGCTCGCCGAGGACCAGCGCATCCTGGCCACCCCCGTGGTCATCAAGCAGCTCCCGCCGCCGGTGCGCCGCGTCGTCGGCGACCTCTCGGAGCAGGAGAAGGTCCTGGTCGGGCTCGATCTGAAGGGTGATGCGCCTTGAGGGCACCGCTGGCCTCGGCGGGGCCGCGTCGGCTATCTTCGGCGCCATATCCGGCGTAACCGCTAGGCACGTATTAGGCACGTATGCTGCGTACCGTGCTCCTCGTGGCGCTCGCTTGCGCCCTCGGCGGCTACGCCTCGATCGAGCTCGGGGTCAGCCAGGCCGTCAACGGCGCCTGGCAGGATGGACTGCACCAGGCCGTGCCGCGATCCGAGACGCACGCCCCGGTGGTGCTCGTAGAGGGCGATACGGCCGTCGAGATCGACAAGATTGCCGCTGCGGCGCGATCTCTGCGGGCGGCTGGCGTCCGGCAGGTGGGGATCATGGCCGGGCCGGCGCAGGCGCGGCAGCTCGAGCGCATCTTCGCGGACGAGGCGGCCGTCGTGGTGGCCTGGCCCGCGCGCCGGGCCGGCGATGTCGCCGGGCGGTGGGAGGTGCCCAGCGGCGCGGCGCCGGGAGCGCCGGCCTTCGCGCTCGCTGCCGGGGCCGGGCCGCCCTACCGCACCCAGCCCCTGGCGATCACGACGCGCCGGGAGACGCGGCTGACCCTGGAGGCGGCCCTGGCTGGCGTGGCGGGCGAGGGCGCCGGGCGCTACTACATCGACTACCGCGGCGGCTCCGCCCGCCTGCCCCAGATCCCGCTGTCCGAGGCCGCTCGCGGCGATCTGCTGGCTTCCGTCGTGCAAGGCCGCACGGCCCTGATCGCGACCACCGGGGCCTGGACCGCGCCCTTGCTGCAGGCGCCGGTCGCGGGGGCCGGCCTGACGGGGGCGCAAGTCCACGCCCTGGCCCTGCGCACGCTCCTGGAAGGCCGGCCGCTCGGGGTGCTCCCGGCGTGGCTCGCAGCGCTCGGGCTGCTGGGGGGCGGCATCCTCGCCGGCGGGCTCGCCGTGCTCCTCGGCGGCCGGGTACAGCCGCTCTACATGCTCGGCCTGCTGGGGGTGGCCGTGGCGGCTACCGTGGGCGCGTTCGTCGCGCTCGGGCTGGTGATCCCCGGGGTCGAGCTCGCTGTCGCGCTGATCCTGCCGGCGGTGGCCGTCGCCATCCGGCGCGAGCGCGATGAGGATCGCCTCCTGGCGCGCCTTGTCGGCGCGGCCCGTACCCGGGCGCGTGAGCGCGACCGCTCGGCCCAGGAGGACGACGAGGGCGCCTGGCAGCTTATCGCCCGGCTCGTCGCGGAGAATCTCAACATGTCGCGGGCGGTCTTCCTCGAGCTGCCCCAGGACGGTACCCACCTCCACTCCATCGCGGGCGTGAACGCCGACGGTAGCGCCATCGCGGAGCGCCGGCGGGATGTCCGGCGGCGGCCCTATACGGAGGCGACGACGCCGAACGCCCCCATGGAGGTGGCCTACCCGTACCTGAGCGCGGCGGACGACGCGGAGCGGCAGTTCCTGGTGCCGCTCTCCTTCGGCGGGCGGACCCTGGGGTTCTGGGCGTTCGCCACGCCGGCCGGCACGGACCCGGCCGAGGAGGGCACGCTCGCCGCTGTGCCCGTATTCGCCGAGCGCGCCGCGGAGCTCCTCTACCTGGAGCGTGATCCGGCCCGGGACCAGCGGGGATGGCGCCGCTGGCTCGCCGGCGCCGGCCAGAAGCCGCTGAGCACCGAGCTGGCCCAGAGCCTGCGCGTCACGGAGCGGCAGACGACCCTCCTCGAGGCCGTCCTGGCCCGGCTCACCACCGCCGTGGCGGTTTTCGACATCTACGGGCGCCCCATGCATGCCAACCGGGCCATGGCGGATCTCGGCCACGAGCGCGGCTTCCAGCCCTACCGCGGCACGGCGACGGACCTGCTGGTGGCGCTCGGCGGGTTCTCCCGGGAGCGGGCGCGGGCGTTCCACCGCCAGGCCGCCATGGGGGCCGAGGACGTCTACGAGCCGCTGGCTACCGAGATCGCCGGCAAGCGCTACATGCTCTCGGTCACGGGCCTGGCGATCGACGAGCTCGGCGGCGAGGACGGCAGCGGCGTCGAGGCCGCGCCGGCCTCCCGGATGGCGGGCGTGCTCATCGCCCTCAGCGACTACACGAGCGCTGCCAATCTGTTCCAGCTCACCGAGGCCCTCGGGCGCTTCGTGAACACCCGGCTGCGCAACGACCTGGGGAATATCCAGCTCGCCAGCGGCCTGCTCGTCGACCCGCGCCTGTCACCGGAGCGGCGTGAGCACGCGGCCGATCTCATCACCCGCGCTATCCAGCGGGCCGATGACGAGCTGGAGATGCTCGACTACCAGTTTGTCCAAGCCGCCTCGGATGAGCAGGCTAGCGCGTATCCGCTCGACCCGGTCCTGGTGCTGAGGCGCGCCCTCGAGGCGGTCCAGCCGGAGGCGGCCGAGCGGAGCGTCGCCGTCCGCTTCGAGCCGCCGGCCTTGAGCGCGCCGGCGATGGCCTTGCCGGAGGAGCTGCACGCCGTGCTGCGTGCCGCCGCGGCGCTCGTCATCGATGCCGCGCGCCCCGGCGCGGAGATGGCCGTCCGGTACGATGAGGACAGCCGTGTCGCACGCATCACGCTCGAGGCGCCGGGCTTCGGCATGTCCAATGACCGCCTGCAGCAGGTGCTCGAGCACCCGGAGCGCGACGAGCCCGAGGTCGCGCGGATCCTGCGTGCGGGCAAGCGCCAGCTGAGCGAGTGGGGCGGCGAGCTGGACGCGCATGCCGGTGTCGGCGAGGGGGCGCGCGTCACCGTCGTCCTGCGCCGCGCCCTTCGAGCGAGCGAGACCGCGGAGGCGACGTAATGGCCCGGATCCTGGTGATTGACGACGACGAGTTCACGCAGGAGCTCATCCAGTTCGCCCTGGAGGTGGAGGGGCACAGCGCCACGGTGGTGTCGGACGGCCAGCGGGCCCTGGAACGGCTCGAGGGCGAGTCCTTCGACCTCATGTTCGTCGACCTCTATATGCCCGTCATGGACGGCATCCGCTTCCTCACCGAGGTGCGCAGCCGATTCACCGATCCGCCGCGCGCCATCGTCCTCTCCGGCTCGATGGACGCGGAGCTGCGCCAGCAGGTGCGCGAGCTCGGCGCCTACGACCTGATCCACAAGCCTGTCGGCCTCCCGGCGCTCAAGGCGCGGCTCGACGAGGCCCTGCATGCCCCCCGCGGGCCGTAGGGGGGACTGATCGTGCTGCCCATCTTCCCCGAGGGGAGCCTGGTCAGCTCGGTCGTCACGACGACCTGGATCAGCGTCTTCGTCCTGTGCTTCCTCAACCTGCGCCTGGGCTGGGTGCTGTCGGGCATTGTGGTCCCCGGCTACCTGGTCCCGCTGCTGCTGGTGAAGCCCTGGGCGGTGGCCGTCATCACGGCCGAGGCCGTGGCCACCTACCTGATCGTGTACACGCTGTCCGAGCGCCTCTCGGCGCTCGGCGCCTGGAACAGCTTCTTCGGCCGGGATCGCTTCTTCGCCATCATCCTGGCCTCGATCGGGGTGCGCCTGCTCTTCGACGCGTGGCTGCTGCCGCTTTTCGGGGCCGCGCTGAACGACACCCTCGGGATCGCCTTCGACTACCGCAACGAGCTGCACAGCTTCGGCCTGGTCATCGTCGCCCTCATGGCGAACCAGTTCTGGAAGCCGGGCCTGCTGCGCAGCGTGCTCCCGACCGTGGTGACGGTGGGCCTGACCTACCTGATCGTGCGCTACGGGCTCATCGAGTTCACCAACTTCCGCATGTCGGACCTGCGGTTCATGTACGCCGAGCTCGCCTCGTCGCTCCTGGCGACGCCGAAGGCCTACATCGTGCTGGTCGTGACGGCGTTCCTGGCCTCCCGCATGAACCTCATCTACGGCTGGGACTTCAGCGGCATCCTGATCCCGGCCCTGATCGCCCTGCAGTGGTGGCAGCCGGAGAAGGTCGCGGCGTCGTTCGTGGAGGCGTTCATCATCTACGGGCTCGCGGCCTTGCTGCTGTCCTTGCCCGTCTTCGCGAAGATCTCGGTGCAGGGCGCGCGCAAGCTGTTCGTCTTCTTCAACGTCGGCTTCGCCTACAAGCTCGCCCTCGGCTGGGGGCTGGCCATCCTCGCCCCCGCTGTGAAGGTGACGGACTACTTCGCCTTCGGCTACCTCCTGTCGACGCTGCTCGCGATCAAGATGCACGACAAGGCGATCCCGGCGCGCCTGACCCGGGCGACGCTCCAGACCTCGCTGACCGGCGTCGCGCTGGCGAGCGTCCTGGGGTTCGCGTTGACGTTCATGCCGGAAGTGGGACAGCGAGCCGAGGGCGCTGCCGGGTCGGAGGCGCCCGCCGTCGCCAGCGGCCCGAGCCCCGCGGACTACGTCGACCGGGCGGCGATCGAGGCGTACGGGGCCGGGCTGGAGCAAGCGCTGACCCGACCCACGCCGGCCGAGGTCGCTGACCTGCAGCGCGCCGGCGAGGCGCTGATCGACTACGCCCGGGGCGACGGCACGGTCGATCTCGAGCGCCTGCGGCGCCTGTTCGCCAGGACGGGGTATCGGCTCCACCGGCTCGACGAGACGCACCTCGCCGCGATCGATGATCGGCCGGGGCGCGCCTGGAGCAGCCTGATCGTGCGGACGGGGCCGGCCACCGACCTCGTCCTCGAGATCCCGGACCCGCTGGAGACCCCGCAGCTGGCCGAGGCCGGGCTCAGCCTCTACCGTGCCAAGCGTGCCCGCGTGATGATCCTGGCCGGCAGCAGCCGGTCGGCGCGGTCAACGCGCTCGACGCCCGGGCTCGACCCGCTCCGCCACCGGCAGTCCGCCTTCCACGCGTTCCACCGGGCGGCCGCCGTGCGCAACGTGATCCAGCTGCGGGGCGCGCCGGGCGCCGAAGACGCCCCGGCCGGGGAGGCCCTGTACGTCAAGTCGAGGCTGCCCGAGGGGGTCTCCGCGGAGCAGCTCGAGGGCCTGCTGCCGCGCCTCGACGTGCGCTTCGCCCGCGGGCCCGGCCAGAACGTCCAGCGGGCGTCGATGTGGCACGGCTTCGGCGAGCTGTTCGTTACCCCGGACGGGGTCGCCCGGCTGCTGGCGGCGCGGGACGGGCAGGCGGGCGGCGTCCCGTCCGGCCCGCTACCGGAGGTGGCGGGCCGGAGCCTCGCGGCCCTGTTCGACGGCGCGGGCGCGGTGGCGCCCGAGGGTAGCGGCGCCTACCGCGCCCCCAGCCTGGCCGAGCTGCTCTACCTGGATACCGAGGTCCTGAAGCCGCTGCTGCAGGTCGCCGAGACCGGCCTCCGGGACGGCGCGTGGACCCCGGCGGCGCGGCGGGCCCTGACCCGCATCCGCTCCGCGGCGGATGCCGTCGGCTACCAGCTCCTGTCCCACAGCGACGGCGAGCACGAGCTCGTCGTCCTCGCCGAGGAGGGGGGCGGGAGCCGGTCGTGGGGGACCTTCGTGCTCCGGGTCGGAGCGGCCGCGCCGCTGGGCATCCAGGCGCCGCGGCCGCTCGCCGAGCCGGGGACCCTGGCCACGGCGCGCGATCTCTTCCGGCGCAGCCGGGCCCGGGCGCTCCTGGTAGCCGGCGCCCACCCCCGGGCGGTGCCCGAGCGGCGCGCCGACGTGCTGCGGCGCAGTAACGCGGCCAACGCCTTCAACCTGGTGAGCCAGGTCCTCTACCGGGAGAGCGGCAGTGCGGCCTTCACAGGGGTGCAGGTCCGGGGCTTCACCCCGCGGGCGGGCGCCGAGGCGCAGCCGCGCGTGGTGATCGCCACCGCGGACGGCGCCACCCGTCGTGGGGATCTGTCCGCCGAGCAGCGCTACCTGGTCGACCTGCTGGCGGACGGCGAGGGGGTCGCCTTCGCGGACGGCAGCCCGGCGGTGGCGGGCCTGGACGTGGGACGGACGCCGCAGGCCGCCTACCTCGACCAGGCGGAGGACGACGCCTTCCTGGTGGCCTGGGTCTCGTCCGCCCTGCGCGCCGGCTATACGGACAAGACGGCGGATGCGCTCGAGGCGGCCCACTTCGTCGCCCTCGATATGCCCGAGACCCGGGCCGGGGTGAGCGCCTCCCTGGCGGGCGTGCCCCTGGCCGCGCCGCCCGATCCCGGGCTCGTGGCGGCGGTCCGGCAGTACGCCGCGTCCAGGGATATCCTGGCGCTCGCGCAGATCCGGCAGCGGTGGCCGTCGTACCGCTACGAGCGCCGCGTGGACCCGGAGACCCGCCAGTCCTTCCTGCTCGTGTGGACCGGGGCGGACGAGCTGGCCCTGGCGGCGAGCCTGGCGCCGGGGACGCCGTGGTCGATCACGCGCGTCGGCACCGATACGCTCGGCGCGTCGCGCGTCGAGTCCTTCGTGCGCGCCCGCGGCGGCGCGCTGGCGCCCGGCCGGGAGGATTGAGCCGTGCTACGCCGGATCGGCCACATCAGTGTCGTCGCCGTGATCGTCACGGCCGTAGCGGCCCTCGGCTACGGGATCTACGCCGCCCTGCCCGGTGCCGGTGGCGCGGGGTTGCTGCCCCAGGGCGAGGGGCGGACGAGCACGGCGTACCAGCTGGATCGGGACGCCTGGACGCGCTTCCCGCTGCCGCGGCCCGTGCCGCGGGTACGCCTGCTCGTGCACGGCGATGTGCCCCCGGGTGCGGTCCAGCCGGATCGCTCGGCGCCGCTACGCTTCGCCGTCGAGGTGCAGGGGGTCGATCAGGCGGGGGAGGTCGTCTTCGAGCGCCTGCACCACTTCCGCACGGGCGTGACGCGCTATCCAGCCGCCGATGGCGGGACGCGCCCGGGCAAGGCGTACGCGGGATCGGACGCCGTGCCCACGGATAGCCAGCTGGCCGTCCTGAGCCTGCCGGAGTCTCCGCGGATCGACCGGCTGCGGCTCCGCGCGGCGGTGCTGGGGCCGGAGGTCACTACCGTGAACGCCAGGCTCTACATCCCCGAGCGGTTGAGCGGCGCCCAGGTCGCCGCCCGCTGGCCGCGGCTCAGCGGCGAGCAGCGCACCCGCCTGGCCGAGGGCAACGTCTATCCGGCCGGGCTGCTGACCCGGACCGAGCGCAGCCACCTCGCCGCGGTGCGCTGGCACCGTATCGGCCCTGCCGGGGTGCCGGGTCGCGATTACGTGGAGCGCACGCTCTACATCCGCGACAGCAGCGAGGTGGAGCCGATCGTGCCGCCCGTGACCCCGCAGGGCGTGCGCGTCGGCCCCCACCGGCGAGCGACGGTGCAGCTGCCGGAGGCGGGCGCCGCCGCCCAGATCCAGCTCACGGCCCTGGAGGAGGCCGCCGGCGAGGCGCGCGTGCGGGTGTTCGCCGATCGCCCGGGCGAGGTGCGCCGTGTGGCTGCGCCCTGGGAGGCGGAGACCGTCCGTATCGAGGGGACGTGGCAGGGGCGGCTCCTCGAGCTGCAGAGCGACGTCCCCGCCGTCGCCCGCCTGTTCCCCCAGGGCGATGCGGAGGCGGCCGCGCCCGCGCTGGATCCGGCCGTCGTGCGGGTCTTCAGCGCCGCGGCCGAGCCGCGCTGGCGTGTGCGCCACGTCGACGGCGCGCCGACCCCGCTGCGCATCGACCTGCGCTGCGCCTGCTTCGCCCCCGACGGGGCGCGGGTAGCGCCCGGCCCGGCCCGCGTGGCGCTGCTCGACGACGCGGGCGCCGTCATCAGGCGCATCGATGTCCAGGCCGCCGGGCCCGCCTCGCCCTACGACCGGCTCCGGGGCGAGGAGGCGGACCGGCTGATCAGCGAGCCACGCCGCCTCTACTTCCGCCTGCCGCCCGAGGTGGCCGCCGTGCGCGTCTCGGGGCCGCCGCGTGTCCACGCGGCGGTGTTCAACCGGCCGGACGGCTTGCGGCGGACCGTCCGCGTCCCGGGTGATCGTTTCGCCCGGCCGGACACCCTGCGTGATCGGCGGAGCTGGTTCTACCTCCCGCCGGCCGAGGTGGCGACGACCCCGGAGGCGACATCGACGGTCGCGGTCCAGGCGCGACCCCCCGAGATCGATCCGGCGATCGCTGCCGGCGACTACGACTGGCAGGCGTATCGGCCCGAGGGGGCCTGGTCGGCGCGCCGGATCCTCACGCCGAGGCCGGGCGACGAGGCCGTGCGGCCCGAGGCGCTGGCCACGACCTATACGCCGCTGCCGACCGGCGAGACGCGGCGCGTGCGTATCGACGCGGCCGCCCCGCGCCCTGTACGGCCGCGCCTGGTGTTCGCCGGGCACGATGCCGGGCGCCGCGCCTCCGTCCGGGTCACGGTCGACGGCGAGCGGGTCCTCGAGCGCCGCCTCGGCGCGGCCTCGGGGCGGCTGACGCTGCCTGCCGTGACGCGCGGGCGCCACCGGATCCGCATCGACAGCGGCGCCGCGGCGCGCTTCTACCTATCCAACGTCGCCGGCGCGGCGCGGCCCTTCGGCCTGCGGCTGGCCAACCGGCTCCGGCCGGGGACGACCCGCTTCATGTACGAGAAGACCAGCGAGGGGGCCGAGCTCTTGTCCTTCCGTCTCTATCCGGTCCTGCCGAGCGCGGGGCGGCGCGCCGTCGAGGTGACCGTCGGTGGGGCCCGGCCGGCCGGGCTCACGCCGCACGACAGCTTGACGCTCCCGCACCGGCGGTACGAGGTGCGCGTCGATGCCCCGGGAGCGGGCTATCCCGTCCTGGGCGCTGCCGACACGGTCGGCGAGGCGCGGCGATTCTTCCTGGAGCTGGGTGCCGATCTGCCGCCTGGCCGCTACCCTGTCGAGGTGCGCCTCGCGGGTGAGCGCGAGGCGTACCTCAGCCTCTCGAGGACGAGGCCTGGACGCAGCGACGCGCGCGGTGTAAGCCGCCGGGGGGCTGGCGATGAGGCGCGCTAACGGGGTCACCGGGGGCATCTTGGGGGGGGTGCTCGCCATCGCCATCGCCGGCGCCGGCGCGCCCGCCTGCGCCGAGGACGAGGACCAGGAGGGCCGGACCGTGCCGCTCGCGGCCGCGCTCGAGGCGGTGCAGGCCGAGGCGGGCTTCCAGGCGCCCGCCTGGCGCACGATGCAGGAGGCGCGGACGGTATTCCGCCGGCTCCTGGCGGGCGAGGCGGAGCCGGATGCCGCGGCCCTGGAGCCGTTCGGCCTCGTGGCGCGGACGGTCCGGATCGGCACCGGCAGGGTGCACGCCATCTCCGACCCGCCGGCGGAGGTCCGGGGGCGCGGCTTCTACCTCCTCAACCAGGGGGTCTCGGACGCCAGCGACGTCCTCCTCCAGGCGCCGCACCGGTTCAAGGACCTGGATACCGGCGAGATCGCTACCGAGCTTGTCGCGGCGGGCGGCTTCCGCGCGGCGGCCTGGAACACCGTGCCGCGGTGGGCGCCGGACGACCGCAGCGATCGTAGCTCCGACGTGGCGCACCTGGATGTCAGCCTCTTCAACGCCTTTACGCTCGCCTTCGCCGAGGCGTACCCCGACGGCGCGGTCGTGCAGCTCCACGGCTATGCTCGCGGCCACCGCGATACCTCGGCCGGGCGCCGCGCCGAGGTGATCGTCTCCAGCGGGACGCGGCGGCTCCAGGGGCCGGCGCGGGCGGTGTACCGGTGCCTGGACAGCGCGCTCGACGCGGTCGTGCTCGGCTACGGCGAGTCCGTCTTCGAGCTCGGCGCCACCACGAATCGGAACGCCGCCGCGCTGCGGCGGATCGGCTTCCGCCGCTTCGTCCACGTGGAGATGGTGCGCGAGCTGCGCCGCCGCGTGCTCGAAGAGCCCGCCCTGCAGGCCCGGCTCCGGCGCTGCCTCCTGGAGGCGGCGCCGTGAGGTGGGGCATCCCGGCGGCGGTCGTCGCGCTGCTCGCCCTGGTGGTTGCGCTCGGGGCGAGCGCCGAGCTGGACGAGCTCCAGTTCCGGCTCCACGAGGGCCAATCCCCCCAGCAGCGCTGGGATCGCCTGGCGGATCGCCCCTGGGTCCGCCCCCCTGCGGCGGGGCATGCGGACAGCGGCGACCGGGTGCTCCGCCTGGACGCAGGGCAGGCGGTGACGCTGCTGCTGCCCGGCGGCGCCGACCTGTTGCTCCGCGACCGGGGCGATGCCGATTCCGACGCGTTCGCCGGGCTCCGCGTGGCCCTGTCCCAGGACGGTGCCGCCTGGGTCACGGCCCAGCCCGAGCCGCGCGGTGACGGCCACCGGGCGGTGCCGGCCCCGGGTAACGACGCCTACCTCGCCCGGGTGCAGGCCCCGGCGTCCGGGCCGGTCCGGCTCGCCGCCTTCCACGCGCGGACGGTGCCGGTGCCGACGCAGCGGCTCTACCGCTACGACATCACGCCCGATCCGGGGCACCGGCTGCGGATCGGTGCGCGCCGCGCCGCCGTCCGCGAGCTCGAGCCGGGCGAGCGCGTTGCCATCGAGGTGGCGGGGCCGACGCGCCTGGCGTTCCGCCACCGCCGCCTGGCGCGCCGCCCGTCCGCCGACCTGCAGAGCCCGTACCGGCTGGTGATGGGGATCGACGGCCAGCGCCAGCGCGTCTACCGCGGCCGCACGCGGACTGAGCGCAGCGCCGTGGCCCGGCTGGACGGGCGCATCGCCCGTGTCAGCACTGCCGAGACGGCGTACCTCCAGGTGCCGGAAGGGGAGCATACGGTCACCGTCGAGGCCAGCGCGCGCACGCTGCTGCGCGTGCGGCGGCGCCCGGCCGACGACGACCTGCTGTCGCGCCCGGCGAACTGGATCGCCGATCCTGGAGACCTCTACGGCGAGCTGGCCACGACCGGGCCGGGCGACGACATCCGGGACGACCCCACGACCGTGCCCGGCCTGGCGCGCGCCTGGCGCGCCCGGTTGCGCACGGCGCGGCAGGCCGACGCGGGCCTGGGCGCAGCGGCGTCCCTGCGCGCGCAGGCCGAGGACACGCCGTTCCCCGACGCGGTCCGCCGCGCCGCCTCGGACCTCCGCGGCGGCCATAGCTCGTGGCGCGACCTGATGCCCCGCAATGCGGGCGAGGCGGCCTGGTCCACGGTCTATGCCCGCCCCGGGGGGCTGCGCGGGCCCCTGGCCCGGCCCCAGGAGCGGCCCGTGATGACCACCGACGAGGTCCCCGCCCGCGCCGCGGCGCTGCGCACGCAGACGCTCAGCGCGCTGGGCGGCACCGCGCCGGCGCGCCTGCACTACCGCCTGCCGGAGCGCGAGGCCCCGGCCGAGCTCCGCCTCTACGCGGCCCGCGGCCGCCTGGACCGGCCGGTGACGCTGGCGCTGCACTTCGATAGCGCGCCCACGCGGCGCGTGCGCATCACGCCGTCCGGCGCCCCCGCCGCGCCGGCGCCGGAGGCCGCGCCGGCCATGGCCGCCCTGCGCCAGCTGACGCCGGAGGGACGGGCCGGGCCTGCCGCCGGCGGCCTGCTGGGCACGCTCGGCGCGCGCTTCAGCGCCCTCGGCACCTCCGCGCCGCTGGTGCGCAGCGCCGTGGCGACCGTCGAGCTGCCGCGGGCGGTCCGGCGCGTGACCGTCGAGCACCGCTCGGGGCCGGGGCTGCCGGTGGGGATCGCGTACCGCAAGCCGCACGCCCTGGAGCTGGACGAGCGCGCCTACACCCATGCGGTCCAGGCCCTCGGCGGCCCCGATGCGGCGCGGCAGGTGTTCCGGGCGCAGCTGCGCCGCCGCGTCGCGGGCGAGGACCCGTCCCGCCTCGACAGTCCGTTCGCCGAGGCCCTCACCGCCCACTGGACGCGGCTCGCCGATTTCCTCGCTGCCCGCTACGCCGATTACGCGGTGGGGATCCACGAGCGCGGCCACCGCTTCCAGGCACCGGGCAAGGGGTCGACCGGCCGCGATGTGCGGGCGCTTGCGCGGCGGGCGGCCGGCTACGAGGCCGACGGCCATTGGGCGGCCGCGGCCGAGGCCTGGGGAACGCTCGCCGGCCGCGCCGGCGGGGCGATCTGGCGCGAGGCCGAGATGGACCGCATCCGCGCCCTGCGCCAGGTCGGCGCCACGGGGCTGGCGGACCGGCTGCTCCGCGGCTTCCACCTGTACAGCGATGACCCGTCCATGCGCGATCGCGCGTTCCAGCGCCTGCGCCAGACGCTGGGCGGCGCCGACCAGGGGGGCGGGGTGTGGATCGGCGCCCACGTCGCCCAGGCGCTCCGGACCGACGAGCTCGCCCCGCTGGGGGGTGTTGTGGAGCTGCTCCTGGAGCGCGGCCAGGAGGCGCTGGCACGCGACCTGGCGGCCCTGCTGCCGGCCGGGGCGGTGCCGGATGCAGCGCGCGCCCGCGCCTTCTACGCCGGCGGCTGGCCGCGCGCCGCGGCGCGCGCGGGGGAGCGCCTGGAGCCGGCCCGGGCCGCCCGGCTCGAGGCGCTCGAGGCCCTGCGTGCCGGCGATACGGCCGGGGCGCAGGAGATCCTGCAGGCGCACGCGGCGAACGCGCCCTGGGCGCAGGCGCTGCAGCGGGGGCAGGCGGTGGCCGACGACCTCCGCGACCCCGCCACGCCGCCGGACCCCGCCGCCTGGGCGGCCTGGGCCCAGGACCACCCCGGGCCCCGGGCCTGGGCGCCCGCCCAGCGGCTCGTCTCCCGGGCCGCCGGCACGCGCACCCTGCGTGCGCTCAGGCGGGATACCCGGGTCACGATGGCCCTCGCGACCCCGGAGCAGCCGGTCCATTTGACGGCGCCGGCGGGGCAGCTGCGGCTCACGTTCCGGCTCCAGATGGCGAGTGACGCCCGGGACGCGTCCGGCTGGGTCCGGCTGGCGGCCGGCGGCCGCACGCGGCGGCTGCCGGTGACGGCCACGGGGCCCGCCGCGGGCCTGGTGCCGCTCGGCGGCGCCGCCGCGGTGGGGCCGGGGAATCGCTATACCGTGGCGCTGGAGGGCACCGCCGGGCGCGTGACCGTCGCCCCCGACCGGCCGATGCTCGTGCGCGTCGAGTGGCGCCGGCCGTCGCTGCGCCTGCCCGTCCTCCCGGAGCCGTGGCCGAGCGTCATGGCCGCCGGGCTCGAGCAGCGGGACCGGGACGGGCCGGCGGCCTGCCGGGCCGAGGTCGACGTGGCGGATCCGGCCTCCGGCCGTGTCCGCCGCGTATGCGGCACCGAGGCCGGCCTGGCGGCACCGCTGCCCGACGACCCCGGTTCCGCCCTGCCCGGCGGGGTGGCGCTGGCGCCCGCCGAGGACCCGGCGGTCGCGCTCGCCGACGCCCTGGCGCAGTGCCCTGCGCCCTACGGCGCCTGCCCCGGGCTCGGCCGGCGCATCTACGCGCGGGCGCTGAGCGGCGATCCCTCGCCGCTGCTCACCCGCCTGCGCGGCATGGTCGGCCCGTACTTCGGCTGGGAGCGCGTCGAGCAGGTGGCGGCGAGCGCGGGCGTGCGCACGGTGGAGGTGGCGGGCTGGCAGCCGCAGAGCCCGCAGCTCCGGGCGCGTACGCCGTTCCTGGGCCGGCTCGACGGCAACGACCACGTGCTCTCCGGCCCCGGCCGCCTCTATCTCGACTTCGTGAACCGCCAGGCGACGACCCTCGTGCTCGACCTGCGCAGCGTCGACATGCCCACGCGCCCGGCCGAGCCGCCGGCTACGCTCGACTACCGCCTGGACGACGGCCCCTGGCGCAGCGCCGAGGTCCCGCCCGGCGGCCGGCGCGTGGCGGTGGCTATCGGGCCCGGCCGCCACACCATCGCCCTCCGCGTCGAGCGCCCGACCCAGGAGCGCTACCTGATCGCCTCCGTCCAGGAGCGCCGCCAGGACGGCCTGGAGCCGCTCGTCACGCCGGTCGAGCGGTCGTACCAGGTGGCCACGCGCGCCGAGCCCGCCCGCTTCGCCGTCGACGGGCCGGCCCTGGTGCGCGTGGACCGCTACCGCGAGGACGGTATCGTGAGCGCCTACCGCGAGGTGCCCGCGGATCAGTCCCGGGTCCGCGTGACCCCGGAGGCGGGCCGCTCGGAGGCGCTGGTACGGGTCTACGCCCTGCGCCACCGCGGGGCGGTCCCCGAGAGCGCCCCGCGCTACGAGCTGAGCCGCCCGCAGGAGGCGCCCGAGCGCGCCCTGGCGGTCGAGGGCGTGCCGGAGACGGCGGCGCCGCTCGGCGAGCGCCCGCTCCATGGCCAGGGCGAGGGCACGACCAGCGTGGGCGGCGGCTACCGCCTCCGCGACCAGGTGGAGGACGAGCCCGGCGGGACGGGCGACCGCGACGGCTTCCTAGAGCTGCGCCTCGACCGGCGCCGCTACGACGCCGTGGCGGATCGGTTCGACCAGGGGGGCCTGCGCTTGCGCCTGCGGGGTGACGGCCGGCCCACCCTCGGCGGCACGGCGCGCGTCCTGTTCCCGGACCGGGTGCTCGGCGCCGCCGACGGCTGGCCCCTGGATCTGACCCTGCGGGGCAGCGCCTTCGTGCAGCGCACCGAGGCCGAGGGCCCGGAGGCCGCGCTGACCGTGCGCGCCGCGGCCCGCCACCGGCGCCAGGTCGCCGAGCGCACCTGGCTCAGCGGGCGCCTGGACGCCTTCGCGCGCCACCTGACCCTGGACGCCGGCCTGCCCGGCAGCGAGACGGCCGACAGCGACGTCTTCACGCGCTACAAGGCGGACCACCCCGTCGGCTGGGGCCTGCGGGCCGGCATCGAGCACCGGCCGTTCCTGGACACCACCCTCTACGGCCGCCTCGGTGGGCGGACGAATGCGGACCTGGGCCTCAGCGATCCCGACAACGTCTACGCCGAGGCCGGCCTCCGGCAGTTCCTGGGGGGCGTGCAGCTCGACCTCTCCTACCGGGCGACGCGCTACCTCGCCGACGGCGATCGCGGCGACGCCGTGGACACGGGGCGCCTCGGCCTGGATGTGGGCTACGACCTGTGGCGCCCGGCGGGCGACCGCGTGGAGGCGACCGGCCGGATCCGCCGCGATGTGCGCCGCTCCCGGACCTCGTTCGGCCTGTTCCTGACGTGGCACTTCGGCGGCGGGCAGACCCTGGGGCGCCACGAGCTGGGCAACGGCCGGCTGCTCCGCGATTTCCGGCCGGATGCCGAGGCCTTCCGTACCCTGCGCGAGGCCCGGGCGCCGGGCTGGGAGGCGGATCGATGAGGCTCGGCACGGTTGGACGGGCGGGCCCCGCCGAGGGCCCGGGGGCGCGCGCCGGGCGCCGCTACGAGGCGGCCGTCGACTACGCCCTGATGGACCGGGCCCACGCGGCGGCGGCCGACCTGGACGATCCGGTGGCGGTGCTGACCTTCATCCGCCAGGAGCTGGAGCAGACGCTGGCGCGCATCGCCGAGCTCCAGCAGACGCTGGCCCGCTTCGAGTCGGCCCACGCGCGCGCCCGGTCGGCCGCCGAGCGGCGCCGCGTGACCCTGGACTTCGTGGCTGCCCTCAACACCAGCCAGCGGGTGGCCGTGGGGGATCGGCTGGCGTTCCGGCGCTGGCTCGACCTCGACGCCGTCGCCGAGCGCTGCCGGAACCGCATCGGCGAGGGGGAGAAGCGGGCGGCGACGCTCGCCGAGCGTGCCGGCGCCGTCGCCGACGCAGCCCTCGCCGCAGCGGCGACCGATGCCCGTACCGAGCTCTGGCGACGGCTCGATCTCGAGCGCACCCTGGGCGCGGCCCTCTACTACGGCGGCGATGAGCGCGTGCCGCGCGCGGCCTTCGCCGCCCTGGTGCGCGGGCTCCGGGAGATCCCCGTCGAGCGCCGCGAGCCGCTGGTAGGCCACAACGCGGCGCGGCTGGTGTACCAGCTGGCCCAGGACCCGCAGCACGACGTCTGGGCCCAGTGCGAGGCCCTCGCCCTGCTGGCCACGATCCCGGACAGCGGCTTCAAGGGCGTGGCCCGGCAGCGCCTGGCGGCGCCGGGCGCCGATCCGGACCTGTTCGTGCGCGCGCGCCTGGTCGGCCTCCTGCGGCAGCTGTACGCGGAGACGGAGGATCCCGAGGTCCTGGCGCTCGTCGAGGCGGCCGCCGAGGATCCGAGCCCCTACGTCCGCCAGGGCGTCTGCCGGGAGCTGCCCCGGCTCCAGGGCGAGCGGGGCCGGGCGCTCGGCCGCCAGCTCCTGCTGGACGACGCCACGCCGCAGGTCCGGGCAGCGGCCGCGCACGCCCTGGGCCGCGAGACGCGCCCCGAGGAGGCGCACGCCAGCGTCGCGGTGCTCACCGAGGCCACCCGGCGCGAGACCGACCCCTTCGTGCTGCGGGTCCTGGTCGATACGCTCGCCGGTGACGCGGTCGACGCGGTCGAGGCGGGCGATGCCGCGGCTGGGGCGGCGGGCGGCGGCGCGGAGCTGGCCCTGGGCGCGCTGGACGCGCTGCACACCGGCGCGGCGGCCACCGCCGTCCGGCGCGAGGCGGCGATGGCGGCCGAGCGCATCCGGGTCCGCCGGGATCCGGAGCTGGGCGGTCTGGCGGCGAGCCTCGGCGCGCGCGCGGCCAGGCTCCGGGACGGCCGGTGGTGCCGCCTGCCGCGGCGCCTCGTGCGCGGCTACTCGGAGGCCCAGATCGGCCGCGTCCTGGCGGTCCTGGCCCAGGACGACTTCAGCTACGAGCTCGGCTGGGGGGTGCTGGGTCCGTGGCTGCGCCGGGGCGAGCGGGCCGGGTTCCGGCTCTGGCGCTTCCTCTACGAGATGCGCCGCCCCTCCTCGGACAAGCGGCAGGGGCACAGCCACACCCGCGGCCGCGTCTTCCACGGCGCATTGCTCGCGCCGTCCGCCGTCCTCGCCGAGGTGTCGCCGACGAAGGTGCCCGGCGAGCCGCTGCATATCGAGGAGGAGCAGGGGTGGCGCCCGTACCTGCCGCTGCCCGACCACGTGGTATCGGCCGTGGACGCCGGCCGGCGGCTCAGGCTGTTCACGGCCGAGGGCGTGACGACGGTGGAGCCGCCCAGCGGGCTCGTGCCGTCGCTCCGCGCCAAGCTGCGGCTGACCGGGGCCTTCCAGCGCTTCGCCGAGGCGCGGAACTGGACGCACGTCGCCGCCGTGCCGGCGAGCCGCTACGCGGAGATGCTACGCCAGGCGCGCATCGGCGTGCGGCTCGAGGGCTACGGCGGGGCCCGGCCGGAGCCGCGTGCGGCCCGCTTCTTCGCCGCCGGTCCCCTCGCGTACCTGGGCCTCGACCGCACGCTCCTCGAGCGCTTCCAGACGTACTTCCTGTCCGTCTACCAGAACAGCCTGCGCGACCTGCTCGTGTTCATCGTCGGCGTGGGCGGCCTGTTCCTCCTCCGGCGCGCGCAGCTGTTCCGGCGCATGGTGCGCAGCCGCCGGCGGCTGCCGCTGGTCCTCGGCGGCTGGGGGACGCGCGGCAAGTCCGGCACGGAGCGGCTCAAGGCCGGGCTGATGAACGCCCTCGGCTACGCCGTGTTCTCCAAGACCACCGGCTGCGAGGCGATGTTCCTGTACGCCCCCGCGCACCGGCCCCTGCGCGAGCTCTTCCTCTTCCGGCCCTACGACAAGGCGACGATCTGGGAGCAGGCCGCCGTCGCGCGGCTCGCGGACCGGCTCGGCAGCGACGTCTTCCTGTGGGAGTGCATGGGGCTGACGCCGTCCTACGCGCGGATCCTGCAGGAGCAGTGGATGCGCGACGACCTCTCGACGCTGACCAACACGTACCCGGACCACGAGGACCTGCAGGGGCCCGCCGGGCGGGATATCCCCTACGCCATGACCGCCTTCATCCCGCGCCGCTCGCGGCTGGTGACGAGCGAGCAGCAGATGGCGCCGATCCTGCGCGAGGCCTGCGCCGCCAAGGGCACGCGCTTCACCGCCGTGGGCTGGCGGGAGCCGGGCCTGCTCACCGAGGACGTGCTGGCGCGCTTCCCCTACGAGGAGCACCCCGCCAACATCGCCCTGGTCATGCGCATGGCCGAGGAGCTCGGGGTGTCGCAGGACTTCGCCCTCAAGGAGATGGCGGACCGGGTCGTCCCGGACCTGGGCGTGCTGAAGACCTTCCCGGCGGCCCCCGTGCGCGGCCGGCGGCTCCAGTTCGTCAACGGCATGTCCGCCAACGAGCGGTACGGGACCCTCGCCAACTGGACGCGGATGGGCTTCGACCGCCAGGACCCGGCGGGCGAGCCCGGGGTCGTGGTCAGCACCGTGGTGAACAACCGCGCCGACCGGGTGGCACGCTCGCGCGTCTTCGCGAGCATGCTCGTCCAGGACCTGTCCGCCGATCGGCACGTCCTCATCGGCACCAATCTGGCCGGGCTGACGGGCTATATCGAGGAGGCGCTGGCGGCGTACCTGGCGGGGCTGAGCCTCTGGCCGCAGGGGGCCGCCGATGACCGCGGGCCCGAGGCGATCCTGGCCTCGGCGGCGGCGTGGCTGCGCCAGGTCCGCGACGACGGCGAGCTTGCCGGGCAGCTCGCGGCGTGCCTGCCGGGCGAGGGCGGGGCGCAGGCCTACCTCGAGCTGCTGGACGAGCCGGAGCGCCTCCACGAGGCCCTGGCCCGGGACGGCGTGGCGCACGCCGCGTCGATCGTCGATCACGTCCGCCGCTGGCGGGGGCAGCGGGACGCCTACAGGGATCTCCAGGCGCGGCTCGCCCGCGCCAGCGGCCCGGACGCGGCCCTCGACGACGCCTTCCGCCGCTGGTGGGCCGCGGCGTTCCGCGACAAGCTCGTCGTCATCCACGACAGCCACGCCGCCGGCGACGGCATCATCGAGCGCCTGACGGCGGTGACCCCGCCGGGGCATCTGAACCGCATCATGGGCATCCAGAACATCAAGGGGGCCGGGCTCGACTTCGTCTACCGCTGGCAGGCGTGGGCGGAGGCGTACGCGGCCAGCGAGCGGCTGGTCTCGCCCGAGCCGCAGGCGGCCGCGGAGGGCCTGCGGCGCCTGCACGCCTTCCGCGAGCACGGCGCGTTGACCTACGAGACCGTGCAGGCGGCCGTGGCGGACGCCATGGCCCGCCCCGAGATGCAGAGCGACGTGCGCCACGCCTACCTGTGCGCCATCCGGGACGCGGCCGAGGCGGCGCGCCCGGACCAGGCCGGCGGCGCCGCGGCCGGCGGCGAGCCGCCGGGCCCCTGGCGGCGCGCCCTGGATCTCCTGGAGTCCTTCCTCGATGCCGGGGACGCCGTGCGCCGGCGGCGGGTGGCCGAGCGCGTCTACCGCGACATGGTCGCCGAGCGGATCAGCTATGAGCGCGCCAGCCGCGTCCTGCACGACCTGACCAAGCGCCAGGAGGGCGGCTGGCTGTACCGGGCCGCGGCGCAGCGCTGGCAGCGGTGGACCGGCCGCGCGGACCCGCCAGCCGGCGGACGGTGATGCCGGGGAGCCGCGCCCCCTCGGGGGCTAGCCGCGCCGGCGCAGCGTGTCCTCGGCCGCCCTGGACAGGGGCACGAGGTCCTCCGGGCCCAGGGCGCCCGGCCCGGCGTGGCCCATGGCCCGCAGATAGTCCGCCAGCATGCCCTGCAGCCCGGTGAAGAAGCGCGCCACCTGCTGCCCGGCCTGGTCCACGTCCAGCCGGGCGCGCAGCCGCGCGTCCTGGGTGGCGATGCCGACCGGGCAGTGCCCGCTGTTGCAGGCGCGGTAGTACTCGCAGCCCAGGGCGAAGAGGGAGGCGGTGGCCAGGGCGCAGGCATCGGCGCCCAGGGCCAGGGCCTTGGTCACGTCGGCGGGCGTGCGCAGGCCGCCGGCCGCTACCAGGCTGACCGGCCGGTTGCCGGGGTCGGCGTTGTGGGCGGCGACCAGGCGCCGCGCCTCGGGCAGGGCCTGTATCAGCGGCATGCCCACCTGGTCGCGGACGTGGACCGGGGCGGCGCCCGTGCCGCCCCCGAAGCCGTCGACGGTGATGTAGTCGGGCGCCAGCGCCAGCGCCGCGGCCGTGTCCGCGGTGATCCGGTTGGCGGCGATCTTGATGCCCACCGGGCGGCCCGGGAAGCGCTCCCGGATCTCGGCGATGCGCTCGCCCAGGGCGGAGGCCGTGTCGATATCGGGGAAGCGCGCCGGCGACCGGGCGGCCTTGCCGGGTGCCACCCCCCGGACCTCGGCGATCTCCTCGGTCAGCTTGCCCGCCGGCAGCTCACCGCCCAGGCCGGGCTTGGCGGATTGCCCGAGCTTGATCTCGAAGGCGTCGGCCCGGGCCATGCTCGCCTCCTGCCAGCCGAAGTACCCGCTGGCCATCTCCAGGATGTAGGTGCCGGCGGCGTCCCGCTCGGCGGGCAGCATGCCGCCCTCGCCGGAGCCGATGGCGACCCCGGCCTCCGCCGCGCCCCGGGCGAGGGCGATCTTCGCCTCCCGCGACAGGGCGCCGAAGGACATGTGGGAGACGAAGGCGGGCACCGCCAGGGCCAGGGGGCGGTCAGCGCCCGGCGCCAGGGTCGTCGAGGTGTCGACCGGCTCCTCGGCGAGCCGGGGCATCGGGTCCAGCTGGGCCGCCGCCAGCTGGAGATGGGACCAGTCGAGCCGGCTGGGCAGGGGGTCCGGATCCGCGCCCATGGCCTCGACCAGGGGTGGCTTGCCCTTGGCCAGGCGCCGGACCGCGTCGTGGCCGCGATCCCCGCTGTGATCCCAGCGCCGCCAGCGGCCCTGGTAGCCGGCGAAGGTCTCCTCGGGCAGGGGCGGGACCGCGGCGGCGTCCACCTGGACCTGGCCGCCCTCGGTCAGCCGGACCGGATAGGTGGCGACGCCGTCGTGGGGGTTGTAGGGGGAGATCCCGGTCGCCAGGTCGAAGTCCCACCAGTGCAGCGGGCAGATCGCCTTGCCGCCGTGGCACCGCCCGGTGGAGAGCTGGCCCTCGCGGTGGGGGCAGCGATCGTCCAGGGCGAAGACCTGCTGGCCCTCGCGGAACAGGGCTACGGGGCGGCTATTCACGAAGACCTCGTGACCGGCCCGCTCGGGTAGGTCGTCGAGGTCGCAGACCGTTTGCCAATCGGGCATGGCCAGGCGTCTCCGTTCGTCGGGTTTTCCAGGGTAGGCGACAGGGCTCTACGCCCAAGCTAGCAGACCTGGGCCGACGGGGAAGCCCCGCTCCGGTGTTCCCGCTACGTAACCACGCATATCCGATCCTCCCGGTGTGCTCTATCTTGAAGGGTAAGCAGTGGCGCAGTGCGTTCCTGCGGGAGCCTGCCGCTGCTCGTCATTTGTGCGACGCGTCGGCGGAAGGGGAGATATCCATGACGGGACGGACCATGATGGGCGACGGGAGCTTAGCTCAGCTGGTGGGAAACAGCCACTGGCTGCTGCGCATCGCCTGGGCGGCGGTGTTCCTGCACATGGGTGTATCGAAGTTCCTCGGTGGCGGCATCAGTGGCTTCGCCGAGATGATGGGACTGCCGATCGCAGTTGCCTTGCTGGTGGCCCTGGGTGAGCTGGCAGCGGGTGTCCTGGTCCCTGCTGGAGCCTGGCTCGGTAATCGGCTCGGGGAATGGGTGACCCGGCTCGGGGCTCTGGCCGGCATCCCCATCCTGATCGGCGCGATCGTCATGGTCCATTGGGGTCAGTGGCACTTCGCGGCGTCGGAGAGCCACCCCATGGGTGGCATGGCTTTCCAGGTTACGCTCCTGCTGCTGGGGATCTATATCCTCATCCGTGGCAACGACCTCTAGGCGAACGGGAGGAGCTTCCAGGCCTTCTCAACAGGCCCCCCGTTCTCCGGATAGGAGCGCCCTCAAGGCGCGCCCGGTCCCGTTCCCTGGGCCGGGGCCGGGCGGGCCGCCTCGCCGGCGGGGGCGGCTAGGCCAGCGCCGCTGCCGCGTCCCGCTCCGGCTCGCTGCCGGTCAGGCGCAGGTCGTAGCGCTCCTGCAGCAGCCGGAAGAGGTTGTCGCTGAGGAACGCCGGCGGGTTGGGGCCGAGGTGGATGCCGCGCACGTCCAGGCTCAGCAGGGTGAGCAGCACCGCCACCGCCTTCTGCTCGAACCAGCTGATGACCAGGGTCAGCGGCAGCTCGTTGACGCTGCAGTCCAGCGCCTCGGCCAGGGCGGTGGCCACGCGGATGGCGCCGTAGGCGTCGTTGCACTGGCCCATATCCAGCAGCCGCGGGAAGCCGAGGTGCGTCCCGAACGCCTGGTCGCGGATGCGGAACTTGCCGCAGCCGAGGGTGAGCACGAAGCTGTCCGCCGGCGTGGCGGCGGCGTAGTCGCGGAAGTAGTCGCGGCTCTTGTGGGCGCCGTCGCAGCCGCCGATGAGGTAGAACTGGCTGATCTGCCCCTGCTGGTAGGCGTCGAGCAGGGTCCCGGCGTGCTGCAGGATGACGCTGTGGTGGAAGCCCACCGTCGACTCGCCCTCGATGGCCTGCTCGCACGGTGCGCAGCGGCGGGCCGTGTCGATGAGCTCGGCGAAGTCGCCGTCCTCGGGGATGCGGCGCGCCTCGCTTACCGCCGTCGCCCGGGTGGTGAATAGCCGGTCGGCGTAGCGGCTCGTCGGCGGCACCACGCAGTTGGTGGTGACCAGCACCGGCCCGGGGAAGTCCCGGAATTCCCGCTTCTGCTCGTGCCAGGCGCCGCCGTAGTGGCCGGCGAGGTTGGGGTGCCGGTGCAGGCTCGGGTACATGTGGGCGGGCAGCATCTCGCCGTGGGTGTAGACCCGGATGTCCGTCCCCTCGACCTGCTGGAGGAGCTGCCAGAGATCGAGCAGGTCGTGGCCGCTGACGAGGATGCCGGGGCCCGCCTCGGTGCCCTCCTGGACGGTGGCCGGCTCCGGGGCGCCGAAGGTCTCGACGTGGGCCCGGTCGAGCAGCTCCATGACCCGCAGGTTCACCTGCCCGCAGCGCAGGCACAGCTCGAGCAGCGTGTCGAGGTCGAAGTTGACGTTGGTCATGGTGGCGAGCAGCGCCTCCTCCATGAACGCCGCCACCTCCGGGTCGTGGTAGCCGAGCCGGCGGGCGTGGTGGGCGTAGGCCGCCATCCCCTTGAGCCCGTAGAGCAGCAGCTCCTGGGCGGAGTGGATGTCCTCGTCCTTGCCGCAGGCACCGGGGGACTGATCGCACGCCTCCTGGTGCCGGACCTGCTCACACTGGTTGCAGTACATCGCGGGCGCCTCCTCGACGGCTTAAAACGTGTATCGCCAATACATCGAATCGTGCCGCCGCGCCGGTGCGCGGTCAATCCCCGGGGCGGGCCCGAGGCGCGCGTTGCGGGCGTGCCGGCGTGGCCGCCTCGTTGATACGATGGCGCCAGCTCACCCGGATGGCATCGTCGGCGCACGTGCCGATCGCGGCTGAGCGGCTCGACCACGGCTGGTCCTCGGAGCGATCGACCCAGGAGCGTCATGACCCTCCACCTCCTCCACACCGCCGACTGGCAGATCGGCAAAGGCTTCGGGCAGATCCCTGGCGACGACGGCGCCGCCCTGCGCAATCAGCGTCTGGAAACCGTGAGCGCCCTGGCGGAGCTGGCCCGAGAGGAAGCGGTGGACGCCGTGCTGGTGGCCGGGGACGTGTTCGATGCCCAGTCGGTGGGGGATCGCACCATCCGCCAGGTCTTCGAGCGGCTTCGCGCCTTCCCCGGCCCTTGGGTGCTGCTGCCCGGAAACCACGATGCCGCCGTGGCCGAAAGCGTCTGGGACCGGGCCGAGCATCTGGGGGCGGTGCCGGAGCACGTCCACCTCGCGACCGCGCCCGCCCCCGTCCGCCTGGATGAGGCCGGCCTGGCCGTCCTGCCGGGGCCTTTGCAGCGGCGCCACGAGCCCGCTGATGTGACGGCCTGGTTCGACGAGGCCGAGATTCCCGCCGGCTACACCCCCGTGGGCCTGGCCCACGGTAGCGTCACCGGCTTCCTGCCCGCCGAGGCGGACGCAGCCAACCCCATCGCCCACGACCGCGCCACCACCGCGGGCCTAGCCTACCTCGCCCTGGGCGACTGGCACGGCACCCTGCAAGTCAACGAGCGCACCTGGTACGCCGGCACCCCGGAGACGGACCGCTTCACTAGCACCAATCCCGGTCACGCCCTGCTGGTGACCCTGCCCGACGACGGCGGGGCACCCACGGTGGCGACCCGGGCTACCACCCGTTACCGCTGGCACAGCCTGAGCCAGACGCTGCACGAGTCGGCCGATGTGACGGCCCTGGCCGACCGGCTGGCCGCCCTGGGCGAGCCCGCCCCCGACCAGGTGGTGGACCTCACCCTCCACGGCGCCCTGACCCTCGACGACAAGGCCGCCCTGGACGAGACCATTGAATCCTGGCGGGGGCGTCTGCGGCATCTGCGGGTGGATGACACCGAGCTGACCACCCGCGCCACGGAAGCCGACCTGGCGGCCCTCAATGGCGCCGGCTTCGTCGCCACCGCCGCCGAGCGCCTGCGGCAGGGGGCCGAGGCGGGCGAGGGCGCGGACGCCACGGCCCTGGAGATGCTCGTGGCCGCTTACCGCCGCCACGGGGAGGGCTGAGGCATGCAGCTCCAGCGCATCCGCGTCACCCAATTCCGCAAGCTTACCGGCCCCGTGGAGATCGGCGATCTGCCGGCGGGCCTCGCCGTTATCGGCGGGGCCAACGAGGAGGGCAAATCCACCCTCCTGGAAGCCATCCGCGCCGTCCTGTTCGAGAAGCACGGCCTGGGCGGTGAGGCTGCCCGTGCCATGCAGCCCCTGGGCGCCGCCGTGGCGCCCGAGGTGGCGCTGGATTTCACCGTCGACGGCACGGAATACCGCCTGTGGAAGCGCTTCGTGAGCAAGGCGGCGGCGGAGCTGCGCGGGGCGGGGCAGACCTGGGCCGACGACGCGGCCGAGGATCAGCTCCAGGCCCTGCTCGGCTTCGAGCGACCGGGCAAGGGGCGCAGCAAGGTGGAGCATCACGGCCTGTGGGGCCTGTTGTGGGTATCCCAGGGGGAGACCTTCGAAGCGGTGCACCCCAACGCCACCGCCCGGGATTCCCTCGCCGGGGTCCTGGATTCGGAAGTGGGCGAAGTCCTGGGTGGCGACGTTGGCCCCCGGCTGCTCCAGCACTTCACCGACCAGCGCGACCGGTTCTGGACCAAGACCGGCAAGCCCCGGGGCGATCTGAAGGCGGCCCGCGAGGCCCACGAGCAGGCGCGCCAGGCGCGGGCGGACGCGGAGAAGAAGCTCGCCGAGGAGGACGGGCGCCGCGACCGGCTCGCCCAGGTGGACGGGGAGCTGGCCCGCATGCGCCAGGACGGGGTGGTGGCCGACCTGGAGGCCCGCCTGCAGGAGGCCGAGGCCCGCCAGGAGGAACTGGCCAAGCGGCAACAGGCCGTCCGCGACGCCGAGCAGCACGCCAAGCTCGCCGCCACCGAACGGGCCCAGGCCCAGAGCCAATGGCAGAGCCGCAAGGAATTGCGCGATGCCGTCGCCGAGCTGGCGAAGCAAGAGACCGAGCACACCGAAACCGTCGCCGCCCGGCAGGGCGAGGCCGAACAGGCCGTGGCCGAACGGGACCGATTGGCCCAGGCCCTGGAAGAGGCCGACGGGGCCCTGGCGCGGCTCCGCGAACGCGAGCGCCATCTCGACGGCCTGCGCCGCCGCAAGACCGTCCAGGATGAGCGCAGCCGGGTCGCCGACACCCTGGCCAAGGCCACTGCCGCGGAGACGGCCGTGCGCGAAGCGCGCAAGGCCGCCGGCGCCCTCGCCGTCACGGACAAGGCCGTCCAGGACTTGCGCCGCCGGGAACAAATCCTCGCCGAGGCGGAGGCCCGACTACAGGGGGCGGCCACCCAGATCCGGCTCGACGTCAACGTGGGCCATCAGGTCACCGGCGAGGCCCAGGCCGATGACGTTGGCTATCGCGTCACCGGCGAGGCCGAAGTGGCTCTGGACGGGGTAGGGCGCATCCAGGTGCAGGCGGGTGGGGCCGAGCTGCCGGAGCAAAAGGAGCAGGCGCGCCGGGCCCGCCGGGAGCGGGATGCCGCGCTCGCCGAATTGGGGGTGGCTACCCTGGCCGAGGCCGAGGACCAGCTCGACCGCAAGCAAGCCTTTGAGAAGGAAGCCGACAACCAGGCCCAGCGGCTCGCCGCCCTCGCCCCCGAGGAAGCGGGCGGGACGCCGGGTCTGCGCGAGCGTCTGGACCAGCTCGACGCCGAGCTGGAAGGCCTGCCGGCGCCCGCGGACGATGACCCGGTCGGAGAGAATCTGGCGGCGGCGTGCGACGGGGCCCGCCAGGAACGGGAGGCGGCCGAGGCGACCCGCAAGCAGGCCCAGCAGGCCTTTGATGCCCAGCAAAAAGCGGCCCAGGAGGCCGAGACCCGGCTCACCCAGGCCCGCACCCGGCTGGAAGAGCTCCAGCGCAACCGGGAGCGGCAGCAGCGCCAGCTAGAAGACGCACGCGCCGAGGCCGACGACGACACCCTCGCCCGGGCCCTGCACGACAAACAGGGCCAGGAAGAGGCCGCCGCGGCCTCCGCCCGGCAGGCCCGGGAAGCCCTTGAGGCCCTGGACCCCGACGACATTGAGATGGCCGTGACCAACGCCCGCGCCGCCGTGGCTAAGGCCAAAGAGCGCGAGGAAACCCTGGAACGGGAGGCGGACGGCCTGCGTCGGGTCCTGCGCGAGACCGGGGCGGAAGGCCTCAGCGAGGAGGTGGCCGACCTCGCCCGCGAGGAAGAAGCCGCCGGGCGACAGGCCGCCGCCGTGGAACGGGAAGCGGCGGCCGTCTGGCGGGCCGCCGAAGTGCTGGAAGAGGCCGCCCGCGAAGCCCGCCAGGCCTACCTCGCCCCCCTGAACCGCCACCTGATCCCCTACCTGCGCTACCTGTTCCCCGACGCCGAGCCGGTGCTGTCCGACACCCTGGAGGTTCAGGGCCTCCAGCGGGCCGGCCAGGAAGAGAGCTTTACCCAGCTCAGCATCGGCGCTCGCGAGCAGGTGGCAGTGCTCACCCGCCTCGCCTTTGCCGACCTCCTGGCCGAGTCCGGCGGCGAGGCGCCGCCGGTGATCCTCGACGACGCTCTGGTCTACGCCGACCAGGAGCGTTTCGAGACCATGAAGCACCTCCTGGCCCGCTCCGCCCAGAAGCACCAGGTCTTGGTGCTGACCTGCCGGCCCATGGATTATCTGTCGTTGGGGGCGTCAGAATTCCGAGTGGGGGACCTCGGTTGAATCCCTTGGCGGGAATTTTGAGGGGCAAGATCAAGGAAGAGGAAAAGCGCCACTTTGGGGTTACCGAAAAGTGATATGAAGGCCTTATTGGGACAATTTTTCTTTATACAAAACCAAAGGTTTTAATTTATGCAAGGGCCTTGGTTGGTTGTCTTGGGGGAAGCCCTGACCAGTTGGTCGGGGATTATTACGGTAGCTCTACTAATCGTCGGCTTTGCTCTTTTCCATGCTGTTCGATTCCTTCGGGCCATTCGGCCCAGGATTGCCCATGTAGCGTCAGCCTGTGAACAGCTAGAGGCCTCCGAGGGGGGAAGCGGGTTTCGCCGCCAATTTCTATGACATTGACGAATCCCTGCGTGCGAACCCTTATATGAAGCACGCTTGGCGGGAGTTTTCGGAAACCTTGCTCTTCCCAGGTATTGAAGATGATGCCGAGAGGATCCGGAATACTGAAAAACCAACGGGATTTTTTAATCGCAATTCCTTGCTGGGCGGGTTGAATGTTCGTTTTTACAATGCTCTACCGAACATTCTTACCGGCAGCGGCATCATGTTCACCTTTATCGGCTTGGTAGCCGGGATTGGTTTGGCTAGCCAGGGATTAGCCTCTGAGGACATATCCAAGCAGCATGAAGCCCTCCAACAACTCCTTGGCGGGGCGGCGCTTGCCTTTTTCACCTCAATTGTTGGTCTTTTTACCTCTATTAGTTTTTCTTGGTTTGAAAAGCATTATATTCATGACTTCGATAAGCAATGCGCCCGATGGAACCGGGGGTTGGATGAGCGTCTGGAGCGGGTAACGCCAGAGCATTTGCATCAGGAAAGCCTTAACACCGCCCGCCAGCAGACTCGGGTCATGGAAGGCTTCACGGAGCAGCTAGCTTTTCAAATTTCCAAGGCGGTTGACGAAAAAGTTACCCAGCCTATGGGGCCCATGCTTGAGCGGGTTATCGAGGCGGTAGAAGGGCTTCGGCAGGATCGGGAAAGCTCCAATGAAGCGGTTCTGCAGGAGTTGGTGGAACGGTTCTCGGAATCCGTCACGGGGGCGGCGGGGACTGAGCTGCAACAGCTTGGGGACACTCTCGGGCAGCTTAACCAGGGTTTGCAGGAGCAGATTGAGACCGCTGAGCAACGCCACCGGGAAACCGAAGAAGCCTCGGCAAAGGCCATGCAGGAGATGCAGCAGGTTTTCAACGATGGGGTTTCTCAGCTTCAACAGACCATGGACGGTTTTAACCAGACCCTGGAGTCGGTGAAGCAGCTGAACGCGGATTCCAGCGCCATCGCGGACAAACTCCAACAGATGCTGGAGGGGGTGAACGAAAGCCAACGGGCGCTAGCGGATACAGCACAGCTTTTTCAAGAAACGGCGAAACAGTTTGGAGAGACTAGCGAAACCTTGGATGAAGTCGGTCACCAGATCGACTCCGGGACCAGTGCCATGGTGCAGGCGGTGGATGAAATTAAGCAGGTACAGGAGCAGGTTCGAAATAGTTGGGAGGCGTACCAGGAGCGATTCGAGCAGGTCGATCAATCCCTGGCTCGAACTTTCCAGGAGATCGATGAGGGGCTATCCCGTTACACCCAGTCGGTTCAGGAGTTCGTCCAGGGGCTGGATCGCCATACCAGCGACATTGTCGGCCATCTGAGTGGCGCCGTATCTGAGCTCAAAGAGTCTGTGGAAGAGCTCTCCGAAGCTAACAGTAAGGCTGACTGATGGCGGAAGAAGAAGACCATGCTTTGGAGGAGGATAGCGCCGGTTACCTCATGTCCGTGAGCGACATGATGGCCGGACTGCTGTTTATTTTTATCGTCACCCTTACTGCTTTCATCATCAGTTTCCAGGCGGCCCGCAACGAGTTCCAGCAGGCCCATAGCCAAGCTGAGCAAGCTCGCCAGAAAGCCCAGACTGCTATTGGGCAGTTGACGGATGCTCAGCTCATGCGTGAGCAGATGCTGCAGGAAATACAGCAGACCCTGAAAGATGAATATGGGGTCCGAGTAAAGGTGGAAACGGAGCACGGGATCCTTCGCCTCACCGAAAAGGCCTTAACCTTTCCTTCAGGGAAGGCGAAGCTCCCCCCCAAAGAACTGGAACGGCTTCAGGTAATTGCTGGCGTACTTTCCCAGGTTGTTCCCTGCTATGCAGCGAATCCCCCCGAGGGGTGTGATTCGGCAAAAGAAGGGGAGCTTGAGGCCGCCTTCATTGAGGGGCATACGGACAATATGGGAGTCCATCCCCAGTCTCGGTATGAGGACAATTTGGAATTGTCCACCGCCCGGGCGGCTTTTACTTATCGACAGCTGATTGATTTCAATCCCAAGCTGGAAAACTTGGAAAATGGGAAGGGGCAGCCCATATTCAGCGTCAGCGGATACGGGTCCGGTCGGCCGGTCAACCCTCATGCCTCCCCGACGAACGATCCAGCCAACCGCAGGATCGATTTGCGCTTCATTATGGCGCCGCCGTCTTTGGAAAATAACGAGGTGGTCCGGGACCTTAAAGAGCACGGGGCGGATTGATGGTAGGTCTTCGTGACACGCTCCGTGAACGCCAGGTTCTTCAGGCTTTCCATCGGGATCTTCCTGAGACTCCTCAGCTAGCCCAAGCCGCTGAACGGGTAAAACGGGAGCTAGGGGAGGTGAAGGTCCAAGAGCCGGATACCTACAGCTTGGAAAAGACCTATCGGGCGTTCAAGGCTGCCACCCGTTCTCCCGACTCTGTAACCCATCTGGCCTCCAAGCATATTCGGCGGGCTCCCTGGATCCTTTTCCAACCGCAGGAAGAGGACGTCCAACCTTTAGCTGCTAACCCCCAGTTATTAAATGCCTACCTAAAGCGAGTGCGCGAATCTGCCACCGGCAGCACCATTAGCACTCTCGCTTATTGTTTTCTGTACTTTTACCCGACCGAGTATCCGTTTTTTGAGGCCGTACGCCAGGCCCTTCAAGAGTTGGTGAACGGTTCCCGAAGCCCACAGGCCAGGCGGTTTTCCCAATGCGATAACCAGGTAGGGCTGTTTGACCAGCAAGGTCCTCACATCCTGGCTGACCAGGTTATGGAAACCGACCGCAGTTCCGGGGCGGTTCTCGCAGATTTTTGCCTGGCGGGGGCCCTGAGCACCCATGGTTTTGCCCGCCACAGCTACACCTTGGCGGTTTCTCAAGTGCATGCGCATCTGGCGAACCAAAATGCGGAGGCCCGTCCGCTGGAGCAGCTTATAGCTTGGTCGATGGATGAGTCCGATGAGAAAGGCGCTCTCCGCTTCCCGGCGCTCAGGACGGAATTGGCTGAGGCGTTGCTTCTCCCCTTCGCCCAAGCCAATCCGAGGCCAGAAATTCAGCAATCCATTAAAGGGTTTTTTCTTGACCACTACGGAGATCCGCGGCTCTCCAAGCCTATGTGGCAGGGGGTGGACCGAGATGCAGTGGCGGTCATGTACCGGTGGTTGGTTCAGTCCACCCTGGAGGACTTCTTCCGGTTCCTGGACCACGTGGCCAGCTTTGACCGAGAAGCGGATCGGCACTGGACCTATCGCCGGGCCTTTTGGACGGCCTATTTTGAGGCCGGCCTCATTGAGGAAGCGTGGGTCGCTTTTGGCCCGGATGCATGGCGTGAGGCCAAGCGCCGGCTCAAGGATATGGGCCAGGATTACGCCGAGCTCCAGGCCGGGAGCAACGTAAAGGCCAATCACGCCGTCCTATTGCTGCGGATTGGGGGCATGGTGGTTACCGAGTGGAGCCATATGGGCAAATATCGGGTTTGGCATGCTGAAAACAACCAAGCCCCCCGCTTTTACCAGCGCCAGTATCGAAGAAATCAACTTGTGGGGAACCCGGATTTCGAGGGGAGCCATCAGGGATCCGAATCGGGAGGCTGGCAGCGCAATTTGTCCTCGCATATCCGACAGCAGACCGGATTTTCCATCCCTTTTAGGGAGCTAATGCCTCGATGAGCCAGGGAGAGCTGCACTGGGAGGTTGATGAATCAGGCTACCGTTTTTGGTGCCAAGCTTCGGACGGGCGGCTGCTCCCTTTCCAAGCGTGGGGGCGCCATTCTGTTCGGACCCCGAATGGAGCTGGCTCTGTTGGTCCCCTTGTGGCGGTTACCGAGGATGGTCTGGCAGAGCTGAATGACAGTCAGGATATCCTTTCCCTGAGCCATGATCAGTTGGCTCGGTTTTCTGATCTTGCTGCCCGGCAGATAGGGCTGCCGAGTGCCGCCCCTTACCGCCTTCGGATTCAGGGTGAAGGAATTCTCAGTCAACCCGGGTTCCGCTTTCAGTGGCAGCCCATCCGCACGGATGGCCGGCCCGCCATGGGGCTTAAACGAACTGGAACGCTCGTTAGACAGGGCGCAAATCAATATTTGCTTCTGGATCCCCTGTACCGGCTGATCGAAGGGATGGAGGCCTACAACCACCTCCCGCCGGATGACCTGGACAGCCGGTTCTTGCGTTGGGCTGAGCTCAAGGAGCTGCTGCCGGAGGACGCGGATGTCTCCGACCAGCTCCGCACGATGCATATCGCCCGGGCGGATACCTTGTCCCTGGATTTGAAGGGGATGGACGACTTCGATCCCGTGTTATTGACCAAGGACCAAACCGGTGAGGGCTTCGAAGACGGGGAGGAAGAGGAGCCCGACCCGGTTCTCCCAGAAACCCCTCAGCGGGATTTTGCCGAGCGCTTCCGGGAGCTTCCCCGCGCCCATCAACGTTACGCCCTGTCAGGCAACTGGTACGTGGTGGTTCCGGAGCCAGTCCAGAAAGCCCTCCAAGTCGTGCGGGATGTCCAGAAGGGTTCGCCGCAGGAGCGCAGCGCGTTTATCGCCAATCCCCAGGGCGCCCTACGTGAGCGCCTTGGCAACGAGCTGGGCTCCGAAGAGCTGGAATCCCTTTTCCACGAGACCCCCCTCTTCGTCAGCGAGCGCGTTAAGTACCTAGGGGAATGGAAGCCCAAGGCCCGGGCATTCACGGTACCCAGTGATCAGGCCTGGTTTCCACCGGAAGAGCTGATCCTGGGGGTGCCCACCCGTAACCAGTTTTACCAGGTGGAGGCGCAGGATCTGCCCGAGGTGGTCGAGCAGATCCAGCAGGCCCAAGAGGAGGGCTGGTCCACTATCGAGTACAAGGGCCAAACCATCCAGGCGGATGAGGAAACCCTGGCGGCCTTCCAGCAGGTAGCCCCCAAAGTCAAGCCCGCCGAGGGCAGCCAGGAAAAGGCCCAAAATGCCTCTCAAGAAAAGTCTGGAGCGGAAGAGGCGGGAAGCCATTTGGTCCCCGTCATCGACGACAACCTCGATGTGGTTGGCTATCAGTCGCGGGCTCGTCCGGCGCAGGGCCAGGTAGGCGGACTGCCGGCCGCTCTCGGCAACGTTCAGCTTTTCCCTCATCAGCAGGAAGGCCTGGAATGGCTCCAGCGCCACTGGGTGAGTGGCTCTCCAGGCGGGCTTTTGGCCGATGATATGGGCCTCGGCAAGACCATACAGGCCTTGGGATTCATGGCCTGGGTCCAGGAGCAGATGGAGAATGGCTCCCACCCTGACAAGCCGTTTTTGGTGGTGGCCCCGACGGGCCTGTTGCGAAATTGGGAGGCGGAAGCCGAAAAGCACCTTAAGGGGGCTGGCCTGGGGCCGCTGTTTCGGGCCTACGGACGGGATTTAAAGCAGCTGAAAGATAGGACCAGCCGGGAACGGCGTAATGAGTTAGAGCAGATGGGGTGGGTGCTGACCACCTACGAAACCTTGCGGGATCGCTACGACTATTTCCTCGATATCGACTGGGCAGTGATCGTCTTTGACGAGGTGCAAAAGATCAAAAATCCCGGCACGCGGGGGACGGACATTGCCAAATCAGTGGGGGGCGATCTCGGCCTGGCCCTGACGGGGACGCCCGTAGAGAACAGCCTGACCGAGCTGTGGTGCATCGTGGACGCCATTCACCCCGGCTTCTTGGGGGCTCAGAAAGACTTCGAAAAGCGGTATGAAAAGCCCGCCCAAGAGGATCCTGAGGCTGCGCGGACGGTCAAGGATCTGCTCGAGGCCGAACAGGATGGGATGCCGCCCAAGTTGCTTCGCCGGATGAAAGAGGACCACCTTAAGGGGCTCCCCGAAAAGCGCGAGCATGTGCTCGAGGAAACCATGCCGGACCCCCAAGCCGAGGCCTACAAGGCCGTATTGGCCACGGCAACGGCCAACCAAGGCGGCAAAGGCTCTGCGCTGGAAGCCCTGCATCATATGCGCAAAACCTCCCTGGTGCCTGGTGACTTGGCCGATTCTGGACTGACCGATGATCTCGTGGAGAGCTCGGCCCGGCTAAAAGAGGCCGTCCGAATTTTGGACGAGATCCATGCTCGCGGGGAGAAGGCCCTTGTTTTCCTGGAGTTCCTGGATATCCAGGCCGCCCTCCTGGATTATCTGCAGCGCCGCTATGAGATGCCGAATCCGCCGCAACGTATCAGCGGCCAAGCTAACACCACCCAGCGCCAGTCGCAGGTGGAGGCTTTCCAGACCTCTCCGGCAGGGGAATTCCAGGTCATGCTGCTGTCACCCAAGGCCGGCGGCGTTGGGATTACCCTCACTGCTGCTAACCATGTGATCCATCTGTCCCGCTGGTGGAATCCGGCGGTGGAGGACCAATGTACCGATCGAGCCCTGCGCATCGGGCAGGAACAGGAGGTTCATGTGTATTACCCGTTGGCGGTCCACCCCGAGTTCGAGGACCACAGCTTTGACCTGAACCTCCATCGCCTGCTGACCAAAAAGCGTGAGCTGAGCCGGGCCGTACTTGCCCCCGTGGGCTTTAGTAAGGAGGATCAAGCCAGCTTGCTCGAAGGTTCAATATGAAAAATCGTTCATCTTATGAAACCTGAAAATTTTGCACGCTTGGCAATAACGGTCTGGGATTGGGCAGACCCTAATAGGAGTGAGCTGGATGCTTAAAACCGTCAAAGACGCTTGCGAGTTGGAGGAAGGTACTCTCGAATACGGCGTGGCAACCGGGGTCGAGAATCTGACCGAAACCATTAACACTTCCGACGGCGGTCAAGCTTTCTTCCAGCGCAACTACTTGACTCGCGGCATGGAAGAGCTACTGCGGGAGGGGCTTATCCGCTTGGCCGGCGGAACCGACCAAGCGGTATTTCAGCTTGCACAGGCCATGGGTGGCGGAAAGACTCACCTCATGGCGGCCCTAGGTCTATTAGCCAGGCATCCCGAGCGGCGCGCCGAGGTCCTTCCGGAAGATGTTCAGGACCGGGTGGATAACGAAGCCGCCCGGGTGGCTATCTTCGACGGACGGGAAAGCCCAGATGAGTTCCTCTGGGGCTCGCTGGCAAAGCAGCTTGGCACCGATGCAGACCAAGTCATGCGGCCATTCTGGTCTGACGGTCCCAAGCCCCCGGCCAAGGATGACTGGAAGCGAGCGATCGGCGATGAACCGACCCTTACTAACTTTCCGTTAAGTATTGCCATTTGTTACCCTGGCCAGCATGAAGGCGAAACGCAACCACGACACGCGCAAGGTAGACCGCAACGCGATGG
>Ga0207714_1000184_pt1 | contig 41890 bp, 72 predicted proteins | sample PonA232FremontCA_2_FD_187270 | JGI IMG/M metagenome (GOLD analysis project Ga0207714, IMG submission 187270) | Marine sediment microbial community from Fremont, CA, USA - Pond A23 Sediment 2 (SPAdes) | ecosystem: Environmental > Aquatic > Marine > Unclassified | place: USA: Fremont, California... | reverse complement strand
CTGTCTGCGACGGGGAGTGAGAAGACTATGACACAGCAGTCCAGCGGTTCGATAGACTGGCCCGACGAGTACAGTCGGACTGACCCCGACGACCGCGAAGCCTACCCCGGAAACATCTCTCTCAATCATCGTGAGGCGTTCGAGTCCGTGATTGAGGAGTTGGAGCGCTGGGGTGCAACCGGCGTCGACGTCGACTTCGCTCCCCCGTCCTACCAGCGGAACTCGAACATCCCGCACAAGTCGGCGGAGCCAGACGACCCCGGTGTCGTAGCGTACTTCCGCCGTGAAGACGGGTCCGCTGATGAAGGACACGCTATCGCGTGCGACTCGTGGACTTCCCTCCGCGAGAACGCTCGTGCGATAGCGCTCTACGCCCGCCGCAAGCGGCTCGCGGAGCGCTGCGAGGTCACGACCGCGCAGTCCGAGTTCGAGACGACCGCGCTTCCCCCCGGCGAGGACGATGATGCGGTCGTTGCTGGCTCCGGTGACACCGCCGACAGCCGTGACCCGCACGAGTTGTTGGAGGTGTCGCCAGACGCCAGCGCCGACGTCGTGAAGGCGTCCGCCCGCCGGAAGATGGCGAACGTCCATCCGGACCAGCCTGACGGCGACGAGGCAGAGTACAAACGTCTCCAGAAGGCGAAGGAGGCGATGCTGGATGAGTGACGACACCCTCGTCCCGAATCATCAGTTTGGGCGGCAGTACCTCCTCTACGCTGGGACCATCGAACCCAAAGGAGGGAAGTTCCTCGTCGACGCGACCGACATCAACGGCACACAGCTGAAGGGGACGGTCGCGCACCTCAACATCTCGGGCGCTCCGGTGGAACTCCACGACGGACTGGAGGTTCAGGGCTTCCTTGCGCTGGTCCAGCAAAACAGGCTCATCCTTGACCCACAAGACCTCTCGTGGGTTAGTGGTGTGTAGCCGCCGCTACCTCTTCCGTCTACCATTCACCATGACCGACGATACCACTACTGGGATGCGGTGTCCTGACTGCGAGAACTCGCACGACGACTGGGAACGAGATGGTGAACACGCTGTCAACGACGAACACAACGTCGGTATTATCACGCGCTGGAAGTGCGGCATCTGCGGGAACATCATTGAGGCAGGAAAGAAATAAATGTGAGAACCCGCGACCGCGTGAGAAGGTCGTGAACGCGGCCTCGAACACACCTCTCTCCGAGGGTACGAGAACGGGACGTGGTCGGACGTTGCGGAGGTCTTTACGCACGTAAAGTCTCCCACGTTCGGTCGCGCCCCCTCGATACGGCTCGGAGGAATCATGCGCCAATCACAAGCAGAAGCCTTGGAAGAAAAGGTAATGGACCTCCCCAACATCCGGGACCGCAACATCTTCGAGATGCGCGGCTCGGGCTTCGACGCTGAAATCACCCTCGTCTCAAGGCACGGTTTCAGCGAGCGCTTCCACGACGCGGTCCACGAATCGGACCTGCGCGTCAAGCACTCGGGGATAGAGTGGGCCGGCGACGCCGGCTTCCCACGACTGGTCTTGAAATTCGACATATAGCAAGCATGACCAACTCACGCTCGCCTGATGGCCTCGACGGAATCGACTGGCTCCTGCTCGCGTCTATCGGCCTCGAACGGGCGCAGGAGGAGTTCTCGGAGACGACCGCCGAACGCATCCTCGACGCGCGCGGCCACCTCGGTCGCATCCGAGGGGCGGCAGTCCGAGACGCGGGCCTCCACGAACAGCTCGACCGAGAGGATAACCCGTTCGGTCTGGAAAACCACCTGCGGTACAGAACGAAACGGCTTCGGGACCATCTCGAAGAGTTGGAGGACGACGACGAGTCATGACGCACAATTCCCAAGTACAAGACCCGAGAGGCAGTCACGGCGCAGAACACATCGACACGCACCAAGGCGGCGGCGGTGGGACGAAGTGTCCGTTCTGCAAGAAACCGCTTGCAGGATACGACCTCGCCGACCACGTCGCCGACAAGCACGGAGATGCAGTATGACCGATTCCGACTCGGCTCACGACGTCTTGGAGCCTGAACAGCCCGGCGAAGACGCAGCCGTGACCGTGTTCATCACCGACTTCGAACACGGGGACCGGGAGGTGCGTCTGGAGGCCGGTGAGGACTTCACAACGTCCTCGGACGGGCCTGTGAGCATCCACGTCGAGGCGCACCCGCAGGACGACGACGACGACTAAAGGCGAAACGCCGGCCTCGGGCCGGCGTCGGCGTGCGCTGGGCGCGCACGTCCTGATGACCCCGTGAGGGGAGAGGCCAGCCCAAATGACTGCACCGCTGGAAAACACCAATCGCGGAACCTACGAACAAATGGGTATGAAACGGTACTCCGACGACGAAATCAAGGTAAAGAGCGGTAAAATAACCCTCTCGGAACGCCCCGACGAATAGAAGTGGTAGTTACAATGGCAGACCAAAACGACGAGCCCACGACAGACGACTCGATTACCAACCGCGCGGACCTGCTCAACGCGCTCCGAGGCAAGGGCTGGGTCGCAGCAAAACTCGTCTATCAGGACCGAGAGCATCTCGGATTCGTTCTCGGAGAGTTTAAGGTGGCGAAGCCGCTCCGCTGGGAGAACTCGTGGGCGCGGCTCGGCTCTTGGACGACCGGCGCGGGAGAAGGGTATCGCGTCTATCGCGGCCACGTCGACGGGCATCTCGTCGACTTTGTCGACGCCTCGCAGTGGCCGTCGTCCTCCCGCGACGCATTCGTCGCCGTCCATGACTCAGACCCCGACGAGGACGGCTCATTCCCCGAAAATCGCGGTGCAGACCTCCACCAGTGGCGGAACGGGGTTGGCGTCTCGGGCTACCTCCGGCTCTCCGACGTCTTCCCGGAGGTCGGGAACGAACAATTGGAGAACGAATAGAGCATGGCGGAGTGCGAGTGTTGCGGCGACACGTATCCGTCCGCTTCGACAACGGGGGACATCTGCCTGAGCTGTAATGGTGCTGGGTGCGACCCCGAGAAATGGAATCGGTGTCGACGCTGGTGGTAAAGGCGAAACGCCGGCCCGAGGCCGGCGTCGGCGTGCGCTGGGCGCGCACGTCCTGATGACCCCGTGAGGGGCGAGGCCAGCCCACTGGAGGAATCCATGACAGATGAAACTCCCTCCGATGGCGACAGTAGTACAGAGGAAACGACAGACACCGCTCCCATCGACTCCGTAACTCGACTGGACAGCGTTCCCATCGACGACGCAACTCGACTGGACATCCTACTCCAGCTGATAGACCCAGATGTAGACGTCCTCACGTTCGAGAACACCGAACTCGGAGTAAACCTCCATGGCTCCGTCGACAACCTCGTTCACGACATGGTTCACGAGGAAGGGGTGTGGTCACGACTCGACGACTACGGCGTCACCATCGCACCGACCAACGTCGTCGCGGACGACTGGCCGCCAGACGCCCCCGACGACTCCACCGATACCCCCAACCGTACCGACCACCGAGCAGAGAACGTCGACGACGACTTCGAGGAGCCCCTGAACGTAGTTCGGACGCCACAGAACTGGGCGCAACGAGATACCTCGGACTTCTCCGTCTCGTCGACGCTCCCAGACGCGACCGTGATCGGCCAGTTCGACCGCGCGGGGTCAAGCGACCGTCTTACGGTCCTCTTCGATCCCGACGGGATGAACCCCAACTATCGCGTCGACTGGGAGTTCGGCGGCGGCCTCGAACGCACGCACGGGCTTGAGACACGCCAAGAACTGCGCGGCGGTATCTCCGTGATGACCTACCTCATCAATACGCTCCGGTCGTGGGAGAACGAATAGAGCATGGCGGAGTGCGAGTGTTGCGGTGACACGTATCCGTCCGCTTCGACAACGGGGGACATCTGCCTGAGCTGTAATGGTGCTGGGTGCGACCCCGAGAAATGGAATCGGTATCGACGCTGGTGGTAAAGGCGAAACGCCGGCCCGAGGCCGGCGTCGGCGTGTGCTGGGCGCGCACGTCCTGATGAGCGTAGTGGGCGAAGCCCGCTACGTGAGGCCAGCCCGTAGGTGAAACCTATGCAGGAACGACTGTACGAACTGAAAGCACGCTACGAGACGGCATGGGTCCAGATGGTCGAAGCCGCAGAGATCGTCGCTCCAGAGGACTACGACGTCCCTCACGACCCCAAGGAGTTAGTCCGACAGGACTTCGAGGCGTTCATCGACGACGTCCCCGTCAAGGAGGCCAAGCACGAAGACTTCGTCTCCGCTCTCGGTGTGATTCACCACATCGCGGGGATGCTCGTCCCGCTCGACCTCGCCATCAAAGAGGCCGAGCAGAACGACCTCGTCGACGGAAGCTCCCCGTCCGGACTCCCCGGCCTCGCGGAGGCGTTCGGAGCGCCGACTATCGAGGGTTCCGGCTTCAGCGCAACCATCCTGTCGCTGGATGACCTGAAGAACGGGGACGTGGACAACGAAACGGTCGCGCGCCTCGAAGACCTCACCGGCAAGTCCATCGAGGAGATCATCGCCGCGATGGAAGCTGAGCGCGAGGACGACGACGACGTCGACGGCGACAACCCCTCGATGACCAGCATCGAGTTCGAGGACGTCGACGAGGATGGTGAGGACGATGAGTGACTCGAGCGAGTTGGAAGCGGTTGCGACCGAGGCGAACAACAAGCTCGGCGAGGCACTCCAGAAGGCCAACCACGCCGACGACGTTCCTCTCGTCATCGAGAGGGCGTTGCGGAACGTCGAGGACGCGCACACCGACCTCGCTCGCGTCCTTCCCGAGTTCTCGGACCCCGACGACGGAGGTGACGATGACTGAGTATCGCTACGAGAAGGTGTCGGCGGCTCTCGATGAGACGGTGGACATCCCCGAGGACGCCATCGGCGTGACGACCACGACGTTTGGCGGTGCTGACCTCCCAGAGGTGTTCACGGCGCGCTACCTCGTGCCGGTGGAGGGCGACGATGCCTAATATGGACGAGGACGAGGTCTGGGACGCGATGGAGAGTCTGCACCGTGAGGGAAAAGTCGAGGTTGAACCGTCCGGCGACCCGGACGGCGACCCCGGCTTTTCGCTCTCGGAACACGGCGAAGCCGCAGCGAAGGACCTCCTCCGCGAGAAAGACGATGCGGTGCTGATGGTCCTCGCGGAGGCTCTCAAGAACGTGGACCGTCCCGGCGACCCCTCGAATGTCGCCGAGGCGCTCGTCGACATCGCCAAGTTCATTCGGGACGACGTCGGCGTCAACGCCTTCCGGGTGATCCAGCGCAATCCCGAGAAAGCGCCCGGCATCTCAGCGGAGGACCTGTCCGAGGCGTTCATCGAGCAGTTCGACCCCGACGAAGACGACGTCGACGAAGGTGGTGAAGACGATGGATAACGGCCCCGGTCGAGAGCTATCCACGCTCGAAACCTTGCAGGACAACGTCTCATACTGCGTGGACTGTGGGACCGTGATGGTCTTCCAACGTAACCGTGAGTGCCCTGCCTGCCACATCAACGAGAAGCTCGGAGAGTTGCTGGAGGAGGGCGACGATGCCTGACGTGTCGAACCCCGACTACGAGGGCGTCTGCTGTCCGAACTGTCAGTCCACACCACTGGACGGTATGGATAAAATGGTTCGGACGTTCACGAAGAAGCGCCCGGAGCGCCCTGACACCAACGTCAAACAGATGTGGTCTAAGCGCCACTGCCCGGAGTGCGGCCAGAAATTCGCTACCCTCGAATCGGAGGACGAATGGAGGGTCGGAAGTGAATAACAGTATTCCTCCTGACTTCGAGGAGTACGTCCGGCGGTTCGGCGACCTGCCCAAGGACGCCCGGACGCAAATCGGCTTCCGATTCGCTGGCACGGACTTGTACCTTCGCGGCTGGTGGCGGGACATCGGCTGGCTCACCGTCGAAGCCCTTGATGGCAACCCGGACGCCGAGGACTACGACGTCCTCGTTCGCCACGATCATCACACCCTCGTCCGCGAGGACTACGCCTTCGACGACGTCCGCGACGCCATCGCGTCGACGCTGGCGGAGGGCGTCCGCGCGCACTTCCGGAGGGAAGCCGCGCCATGACCACCGATTCAGCGCTCCGGCTGTTGCTGGTCACGTCGATAGTGTCGCTAACCGTGATGCTGGCGGTCTACTGGGTCGCTACAGAGCCGTACGCACTCACGTTCATCATCGGCCTCTGTCTTGGCTGGTGGCTCGCCGCATTCGCTCCAACCTCGGACTCGGCGCTGTTCGGGTGGTTGGTGTGACGACGCATCTGTGGCGCGTCGAAGCCGTCGTGGACCCGCCTGTCGACGGCGACCCCGACGTCGTGCTGTTCACCATCGCCCGTACGCGAGGGCAGGCACAGACGAAGTTCGCCCGAATGTTTGAGGACCACGGCTACGAGATCGTGGAGTCGCCGCGAGCAGAAGCCGTCTCTCCGTCTGAGATGATGGAGGAGATATGACGGACGTGCCGCGCGACCCACGCGACTACCTCGACTCGCTCGACGACGAGCCACTGAAGTACGCGCTCGTGCAGTGCGGCGAGGCGAAGCAAGAGGAGAAGCACGTCCTCGCTAAGGACCTCTACACGAGCAACTACTTCCAGAAGAAGGCCGAGTACGCCGAGGAGTGTTGCTACTCGTGGAGTATCCTGTCGGCGAAGTACGGCGTCATCACGCCGTACACGAACATCGACTACTACGACGTCACGCTCGACGACTACCCGCGCGACGTCGAGGACGGCTATCGCACGCTCGACGAGTGGAGCGAGGCCGTCGAGGAGTCGTTGCAGGACACGTTCAGCTACCTGTTCAACCATCCGGCGCACCCCGACGACTACGAGTTGGTCGTCCTCGCCAGTCAGGAGTACATCGACGAAATCTGGATCGAACTCGGGCAGGTCGAGTTCATGCGGTCGAACGTGGAACTCCGCTTCCCGTTCGAGGACCTCGGCGGGATTCCCGGCCAGATGCGGTGGATGCAGGCGCGGATCGACGAGGCGACCGACGACCCTAACCAGATGCGGTTCGGGGACGTCTCGAGCTGACCACAAGGCGAAACGGCCCCGCGCCGGGGCCGTCGTCGTGGGATGGGTGCCCACGGCCTGATGACCCCGTGAGGGGCGAGGCCAGCCCACTGAGGTGTTCAACCACTATGGTACGAAGAACAACCTATACAGGTGAGACGGCGCAGGTCGACCTCTCACTCCGTGCGTTCGACGAGCTACTGACCGCCCGCAACAGCCGTGCGGACGACGACCGAATGCCCTCGGAACCATCACTCTCCGAGACAGTCATGTACCTCCTCGAACGAACGGACGCGGAGATGTACTTCAAGCAGTACCATCTCTATCTGGGTCGAATTGAAGGCGTCCTCGCTCGGTATCGTGATGATCCTCGTGAGTTCGACCTTGACGAGTGGAACGAGTTGTCCGACACGCCTGCGATCCACGTCGTCTTCTCCAGTGGGGCACACGACTGGCAAGCGGAGTTCGACGAAGAATCGAAGCGATACGAGTTGGCGGAAGAAGCGTCACCAGCGGACCTGTCCCTCGTAGTCTTTGAGGACGGGCGCGTCCTGTTCGGAGGCACGAAGGAGGTCCACATCGCTGAGATGGACGACTCCGACCTTGAACGGGTCGAATCCTTCGTTCAGAAAGCACGCGACCGGCGCGAAACTGCCTTGGATTCCGTCTACGAGCTGTGGGAGACGGACGAGACGACCGACGGTTCGGCTGACCACTAAAGGCGAAACGCCGGCCTCGGGCCGGCGTTGGCGTGCGCTGGGCGCGCACGTCCTGACGAGCGCGCGAGCGCATCAGCCAGCCCACTGGAGGAATCCATGACAGGTGAAACTCCCCCCGATGGCGACAGTAGTACAGACGAACCCTCCGACGTCGACGAGTTCCTCGACGAACTCAACCCCGTGGACGGGTGGTCTGAGATGCAAGACCCCGAGATGATCCCGACTGATGAAATCGGGAAGGTGGAAGCGCTCCGGTCTTGGTCTTCAGGTGACGTAACCGGCTCCGTCTCGATCACGCCGGACTTCGAGGACGGCGACGACGGGTACGTTATCCACTGGCTGAGCCCGGACAGCGGACGCGCGTCATTCGGTGGTGTAGCCGAGGAGAACGTCCAAGATGTTCTCGTCACGGTGATGGGAATGAGTTCCCACCTCTACGAGGCGTTCACCGAGGTCAACAATGGGTGATGTCCAGCTAAACCAGACGGAAATCTCTGACCTTGAGGAGGTCTTGGAGTTCGCGGCCTTCGGTGGCGGGCACTCCGTCACCGACGAACGCGCCGAAGAACTCCTTGAGAAACTGGACGAGCTGAAAGAAGACGCGCCGTACGGCGTGTAACTCTCGCAGAAGGCGAAACGCCGGCCTCGGGCCGGCGTCGGCGTGCGCTGGGCGCGCACGTCCTGATGACGGCGACCGCGACGGTCGCCCCGAGGCCAGCCCGTTGGAGGTTCTACCAAGATATGAACGGAGGTAACAGCGATGGGTGGCCCTGACGACTGGGCGATGGGATGGCTGCGCGAATCCCCGTACCCGAAGGGCGACACATGGCCGAGTCCGACCTACATGGGGATTAGCTACCGGAAAGACCTCATCAAAGCCTGTCCGGTCGACATCTACATCGGCTCGAACATGGCGACCTACTGGTATCCCTACCGATGCCAGGACGTCACCCATGCGTGGCAGCGCGTCCGCTGGGTCGGCAACTGGGGTTACATCCTCGACTCGGACTACAACGACGAATCCGTGACGAACGACGACATCATCGAAACAGCGCTGGAGATCGACCCGCAGTACGTCGTGCCGAAGGACTACCCCGGCGAACCCCGCCGGACGTTCCACTCCACCATCGACTTCATCGACAAGTGGGACGACGTGGACCATCCGGCGCGCGTGCTGGTGCCGCTCCAGCCACCCTACGAGGAGTCGTACCCGGCGGTCGACCAGTACGACAACTACGCGCTCGGCGGACTGAAAGGGCGAAGCGCGAGCGAGCAGGTCGACCACCTCAAGCGCGCCCGTGCGGTGATGGACGACGACGACTACGTCCACGCCTTCGGACTGGGTGCGTCCCGCGACCTCGTCGACGCGATCCGGGCCGACCCGGACCTCGTCGACAGTCTCGACCTCTCGACGCCCGAGCGGATGGCGAAAAACCAGACGTGGCCCGACCGCGACTGGACGCAAGCCCAGAGCTACGTCTGCTCCGGGCCGATGAGTACCATCGTCCGGGGTGCGATTGCCCTCGGCATCGCGTTACGGCTCAACTTCGAGTTGAGCCCGCTGCCAGACGAGGATACCGAAGACCATCTCGCTCCCTTCGACCCGCACACCGAGCGCGAACTACAGCGAGACGAAAGCGTACCATGTCCGGACAGCTGACGTTCGACGACCGAACCACAGGCAAGGAGAAGACGGTTAACCAGCGGAACCACGACGCCGCTCGGTCCGGTCTGTGGCTTCGACCGTCCAGTATCGACGGGCTTGACGTTGAGCGCCGGATCGGGAATCCCGGTCTGCGCGAGTTCGTCGACCAGTACATCCACATCGGCGACCTGCTCCGGATAACGGGATCGCCCATCGGCGTGGATTGGTGTCGTGGAGCCGTCGTCCGGTTCGACTACAACGACCGCCCCGTCGTTGCGAACGACGGTAGAGCGTTGACAGTCGACCGCTGGAAGATACTGAAAGTCAAGAAGGGCGCGGGTTTCTCGGAGGGCGACACCCTCCGGTACAACCCGTTCCGTGACGACACGCAGGCCGTCAGGTTCCTCGACGTCGTCGACTGGCCGCGCATCCGCGTGAAGTACGGCCTCGGCGCGAAGACCATCTCGCTGCTCGACGTCGACCGACTCATCCTCCCCGACGAACCCGGCGAGAAGGGCGAGCCGTGGGGGACGCCGGACGACTACGAGTGGGCGGTCGGAAACACCGTCAAGCCCGCGACCGCTCGACGGCAGTTCGAGATACGGGACGTCGAGTGGGGAGAGTACGCCGGCCAGCAGCGCCCGCAGTACATCACCACCTCGCTCGACCCCGACGTGCATACCGCGTGGTGCGATGAAGTAATCGACCGCTGGGGTCCCGTCATCATGGTGTAGCGGGACTCCGCGCGGTCGCCAAGGCGAAACGACCCGACGCGGGTCGTCGACGTGGGATGGGTGCCCACGTCCTGATGAAGCAACACCACTCGGTGTTGCTGAAGCCAACCCGTAACCGGCGTTTCCGCCCCGGACTCCGGGGTGGGATGCGTTTAAGCCGGTTCCGTGAGGTGAAACACGTATGCCAGTAGATACAGGCAAAGTCGCAAGCATCGCTTCCGACATCCGCGACGACGACCGGCTCGTCTCCGCGCTGGAGAGCGCCGTCGACGTCCACAAGGAGAAGGAAGGGTCCGACAAGTGGGAAGAGTACGACCACGCCGGGTTCACCTACGACGACCTCGGGTGCCCGCCGTGGACGCTCACCCAGCTCTGTCAGAAGGGCGTCCTCAAGAAGACGTACTCGTCGAACAACGGCACGACGCAGTACCGCGTCGACGACGTCGACGCCGCCGAGGAGGTCCTGAAGATCGCGTCCGGCGACCACGACTCGGAGGCCGACCCGGAAGCGTCCCTTGAGGACGTCGACCCGGAGAGCCTGTTCGAGAACGTGGTCGGACGGGACGAGAAGAAAAAGTGGTTCCGACGCACCATCGCCGAGGACGTCGACGTCCACCACTTGCTGTGCGGCGCGCCCGGCTCGGGCAAGTCTACGATTACGGACGAACTCGTGGAACTCCCCGGCGCGCGCCGCGTGGTGCTGTCGGGCAACCAGTCCAGCGCTGCGGGCATCGTCGACCTGCTGCTTGAAGAACAGCCGACCATCCTCGTCGTCGAGGAGATGGAGAAGGGGTCGAAAGCCGACCGTGAAGCCCTGATGACGCTGTGCGGACAGGGCTACGTCGAGGTGACGAAAGGCGGCGGCCACGGGTCCGAACAAGTGAACCTCGACACCATCGTCTTCGCAACCGCGAACGACGTCGACGCTATCACGCCACCGTCGCTCGTCGACCGCTTCCTGACGTGGGAGTTCGAACGGTACAGCTTCGAGGAGTTCAAGGAGGTGTGCGTCGGCGTGCTGCCCGAGAAGTACCCCATCGACGAGGACCTCGCGGCGCACATCGCCCGCGAGTTGTACGAGCGCGCAGATTCGTCGAGCGTCCGGTCGGCAGAGGACGTCGCAAAGCTCGCTCGAACGCCACACGAAGTCGAGATGCTCGTCGAGGACTTCGCGTAGCCATGCCCGCTATTGAAAATCTCCGCGACCGAGTCCAGCCAGACGACGTAGAGTTCCGGTTCTACGCAACGGGCGGCGAGACGTTCCCGACGCGCCATGAGGCCGTCGGGCACGCGGCTATCAAGCAGCGCGATGACGACCCGGCGTTCAAGCGCGCGGTCGTGTTCGCGTTCGCCGTCTGTGACTGCGACAACCCCAACGATGCAGAGGAACACGGAACGCGGTGCGCGAACTGCGGAGGCGATCTCAATGACTGACGACGAGTCGGAGTGGACTACCGACCGAGGGCGCGGCATCCTGACGCCCGCCGACCGCCTCTACCTGCTGGGGTATCGTGAGTACGATAGCGATCAGTCCGAACGGGACGCTCGGTATCGAATCCGGAACCGAGTCGTCAACAGCGTTCGGGACTTCGCTATCATCTACGAGCATCTCAGCGACGAGGACTTCGACCAGATCGAACAAGACCTGAACGAGGAAGACGTGGAGGCGATGGCGCGGTTCGTCCGCCAGTTAGACATCCCTGCGGACGTGGAGGTCGAGTTAGAAGACCTCCACCGGCTCCTCGGTCGAATCACCAACAACGATACGCCAGAATCATGACTGGAATAAGCATCTTCTGCGACGGGTGCGGGCGAGAAACCGACTCAACCACCTGCCGCGAGGTGGACGGCAGTCTGTTCAGGTTGTGTTACGTCTGCGACCCGTACTCGGATGCATCGCTCGCAGCGACCGTGAAGTCCATTCAAGACGAGTTGGCCGACCAGAGCGCAGCGGCGAAGACCTCAGCAGATGACTTCCGTGACGACGACCCGAAGTTATCTGCTTGGTTCCGTGGCCGATACCGTGGATTAGAAGACGCACGGCGTCGGCTCGCACGGGCTACTGGAGGACTTGAGTAGCCACCCATGTCTTCCTACGAGTTCACTCCCGAGGTTGGTGAGCCGCTGGACCGCGAGACGATTCGCCAGCAGGAGCAGGGCTTCCTCGCGCGCTGTCACGACACCGACTGCGACTGGATGGGTCTGTTCCCCGATGCGGAGCAGGCCCAGTCCGCCGTTGACGCGCACATCACTCACGCGAAGCGCTCGGGTGAGATGCACTACGGCCACGTCAACTGGACGGTCCTTCAGCTCCTCGACGACCGACGAGCGAGGTTCCTCGACGGAGACGCGCCGCTCCCCGGCGCTGGACCGAGCCAGTCTCAGGTTGACAGCCACGCGATGTTGACGCGGTCGCCGTCGGACGGCGAGACGGTTCCGGACCTCGCTCCGCCGGGGACGCACATCATCAACAACGGCTACGGCGAAGGCGTGGTCGTACAGGTGACCGGACGCCGCGCCTCCGGGCTCCCGGTCTACAGCATCATCTACGTCCCGCTCGACACCGAGCGGAAGGATGATGGGTCGTATCCGGAGAGCGCGTACAAGTACAAGAACCAGATGGTCGCCGTCGACGGCGAGGTCTACCGGCAGTGGGACCACGACCAGCCCGAGTTCGAGACGAACGGACTCGCGGACGGCCACCAGATGACGTTCGGCGCAATCACGACGAGGGGGCCGTAGCCGATGTCGGAAGAGACTCCCAAACCACAGTTGGTCCGGAAGATGGACGACCCGCCGCGCGGTCAATGGGTCTTCGGCTATTCGGTCTGCCGCGAGTGCGTCGACGGACCCGGAGAACGCGGCTGGTGGTGGTACTGGATCGACGAGGACGGACGGAGCTACTGCGTCGAGTGCGCCCCACCACTCCAACCCGACGACGGTGGCGGTCGACAGACCGCGCTGTTCGAGGCCGCGCGGCTGAACGGACTGCCGAGAGCCCGCACGGGAGGGCAGGACCAATGAACTGGCTGGACCTCTTCGACCGCCGAGGCGTCCTTCCGAACGGGCAGGTCTGCCGAACGACGCCGGACGGCCAGCCGACCGTCGACGACCTCGTCTACCCCGGACTGCTGATGGAGACGCCACGCGACCACCGTGGCGTGGTGCGTGACGTCCACGAGTCGTCGCTGTTCGGCTACCCAGTCTGGGTTATCGAGTACGTCGAGGAGGGCGTCGGTCGCCTGAAGAGCGGCGAGTTCAGCGACCGCGAGATCGACCGCATCTCCGAGGTCGTCGCCGTCGACGGCGAGATTCGGTCGTTCTACGCCTTCGAGGACTGGACGCTGGAGCGGTACGGTCCCGCACAGGGCTATCAACAGACGTTCGAGGGCTTCACGAAAGCCAACTCGTAACTTCGACACATGGATTCCGACCAACAATCGCTGACATGGACAGAGGACCCAGAGATAGTGGAGTACGACCGATGCGGGGACGGCGACGTCGGGTGCCCGGACTGTGACGCGGTCGTCACGGACTCGAAGGGCACGCACGAGGCGTCGACGCGGCAGGGGGCCGTTCGCGTTCACGGCTGGAAGTGCGACCAGTGCAACAACGTGTTCCCTGCGAACTGCCACGGCCCGGATGCGCCGAGCTTCATCGGCTCCGTGACCGGCGTCGTGGTTGAGTTCCGCGACGGGTCACGAGAGTACGTGCCCGTCTTCGAGGACAGCGTCTAACCCACGTCACGGGTTGTTTTTTGATACCTGACGCGGCGATACCGCGACAGCGCCCGGCGGTACGTTTTTTCCAACCGGGTGAGACGAACCACGTAGCTATGCGCCTAAGTAGACGCGCTCGCCGTCGCGTCGACGACGTCTTCAGTCGACAGATGCTTGGTTCCGTCCTCGTCGGCGGGTCGGCCTCGAAGATCGTCGAGAAGTCAATCAATCTCGTCTTCCACACGACGCTGGACCTGCTGGTCGGGTGGTCGCTTGCGTTCCTCGGATTCGTAGTGACGTTCATCTACTGGGAGAAGGTCGAGGCAGCAGGCGAGAGTGCAGCGGAGAAAGCACAGGAGACGGTCGACGGTGCGAAGGACGCCGTCGACGGTGGCGAGTGACGACGGTTCTCTCAGCTCTCGACCCGTGGGGTTGGACGGCCCAGAACAGGGTTGCACGCGGTTCGGCTGTCAGCGGATCAGCGAAGTCGCCCAACCGAATGCGCGAACGCGACGAGAACACCGACGAGAACCGAGTCAACGTGTTTCCAGTCGTCGTAGCGGGAGTCGCGCTCCCAGATAAGCGTCCCGACAGCTGCGCCGATCACGAGTAGCGCGGTGGGTCGCCAGTCACCTGGGACTGTATCGTCAAGCGACATGGGTCTACATGAACCGGACGATGAAGAATCCGAGTGCGCCGCCGGCCAGCGCGAGATAGGGGATACCGAACATCCCGCCGAGGTAGCCAGCTCCGAGCGTGAGCCCGGCCCCGAGTAGGCCTTCCATCGGCAGGTTGGGGATGCTGTCGGAGATGCCAGCGCTGGCGACGGCGAGGCTGTTGTGATGGCTGTTCGCTTCGTCGGTGTGGACTCCGGGGGCAGCCGACATACACGAGGCTATGGAACCAGTCTAAATAAAACAGTGGGTTGGCTGAGACGTCGAAACAGCGATGGACGCAGGAACTCGGTTGGTCAGGAGCGACGTCGGACGGTTATCCGTCGACGTCCCACGCTTCCTTCAGCGCGCCCGAGAGGTCCTTCGCGGCGGCGACGGCTTCGACGCACTCCGAGAAGTTGGAGATGTTGGTGCCGACGGTCGTCTGCTCGTCGACGACGTCCATGTCGAGTTCGTCTTGGACGTCTTGTATCTTGCCCTGCGAACACTTCTTGTTGAGTTCGTCGAGGTTCGCGTCGTACGCGATACCGCGCGCCTCGTCACGCTCCTCGGCACCCCAGACGTCCCCGACGTCGCGCAGGTTGTCCATCAGGTCGTCGGGGGCACCGTCCCACTCGTTCTCGAGTTCGTCGTCGAGGTCTTCTTCCTCGGCGAACTCTTCGAGGCACGCCTTGAAGTTCTGTTCCTCGGCGCAGTCCTCGAACTCGTCACCGACTCCGAGGTTGTCAGCGGCAGAGATGAGGTTCTGCCGGAAGTCACTGATCTCGTCTTCGTCGAGGTCCCACGCGCTGCGGGCGGTCGTGGCGATCTGGCCGCGAAGGTCGCTAATTGCCATACACGAGGGTAGAAACAGGAACTCTCCTTAAAGGTTTGCAGAATATGATACGACACTCACCTATTCGCCGTGAGATTCATCGACGAATACTCCTTCGGGAGCTGCCGCACCCGCTGATAGCCCTTCGAGTGGTAGGTCCGCGCGAACACGATGCCCTCCTCGGTCGCCTTGTAGAGATGCGTTTTCCCGTTCACGCCGTGTTCGTCCTTCCGCACGTACTCGTGGTCGACCAACCAGTTGAGGTGCTTGTAGACACGCCGATGCGGAAGCTCCTTCTCGTAGTCGTCCTCCAGTTGCCGGCGGACGTCCGCACCCGACCGAGGCTTCTCGACCAGCAGCGTCAGGACGTCGACGCGGAACTTCCCGCACTCGTGGAACTCGGTCTGGCCGGTCATGGGAGAACCCCCGCGATGTAGAGCGCCGCGAGTGTGAGGAGACACCAGACGAGACTAATGACGACGTACGTCAGCACCACGGCACCAGGGGACATCCGGAGGTCCGACCTGCTCATCTGTGGCTGATTTTCCAGACGAGTTCCAGTAAGACCGCTGTGAACAGCCCGATGACGAAGCCGGGATACTGGCCGAGCGTCACGCCGACGAACCCGCCGAACAGAGCGACGAGGACCGTTCGTTTCGTCGGCGCGAGCCAGCGGAGCGCCGTGACGTCTCGCCGCATCGACGGGACGTCGACGGGATGGCCGCCGTCGGTTTCCGGGGCGTGGAGATTCCGGCGGACGCAGTCCGTCGGTGGGGTTTCACTCATCGAGAGGCCCATGATGGTGCAGCCGCAGACGCCGCAGGTGTCGATAACACCGTCTTGGAGCTTCGGACAGACCTCGTCGGTTTCGGGGTGGTCGCCGTAGCACGCGCGCTTGTCGAAGCCCTCGAACCAGTCGTGGCCGCTCATGTCACCGACCCTCCTCGTCGCGCGGGACGTGGACGTGGTGGTCGCTCTCCTCAGCACGCTCGGCGTCGGAGGTCCCTATCGGGCCGACGTACTCGACGAGTTGATCGTCAGTCCACTCCTCGTAGTAGCGGTGCGCGAGGGCGTTGAGGTACGCGATGAGCTGACGGACGTTCTCGAAATCGTCTGGGTCGAGTTTGGTGAGCGCTCCAAGTCGTCCGTCGGGGATGACGACGACACCGGCGGACGCCCCCGTGAGATGGAACCCTCGGTACTCGACGGAGTCGCCGTCGTCGAGCGTGCCGGCGACGACGTCCTGGAGGCGAGCCGTGCCCATCTGCCGGAAGGGGTTGGACGCATCGGGAATGTCGGGGAGATGGTCCGTCATCGCGGCACCTCCGACGCTTCCCTGATGCGAGAGAGGATGCAGTCCGAGCAGACGACGTCCTCTGAGTCGTTGATGTAGGAGTCTTTCCACTTGTCGCCGCCGGAGCGAGCGAAGCCGCTCCGAGTGAACTCGGATTCCCAGCCAGTGATGGTGGTGTTGCAGTTATCACAGGCGAGAGAATCGCCGTCAGGACCGTACTCGACTCGACCGACCGCTCGTCGCACGACCATCTGAACGTTGATGTACCACTCGACGTCCCCGGATGCGAGCTTCTCCCGCTGGGTGTCCACGTCCTCGTCGACGTCGACGCCCGTGAAGTAGCGCGTGATCTCGTCGAGGAGGGCGGCGTCGGTCGAAACCGAAACCATATCCCACGTCAGCGTCTCGTCGACGTCACGGTCGTGGTCGTGGTAGTCGGGAGTGTTTTCTTCGAGTTCAGAAAGGACGTTGCGTTCTGTTTCCGTCTCGTCGACGATGTCGTCCGTCTCTGCCTCGTCGTCGTCCGCGTAGGCGGTCCCGAACACCGCGTCGTAGCGGGCGTTCGGACGGACCTGCTGGGTGCGCTGGCTCATGCTTCCACCCCGTCGTTCTGGAGGGCTTCGAGTTTCTCTTCGCCTTCTTGGACCTTCTCCTCGTATCGTTCGAGATACCAGTCGACTTCCTGTTTCGCGTAGTGGAAGCGGTCTTCGCGGCGGGGGCGTGGACACAACTGGAGTGACCGAAGCAGGAAGAGGAGGTCGGTTTCGATCTTCTCGCAGGCCTCGCAGTCGGACTCCTCGCTCATGCGTTCGATGGCGGCGACCGCTGCGCCGGCATCGCGGTCGGCGAGGTGACGGTGACAGTTCTTGAGACGGTCGCGGATGGCTTTGACGTTCTCCAAGGCTTCCGATACGTTCGCCATGTATCGTATATCTGAGGCAGGTCTGAAAAACGTTACTCCGAGGGAGGAGAGGGTGTTCGAGGCACGAGATGTATTCGTCGCGGTCAACAGCCAGCAATTAGTCGTCGTCGCTGTCGGGCTGGAAGCTGGTTTGGTCGCGGTCGCGGTCAGGATTATCCCTGATGTAGTCACTAATCTCGCGTTCGTCTGGTGAGAACTCAGCTCGGACTTCCTGTTCGTCCATTGCGTCGGATGTCCGCGCTTGCGCGATGAGGACTTTGATGATGCTGTCCATCGACTCGTCTTGGTGGTCTTGTTTCTCAGAGATGCTCTTGATGCGACCTCTCTTGATATGCCACGCGACGTACAAGAGTAGTGGTATCGTAATGCCGTTCGTAATCGCCCACTGGATCGTGGCTGGTGAAGCGGGCACGCGATTCACCTCTCGTCAGAGTCCGAGGAAGTAGTCTTCTGGCGGCGTCTCGTGAAGCCGTATCCGCCTGCGATGGTGACCAGCATCATGGTGACGATCTCGCTGGAGATAACTCCAGTGTACCCCAGGACGGTAGTCGTCACAAGGAGTGCCAGCGCAATTACGTTTCGTGGTTTGAGGAGTGGTGAACCCAGCATATCAGAATCCGAGTAAATCCGGCTTCATAAAGTTTCGTCAAACCTGATACACTCTACATACAATCAAGGAAGTTCCGTCAGAATTGGAAGCCATCTCCGAACCGCCCGCGCGTATTCCCCTTCATCTGAAGCCCACGTCCTGAATACAGTCCTTTCACGCCGCCCGAGTGAGCGCCCGACCCCACGAAGAGGCCCGTCGACGTCGACGACCCATCCGCCCACTCGAACTGGAGATAGGTCGTGATGTCCGCTGGACACAGCTGCTCACTAAGGGGTTCCTCAACGAAGATGGTCGCATTTACAGCAGCCGCGTCCTCCGCGTGCTGGTACGGGATTTCCACCCAGTTCCGTACGACCGATATTGGGTTCGTTTCACTCTCCACGTCGACCTTGATGTCACGGAGTTCCTCCACCTTCAGGTCCGTTGTGATGAACGTGCGCGTGAAGGCAACAGGGTAGACGTCGATGACGTCACACGGGATCGTGCCCGAACCGACGTCTGGCGGATTCGTGATTGTGAGGTATCCAGACGAATTACATTGCACTGGTATTTTGCTCCCGTCCGGCGCAGTTAAGTTAGCGGACACCAAGCGGACGTTACCTTCGCGTCCTGCCGAGTAGTACGGGATGCGTGGCATGAACCCTAAATTAAATAATGTCGCGTTCAGGGCACCATCAATAGTAGTGCCCGTGACGGTAGCACGTCCAAACTCTCGATAAATAGGGTCCTGGTCTTCGCCAGAAACATCACGCTCGATTATTTCGATGTCAGCGCTCGGTTCATGTCCTGTCTGAGCAACGACGAAGTCGAAGGTGACAAAGCGAGACGGGAACTCAATCACCAATTCGTAGTCGACAACGGGAGTTCCGACCTGTACTGAAACAGGGACGTACATACTCTTGCCGGGCTGTGACGTATCCCGGCCAATATTCACGCCGTTCTCGATGGTAATTTCCCCGTGACTGTAATATTCTGGCCCGAGTTCACGGGAGTTCGCGTCAAAATAACTTGTCTCCTCGGGGACGAAAGAAATGTCGGCGACTTCTCCCTGCTCGCCGACGACGTCGAATTTGAGGCTGCCGAGATACCCGGAGTCGGGGACACCTGCAAGAAGACTCGGGTCGTATGGATTGATGGTGTCGTCGTCGATAGCCGACATTGTGAGCCGGCCTTCCTCGGCGGTGATGTCCGCGTCCTCGAAGTAGAATGCAGTCGAGTCGTTTTCCTCTGTGTAGTCCGGTGGCGTGCCAGTATAGCCCGCGTAGGAGAGCTTCGAGGGGTCCCATTCGATGACGAACTGGTACTGTTTCACGGAGTGGAGCGTGTTGAACGAGACAGGTATCGTTGCACGGTAGCCGCCCGGCGTACAGGACCCACCAAGCGACACGACCGATGGGTCCGTGTACCAGTCACGGTTCGGATTCGTACCAGGGACTCCATCGCCGACGTTCGGGTCACTATCACTGCCATCGCCGTCGCCGTCCCCATCGCCGTCCCCGTCGCCGTCCCCGTCGCCATCATCAGGGTTCCTGACGTTTGAGTCCGTGTCTGTGTTCTCGATTCCATTTGGCCCGTCCCACTGAAAGTCACCATCGGCCCCGCCATCCCAGGAGTCTTTGTCATCTGGGCAGTCGACCTTGATTTCGACGTCAAGAACGATCTCGTCCGTGTGGTTGTTCACACTCCGTACAAACCAATCAACCGAGATGTCACAGTCACCGTCAACGGAGAAATTAATGCCCGTGACTCGGGATGCGTCGATAAATTCCAGCACGATCTCCATGTCGATAATGAGCGGCCAATCGTCGGTCGGCGCGAGGTCGATACCCAAATCCCACTCGATTGATTGTCCGCCCTCAACGGGGGTCCCCCAGAGATCATCCCCGAGCCGAGAGTTACCCAGACGACTACTACCTAAGCGTCCCATATCTGTTGGAAATGGACGTACTCTATTAAAGAGTTGTTACGTCACTGGTAGCGGATGTAGTCAATCCAGAATGCGTAGCCGTCGTTGCCGGTCCCTCCGATGGCAACGCTCGTGAAGCCGTCCGACGACCGACCCTGGATATATCCTGAGTGAGTAGCTGTACTACCGGACTGTTGGTCTTCGCCCTCGATGGTGTAGCTCACGTTATCTGTATCGGTCCAATCGAAGGTAATCGTGTATCGAATCCAGCGATTGTAGCCGTCACCGCTATAGAATTTAGTATTCCCAGAACTACTATCGTCTTGCACTACCCAACCAGGGTTCTCACCGCCGACCATAAGCAAATTGGCGTCGTCATCCGTGAATAGGAAATTAAAACCAGATTGATTCGACCCCTCACGCCAGTAGAACTCGAATTTCTTGAACTGGTAGCCGTTCGACCACTCGCTCGGGATGTGCTTAATTGACGAGTTGTAAGCAAATCCGCCACCGCTATAGCCGGATTGTGACCCGTGGTAGGCGGTATTCCTCGTGTTAAGTGTTTGGTTGCCGTCACCGAACGCAATATCGCCTGTGTAGTCCTCGAAGTCGGTGATGAGTATCCAGACGTAGGGGGAGACGGAGTTTATCGCGGTGTCCGTCGCGCCGTCGTTGTCGGTGACGGTGAGTTCGACGCCGTAGCCGCCCGGCTCTTGGTAGGTGTGAGTTGGGTTCTCTGCCGTCGAGGTCGCGCCGTCGCCGAAGTCCCAGTCGTATGAGACAATCGTCCCGTCTGGGTCGTGAGAGGTGTTTGTGAACTCGACCACGCCATCATCTTTGCGGGTCGTGCTGAACGAGGCGGTTGGCGGTTCATTCGGGTCGGACGTAACAACTTGCGTCACGGAATCGCTTGCACCAAAGGCGTCTGTGACGGTGAGCGTTACGCTGAACTCTCCGGCTTCTGCGTAGGTATGGACAGGGTTGCGTTCTGGAGAAGTTGTGCCGTCGCCGAACTCCCACTCCCAATTAGTGATGTTATCGTTAGAGTCGGTCGACTGATCCGTGAACGTGAACGTGTTGTGGTCTTTCGAGTACGTGAACGATGCCGTGGGAGGTTCGTTGAGAGTTCGAGGATACGTTCCGTTCTTGTGACCGAGCGTGCCGGGTGCTGAGAGCCGGTAGGGTCGCTCAGGCATGGTTACTGGATAGTAGCCGAGAAGTCAGCTCCGGCGTTGTGAGTAGTGCCGGTCGTATTTTCCAGCCGGAGCGCGAAGTCACCTGCACCACTGCCAGACGCGAGTGGGTCGCCAGTCGCGTGCGCGGTGTTCGAGGACGCGACGTAGTTGCCTGCGCCGTAGTCGTAGAGGCCGACTGTGAGTCCGTCAGGTGTACTCTGTGCAGCAGTTCGCGCACCCCATTTCCAAACTTTGACAGTCTTGTCGGTGGGGACGCGGAGGGGATAGTCGACGTAGTCGCCGTCTGCGAGTTCTGAGATAGGGATCGGATGAGTAGACCGAGCTTGCTTAGCCTTAACGGACACAGAATCCTCGGTATCCAGTGTAAGACTCCCATCTTCGTTCTCTGTCCAAGACAGATTAGACCCGAGACGGAGTTCCATGAGAGGAGATTGAATAGTTGACCCGGTCGAATCAGATGCGTCCACGAGATCGGTGAAGCGAGCAGCATCGTTAGACTCTGACGGCGAGGAAAGGACGGAGAGGTCCTCGATGGTCGCAGCTTCGAGGTCGACGGAGGGTTTCCGATTAACAGGAGTTACTGCATCAGATTCTTCGTCAATCACACCGATTTTGAATCCAGGGGGAGATGGCGTTGTATTGCCATCATTCACGAGAACATCTACAGTATTATTCTTGGAGAGATCGACATCAAGGAAGACGTGAGTTGTCCCGCCTCCGTCATAACTAATGTTCTGTCGGGGAGCAACCTGTTGAGCAATAAGACACTCGTCCCGATACTCTTTACCGAATCCACGGTCACGAGTCCACATCGTCGGGACGTACAACTTCGCTACACCAAACGTAAGGTCGAACGTTCCGTTACCGAGATTCTCGAACTCAAGACCCTCAAGAACTATGTCCTTGAGAGCAGGGTTGAAGAGAGCCTGCGCGATGGATGCTGCATCACTGAAATCCGAGTTTTCGACGCCTTGACCTTTATCCTGCGGCCATGTATTATCTTCTTCCGGCATGAATCAAACACCAGTGTTGTTACTTGAGGGCGATGACGTCGAGAACGGGCGTTTCGCTGGCGTCCGCTCCTTGCTTGTAGTAGACGCGAGGTGTGAAGATGCCGTCGACGCCCGAAAGCGTGAACGGGCTCTTATCCGGGTCGAGTGTGAGTTCGACGTTGTCGTTGTCGTCGGGGTTCGCGTATGCGACCGTAAGCTGGTTGTCGAAGATGAGGACGACCGTCCGTGCGACGAACCCGAACTCTTCTTTCTCCCATTCGGAGCTGGTGACGTCGATAGACTCCTCGGTGACGTGGTAGGTTGGCTCACGGGGAGTATCATCATCCGAGCCAGACCCCGAATCGCCGTTTCCAGGGGGCGTGAAGGGGCCTTCCGGCAGTGACCCTGTGTTTCGAGCGACTTGTTCGAGGACCGTGATGAGACGCGCTTGGTTTCGGAGATGCTGCCGGTAGAACTCGTCCGTCTCGAAGCCCACACGGAGGAGTTCCAGAGTCTCCTCGAGGACGCCACCCAGCGCCAGCGCATCATCTGGAGGCTGTCCTGCGGACATCCTACTGGGCCTCCAAGACCTTGTCGTCCGCACCAGTTTCCGATAGGACGGTGTCGATGTTGTCGACGACGGGAAGCCCGACCTCCATGAGTTGCTGAAGCTCCTCGAAGACCGCCGACCGTTCGGCGGCCAGCGAGTCGTTCGTGGCGACCTCGCCTTCGAGGTCGTACAGAGCTTTTTCGAGCAGCGTCCGGTGGACGCGCGCGTACTCCAGCGTCACCTCGATGTTGTTGATAGCGGTGGACGCGAACGCCGAGACGTTCAGGTCCGTGAGGATGGGGATGTGGAGGTTTGCTTTGTAGTCACCGCCGGGGATGCCGTATGTCTCCAGCCGGTAGAACGAATCCGTCCCGTCGCGCGTGAACTGGAGGATGAGGTTGTCGTCGTACGAGAACGACTGGCCGTTGACCGAGAGCCCCGTGATGTAGAGGACCTCGTCAGGCCGGACGTTGTAATCGAAGATGGTTTCGGCGTTCCCTGCTCCGGTTCCGGAGATGTTGACGGTGTCGACGACAGCGGACGTCTCACGAAGCGTCTTCCCGTCGAGGTCAGCACGGTAGTAGGGTGCTTTTGGGGGAGTGACGTTCATCCGCGTGTACTTGCCGAGGTTGAAGTCACGGGAGAGCTGGCGTTCGGACTGCGAGAGACTGATGTCGCGCCGGAGTTTATCCAGCACGGTCATGGGCCGAACCTCGTAGTTGATGAACGCCTGGTAGGGGTTGTTTCCGGCTTGTTCGTGCGCGAGGTTCGAGCGGTTCCGGACCTGCCAGTCCAGCTGAGTGGTCGCAACAGGACCGACGTCGACGGGATCACTGAAGGACGCGAGTGCTTCCGTCTGGTACTCTTCCTCGGTTGTGATCTCACCGCGAGAGGTCTGAGCGGTTGCGACCAATTCCAGACTCACCTCGGACGCAGGGGACGCCCCAGCGTACTGGAGGTCGATGATTTGGTCGCGGAAGAGATTATGCCGGAGGAGGCGTTCGCGCGAGTCGGCATCGAGGTCGAACCAGTCGCCGACCTCCACTCGCATCGGCGTGTTTGCGAGGTCGGGCAGAGGGGTATAGTTCTCGTTGACTGTCATGGATTCGTCTCGTTCGTCTGGTTATCCCCAAGTTAACAAAAAGGTACTCCCGTAGAATGGGGCCACACCCATCAACGCGCCAGTTACTTGACGTACGCTTCAGCAGCGTCGACGATGTCGCTGGCGTGCCCTTCGTCGATCCCGGCGTCGGTGAGGCCGTCGACGCCCTGGTCGAGGACGTGGCCGACGGTAGTGATAGACTGACTGCTCAGCTTGTCCGCGCGACCATCCCCGACACCGTCGAGGTTGGTGACGTGCATCGTTCGAGGCCGTTTCACGAAAGCCGGGTTGACCCGAATCGGGTCGCCCGTCTCGTCGTGGGCGAGCTTGACGTTGCTTCCGTTGTACTCTTGGATGACGCTGTGCTTTTCACCGTCGAAGTAGACGGTTTGTCCCTTCTTGATTTCGTCGGGGTTCATGGCTACACGCCCGGATTCTCAGGGGATAAGTAAAAAGGTGGAGGGTGAAATTATGCGCTGTCCGAGTCGTCGACGATGAACCACGGAACTTTCGTTAGCTCTTCGACGTTGAGTCCCGGCGTGAACTCGACGCGGTCGCGGTCGAGCCAATCAATATTGTACGCGCTTGGAGCCTGAAACGACGCGCCGTGCATCGCCGTGACGACAGACTGGCCGGTCCCTCCGGCGGCCATCGCGGTGGCGGCGTCGAGGACGTCGCCGACCGCGTGCCGGTACTCGGCCTCGGAGAGACGGGTGCCGGACGCTAATTGGAACTGCGGGGACCGAAGGACGACGATGGTTTTGTCGGCTCGCTGCTTGCCGCAGAACTCGGCGAAGACGTCATCGTGAGGGGTGTGGTAGCGCTCGGAGGACTGAAACCACTGCCACGCGGTATGGATATTCTCGCGGGGGAAGTGGTCAGCTGCGTGCCAGTCCTGTTGAGCGACGTCGCGGTAGAGCGCACGCGGGGCGCTCGGACGGAATTGGTCGAGCATCCGGCCCGAATCGTTGAGGGCGGGATGGCCTGTGAAGACGCGGGCGTCTGGATACCAGTCAGTGAATCCACGCGCGAGCCAGACGTAGGGGTGTGTTGCGAACGTCTTCGCGCGGAGGGATTCGCCGGACGTCACGCCAGTCGCCAAGTCGATGTTGCCGTTGTCGTTTAGGTAGCTCTTGAAGACGTCGAGTGGACAGGATTGGAGGACGACGAGTGTGTACTTGTCGCGGGTGAGGTGGACTTCGAGGAGTTCGGCTTGGTCGTACATACGCGAGGCTACCACAGGGAGAGGCCATAAAACATCACGTCAGAAGAACCGCGTTTGGGACGGACGCTGTCGAGAGCAGTCGTTAGACTTTCTTCTCGACTTCGCCGCGCTCGTCGACGCGGACCTGAAGCAGGTCCGTTGACGAGATGGCGTCACCGACCGCGATGGTGTACGGGCCGGTGACGACGATCTCGCCTGCGGCGGGGTCGCCGGCTTCACCCTGGCCGGTAGAGGTGAAGTCGGTCTGGGTGAAGTCCGCGCCGGTCTTCAGCTCGGCTTCCTCGACAGGGTCCTTGCCGCCACGGAGGTCCATCGGGCCATCGAGGACACCGTGCAGGTTGACCTCGGTGTTGGCCGCGATGTCCGCGTCGGGAGAGTAGGTGTGGTGTCCCATGTTTAGCTGGTGAGTTCGAGCCGCCGACCCATGACGCCGACGAGCAGTTCGCCCGCCGGGATGCTGGTGCCGTTGTCGACGACGCGGAAGCCGCCGCCGTCGTCGAAGACCATCTGCGGCTCGTAGTTGTCCTCGAGGTGGACCGGGACGTCGTTGCGCGCGGGAGTGCTGCCGTCCTGCGGACGGAGGAACGGGAACTGGTGGCCCGCGTCGGGAGTGAGTTGGAAGGTCGGCTGCGGGTCCGGTCGACTGTCGAGTTCGAGGATACCTTCTTGGAGGTTGGTGGGCTGGTTGACCTGAAGCGACTCGTAGATCACGGCTTTCTTCCGGTCGGTGTAGTCGTGTTCGAGGCGCTTCCAGTCCTCGTCGACGCGGTCGTTGACCGTGGTGAAGCGGTACTCCCGGTTCGACTTGGTCGGCTTGTTGTTCTCCGACCACGTCACCCACGGGAAGACCTTGGGGAGTTCCTGGTCGACACCGCCGGCCAGCTTCGTGAACTGGCCGAGCGCACCGCCGTCAGCGGACGGTTGGACGCGGATGGGGTTCGTCCGCGTGTACTGCTCGTTCGACCCCTTGTAGGGGTTCGAGAGGCTGATGTTCTGGCGGTAGGACGTGGTGCCGTACTGCTTGCTCAGGTAGTCCTGAAGTTCGGAGTCGGTGCCGTTCCAGCGGATGACCCACAGGCGCACGCGGAAGGAGTCCGTGACCGCCGTGTCGTCGTTGACCCAGGCCGGCGCGACGGGCGTGTCGGTCCCGAACTTGGGGACCGCCGTGTCGAAGACGCGATTGGCTGGGTTCGCCTCGCCGCTGAGGACGGGCGTTCCGAGCGGGGGCGTCGAGAGCCCGAAGGAGTCGTTTTTGTACCCCAGCATGAACTCGCGGAAGCGCAGGTTGGGGTAGTAGCTCTGCCCGTCGTGGAGCCGGACCGCTTTCGCGGTTTCGAGCGATCCGTTGCTCTCTGGCGGGATGGCCTCGACCTTGAAGACTTCGAGGATTTCGTCGGTTTCGGTTCGGTGTTCGCCGACGATGTTCGTGTAGTCAGATGCCTTTACTTCTTCGTACGGGTTGACGTCGCCCTCCTCGGCGTGGTCGTAGACGAAGTCGATGGTGTCCACGACCGGGCGGACGGTGCCGTTACCCGCGTTGCGTCCAGATGCACTCATGTGTTACCTTTCCTCGGGTTGATGTTTAGAGTCGGGCTTTCCTCGTCCGACTGTTGGTTAGAGAACTGTACGAGTTTACGTCGCGGCGTACTTCTGGCCGTTGATCTCGCCTCCGGACGCCGAGACGTCCGACGCCTGCTCGCGCGCGGACCGACTGACAGCCTCGGACGTGTGGGGGCTGCCGGACGTGACCTCACCCGTCTGGATGAGGCTGATGAAGTTCTCGACGACTTGGAGCATGGCCGACGCGGATGCGCCAGCAGCGCCGAGAACCATCAGAACGCCGAGCATCTGGCCGCCGACGAAGCGACGACCGAGGATGAAGGCCCCCGAAAGGCCGAATTTCGAGAGGATTTCGACGATGGTCTTGTTTCGACCGCCATCGGGAGCGACGGCGTTCCCCGCGATCTCTGCGAAGAACTCCGCCCCGAAGAGGCCGAGGCCGATGCCGCCGCCGGTCACGGCAACGCTCATCGGGTCGAGTTCAGCGAACTCGCCTCCGATTTCTTCTGCCGCACTTTGTAGGTCTGCGTCTACCATACGAGTCGTCATTTGCACACACGGTATAAAAAACTTGACCCGTAGATGCGAAAACAAATGATATAGTCGTATCGTATCCAGAGTCACGCAACGTACGCGAAGTACGCAATAGACGCGACCCGATACGCAATCGCACCCAACCCACCGAGCAGGATAATCGACACCAGCGCTGTCCCTGCATCACTTCCCGACGAGGTCGTGTTCGTCTGCCCCATCACCGACTTCGCTACTCGACGCGCAGGCGCGTGCGCCGTCACGCCAGCCGTTCCTGCACCGCACGGCCCGCAGTAGTTCGTTGTCGATGCGTCGATGCCGACCGCTGAAGTTGTGTTTCGTGTCATGAGGTGAGTACGAGGACAAGGGCGAGGACGCCGAGCCCAACGCCGAACAGCGTTACACCCATTAGTAGCCAGTTTCGGCCTCCATCAGAGGAGGAGTCGGTTCCGAAACCGAGGTATTCCCAGGCTTGCAGAAAGGGGTTCAGTTCGATGTACTGGTGGAGCCACGACGGGGCGGAACTTGTCGTCGGAGTGGCGGATGGCTGGCTCATAGGATGAAGTTGAGATACAGGTACAGTATCCCACCACCGACGGTGAGGAGTACCACGAGCGCGACCGACAGACTCAGCAAGATGCTGTCGATCTTCTCCGAGCAATCTCGGAACGGGTCGAGATAGCACGGGAGGATCGTGGCGGACGCCTCGACGCGGTTCGCCGCCGTTGTGAGAGTCATGGCATCACCGCGATGAGCAGGACCAGACCGATTGCACCACCGATTCCAGCGAACATCAGCGTCTCACGCGCCGAACACGCCCGGTTGGGGTCGAGGAAGCAGGGGAGAACAGCGTTTCCACCACCGTTGTCATCATCTGGGTTTTCTTCCGGGGGCGCGTTTTCGTCGATGGTGAGCGTTTGCTGAGTCGAGTCGCCGACGTTGCCGGTCGACCCACCGACTGCTCGGACTTCGACAGTGTGCGACCCGCTACTGGTCGGTGCGAGGAACTCGAACTCCACGTCAAGCGTCCCACCCATCCCCTTAACGCAGTTCGAGATGTTATCCACGAGTTCGCCGTCGACGAGGAGTTCCATATCAATCTGATACCCCTTCTGGAAGAACCCCGCATCGCATTGGTCGTTGTCACCGACGATGTACTGCGCGTGGTTCGTGACGGACGCTTTCGCGGTCATCCGCGTACCGGGCTGAACGCGGCTTTGCATCCGGAGTCCCCCGACGGAAACTTGGCCGGACCCAGACGCGAAGGACATTCGGGTGTCCATTGACGACCGCGCGAGGTTCCGGGCCGTTCCTCTGGCTGTTACCTCCATACGCGGGCTTATGTAAACCGGCGGTAAAAAGGTTCGGCGGGTCCGTTACGTCGACGAAACGTTTTCCTGAACCAGTGACCGAGGACTCCCGCCAACCACGTACAGGAAGAACATCAGGACGACCGCGTCGGTCAGCTGACTCGTAAGGACCTGCGCGAGATTGATGTCTATATCACTGGGGTCGAATCGGATGTTCTGGCCGAACAGCGTTCCGAGATCAGTGCGGATGTTGTTCGCGCGGACGCTTGGTGCAGCCAGTGCGTCCTCGAGGAGGCCCGGCGACGGGAGAACCGTACTTGCAGGTGTCGATGGCGCTATGTCCGGATGCGGTGTCTCGACCTCCATGAAGAGTTTAGGGACTGCTCGTCGGAATCGCTCGCGGGCGCGAGCAGGGTGTGGGATTTCGCCGTTGCTCAACGCGGCGGCGACCTCGTCGGCGGACGTCACGTCCACGCCCAGCGCGTTCTGGAACTCACGAGTGAGCGCATCGGACTGGTCACTGGACGTCGAGAGGAAGACGTCGGAGCGCTCGTTGCCGACCACCAGACTGGCAGTCCCAGCTCCAAAGACGACGTTCGCCATGTCGAGGAGGCTGTGTTCCGGAGTGGAAAAGTCGTGGCCGCCGCCGCCGTGCATCAACCCGCGATTGCTAAGCGGGCATCCCTTGAGAACGACACTACCGAATGAGCGGTCGCCAGGCTCCTTCGCGTTTTCTTCGCTACCACAGACCGACCGTCCGCTCTCGGTGCCGGTTTGCGCGGCCTCGACGAGGATTTGCCGCTGGAGGTCGGTCGCGTCGACCATCTCTTCGACCATCCGCGTGGCTTCAGTATCAGGCGTCAAGTTCGGTTCGGGGTTCGGGGAATCTGGAGCCATTGATATTATCTGAGGAGGATGAGCAGGAAGAAGAATATCCCGAGGCCTCCACCGACGAGGACGATAACCGGGACCTCCATTCCCATAATTGGGATTGTCGGTCCAGGAAGTGCCGGGAGGGAAGGCCCACCACCTCCATCGCTTCCGCCGCCGTCGCCATCGCCATCTTGGATATTGTCCTCGTCGACGACTCGGATTTGGCCGTCCGTGAGTTCGTCAGTTTTGTCGAGTGATGCGTAGTCAGCAGTTGCGGACAGACGGTAGTATCCGGGCGAACCGACGGCAGCCAACAGGTCTTGATACGAGACAGTAGTGCCGTGGTTGTGGTCCTGTGACGTCGACGGACTGGTGTACGTGACAGAGTCGACTTCGTTGCCGTCGAGATAGAAAGTGGTGGTGACGTCCACGTCTTCAGACAGCTCGTTCGTGTAGTAAGCGTAGAGTTCAACGGATTCAGTCGGGAAGACCGTGGATAGGGAACGGTCGACGCCGGTCATCGTAACCGTCCCGGCTTCTGGAGGCTGGTCACCACCGCCACTTGCTTGCTCTTCGATTGATACCGGGCCACCTTGGACCTCAAAGTTGCGAGTAGGTGGCGATCCGAGAAAGACGTTCGCGGAGAGCTGGTAGTCGCCCGGTCGGGAGACGATGTTCAGGACCTCTTGGTAGGGCCGAGTCGTGGAGAGTGTTTCTCCATTCGAGTTACCGCTAACAGTTCCGCGTACGCGAGCAACGCCGTTAGCCCCCAGCGTCACCAGTGCATTGACGTAGACTGATTCGGAGCCGGAGTTGTTGACGGTTACCTCGAACGTGACTTCGTCGGTTTCAGCAACAGACGACGGCGAGGCGGAGAGGTCCGCGATCTCCACGTCCGAGGGGCCGAACAAGGTGCTGGGACTCATTCGCTTGGCGACTCGCCTGTGGGTGTAAGCCTTCATAGTAATGGATAGATAAGCGCGAAGTCAAATAAGTGAGGGTCGGCTGGACAGGTTAGATGAGGACGAGGAGAAAGAAGAGAGCGAAGAATATGCCTCCGCCCGCGAGCAGGTACGACGTAGGGAGATTCGTAATCGGCAACGAGGACGGGGGTTCGTTGTTGTCGTCGTCATCGTTCTCGTCTCCGTCATCATCGCTGCGGGATTCGAGAATCTGAAAGGTGCCACGGTTCAAGGTGTGGTGTTCCGAGGTCCACTGACCGACCTGAACTTCGACACCAAGGTCGTACTCGCCGACGGAACGGTCGATGGTTAGATCGTCGTAGGATTCTGTGGATGTGAGTTCGCGGGTTTCACCGGGGTCAAGTACCGCTTGGTCGACAACAGACGCGACACCGCCGATTGTGATGAAATACTGAATCCATCGCTGCTTTCCGGTATGGTTCTCAAGCGTGAGCGTGAACGTGACGGACTCACCCGGAGCGAGGTCGAACGTCGACGGGACGAATCCCTCGATAGAGACGTCTTGATTGGACCCGCCACTCCCGCCGCCGCTGGGCAGGTTCGCGGACATCTCAGCAGCGAGGGACCGTGCTGTTGGACGTCGGGATACGGCGTTCATAGCAGGTCGTTGTAAGCGAATCAGCATAAAACCGTAGGGAGGAACGGAAAAAGGCTCAAACGAGGACTTAGATGAGAACAGCGAACAGGAGCAACACAAAAAACCCGCCACCACCTGCGAGCAGATATAAAGAGGGGACAGACTCGACGAGAGAGTCGAAGAGGTTTCGGAACCAACCAACGCCTCCCTGATTGCCGTCATCAGGAGTTTCAGTACCGTCGTTGTTGTCTCCATCACCGCCATCGTCGATAGTCTCATTCTCGCCGAGGATCGACAGTGTACCCCATGTTCGGGATTGCTCGACGTCCCGGAAACTCCAATCGAAGTTTGCAGACAACTGGTAGTCTCCAGTCCCACCAACCTCTTTCTTGAGTTCATCATAGGAATGCGAAATAACAACGTTGCGGCGTTCTCTCGGCTGTATGATGACGTCTTTCGTCCCAAGAGTATGTGTATCCGCATCGACGAAGAAAGCCGCGCGCGTCTCGACAGGAGAATGATTTTCGACGTTGGCGATAAACTGGACAGAATCCCCCGGTTGAATATTCCGTTTAGTCGGAGCGAAGCCGTGGAACGAGTACATCTCCGACTCGTCGAACGACTCAACAGTGAACGACCCACCAGAAACCGTCTGCTCGGGAGCGGGATACGGCCAATCGACCTCGACGGTGAGTTGATAATCGCCGCTGGTATTGATTTTCTGGAGAATATCCGAGTACGAGACAGATGCGGAATACTCGGTTCGAGTGTCACTGGAGACGGTTGGTCGGAGATACGCGACCTGCTGACCGCCAAGTTGAAAGCTGATTCCCGGCGCTCGCGCGTCATAGAGCCGGTTTTCGACGTCCACGAAGAAAGTAACGGACTCGCCGGGGGCGATGGAGTTCTGTGAGGCAGATACGCTGTGCGTGATGTACGTTTCATCCGTGTCGGATGCAGTAGCAGAATCCAGCGCCGAGCGCGACTTCCGAGTTGTATTCGTGGCTGACTTAGACATCGTCGCTGCGATAGTACGCGCGGTTGGATTCTGATAGCCGGTTCTCATATTGCCGTGTTACCTACCACAGGCAATAAAACCGGAGGGTGAAGCGGATTACTTGTCCTGTTCGGAGTCGTCTCGCTTCTCGGCGGGTGCAAACGTCTTCGCGCCGCGACTGGCAGCGTGGCCGAGGTCCGAACCACCGAGGGGGCTGAGCGCATCGTACACCTTCGAGAGCATCCGACGATTATTCGCATGGACCTGCGCGGAACGCTGTTCGACGACCTCGCCGACGTCTTCGATTCGTCGACGGAAATCGAACTCCTCCTCACGACGGACACTGGTGATGTCGGTCTGGTCCACGTCGTCGACGCGGAACGGGCCGGCGTACCGCCATGCAATTTCCGAGAGGGCGGAACAGTTCGCGCGAATCGGTCGACGAGTTTCGTCGAGACGACGGGCGACGGTCGTGACGGGAGCTGATAGCCCGGTGTTCTTCGGCCAGCCAGTCACCGCGAGAACGCTTCCTCGTTGGAACGGGGCGAGCAACTCCGCGAAGTAGTCGTCACGAAAGGGCGGTTCGTCTGCATCCGCAGTAATGACAACATCGTAGGACCGATTGAAGGCCCAGTTGTGTGCTGTGTTGCGCGTCGCCAACTTCCCCTTTGGCGCACTCATGTACGAGAACTGGGGATGCCGCTTCGCTGCCTCGACCGTCTGGTGGGACTCGGCGGGCGTCACCCACGCTTGGTAGTCGATGGACCAGTGTTCGGGGACAGGCGTTTCGGCGTACTGGACCATCGTCGACGTGATCACGTCCGGTTCATCGTACGCGAACAACTGAACGACGGCGTTATTCGTCATCGTCCTGAGAGAGTGGGTCCGAGTCGAACTCGAATCCCTCGGAGTCGTCAGACGGGACGTCGTCGAGAGCGTCGGCGTACTCTTCAGGAAGGACGCGGTCGAGCGGGATGTCCGCCAACGGCGTGTCTCCGAACATCATCTGTGCGGATGCCACCATGTCCTCGCCGACAGCGTCTTTAGCCACCTTCGCCAGCGCGGGGTTCTCTTGGAGGGCCTCGTTGAGCGTCATGTCCTCGTCCAGTTCCTCGAGGGCAGCGTTGAGACTATCGGAGGCGAGGTCGTCGTCAAGAGGGGAATCGGTGGCAGTCATGTCGAGTGTCGAAACGTTGGAGTCGGAGGGTGAATCAGGCGACGGGTCAGTATCGGAGCTCTCGTCTTCGTCGACGTCGGCGTTCGGTGAGTCGAAGTCATCGCGGTCGCCCGCAAAGTACACCTGGACGGTGGCGACGTTGGATTCGGAAGCGTCCACGTCGACGTGGTCAACCTCGGACTTGGTCGACGCAGTTGCTTCCCAACCAGATTGCGGTTCCATCAGTGTGACCTCCTGGTCCTCGTAGAAGGTCGTGATGTTTGTGGGGTTGACGGGCGTGTTGCTGGTGTCGACGAGGACGTCCAGTCCGTACGAGGTATCGCGGAGGTCCATATGCGGTTCTGGCGTCTCGGAGTTGATTGCATCACCTGCTGCCGAAAGAACTTGCTTCATGTTGGCGTTACCGAGCATCTCGACTTGGTCCCGAAGCTGAGGGTCTTTCTTACCCATCGCTTGCCGAGCCATGTCGCCGAGATGAGCGACACCTTTCAGCGCCTCGAAGAGGTCTGGACCATCAGACCCAGACGGCGGTCGTTTTGCCATACCGCCGACTTGTAACGGATGGCACTTAAGATTAGCCGGAGGTCGACGTCGACGTCACCATCTGCTCAACAACGCAAAAACGAAGCGGCTCAGGACTGGTACTCAAAAGTTCGGGTACGAGAGGGGGAGATGGTCGAGGTATTTTGGGCGCGCCCCACGACGGCGCGACGCGCAGGTGTGACGTTCACCGAACGGGCTGTAGGGCCGCCTGTCAGCGGCCATCCTCGGCTACAAACTCCACAATATTAAAACTACTGGACAGGTCAAAGTCGTGCCGTACTGGTCGCCGTGATGGGTTCGTACGCATCGAGGACCGCCTGCATTTTCTCCTGCCAGCTGAGGTCATCGTTCGACATGATTTCGTCCCGCTTCTGCTCGTAGACTTGGACCTCAGAATCCTCCATCTCTTCAGCCTCGTCTGTCCGCTCGACCGCCTTGACGATGAGGCCACGTCGATCCTCACCGACGACGGCGATAGCCTTTCGTTCGGCGACTAAGCTCACGGACCCACGCGGATACGGGTAGAAGTCTTCAATATCGTACTCAGGGAACTCAGGTGAGAGGTCGTCGCGCGTACGGACGAGAATGGGCTGTTGGGTGTTGTTCGGTGCTGACGGAAAGGCCGGGCTAAGGTCACTGCCCAATTCCGGATCAGTGATGTGCCAGTCACCGAAGACCTTGTAGACGGTTGCGGCAATGTCCGTGTCGTTCTCTTGCGCCTTCTCGGGCATCTGTTCGAGCTTCTCCCTGAAGTTGTCGACGAGTAAGCCCGCGACCTCTCCAGAACCACCAGAACTACCGCCGAAAACACTTGAGGACTGTTGCGACGACGACGACGATGATTCGTTTTTCAGAAGGCCGTCGAGCGCTCCGTTGAGAGATGACCAATCAGCCATGTTACCCTCTGTTCGCGGAACCATCAAGTACCTTATCCACGCGCTCCTCAAGGTCGAACTGCCAGTCGTCGAACTTGAGGTACAGCGAACCTGGACCCATATCGAGGTGGGCGGCCACATCCTGAAGGTCCGGCTCGCCGCCTGCCGCGCGTATCTCCTCGTCGATGATCTCACGGATATGAACCGGCATCGACTCACCGTAGAGTGCTTCGGACGGATTCTGCCACGCATCGCTCTCCACCCGGTCGTCGACGACGGCGTAATACTGGCGGTCCTTCCGTCCATCGACAGGAGACAACTCAGACTTCGTCTCCTCGACTAATCCGAGTTCGTGGAGTTTCCAGAGGTGTGTTCGGAACGAATTGTAGTTACCGGGATGGTACGCAGGAATCTGAACAGCGGTAAACCATCGAAATCGCTTGTGCATTCGGTAGACGTAGTCCTCGCCGACGTCGTCGAGGTGTAACGCCAGCCAGCTTGAGAGCGGAGCCATGCTGTTCCCGACCTCCGCAAATTCGTCAGCCAGATCACGCTCGAAGAACCGTGTCCCGAGGACCTGTCCTGAATCGGACTGGATCGTCTCGGGACGCTTGATTGGCAAGTCGTCAACGGCTTCCAGCAGGCGCTCGCGCTCGTCGGATTCTGGTTCGGTGATGGAGCGGACGGTCGCGCGGACGTCTTCTTTCCGTTGCTCGGGGATGCTCATACCATAGGGACGAACAGGAGGATACTAAAAACCGAACCACGGGGGTTCCAGTAGAAGCAGTATTAGAGGACCTCAATAGAATCGCACACAGAAATACATTGAGAGCATAACGACTACTTGAAGACACTGCCGGAGTCGCCGACGTCGTTCTTCCGCAGACCCTCGCCGGTCAGCCGGGCGTACCGCAGAGTCGTTTCCATCTTATTGTGGTCCATCCACTGATTCACGTAGTCGACCGATTCGCCGTCTTCGAGCATATGCGTCGCCCGCGTGTGTCGAAACAGGTGCGCCCAGATATGGCGGTGAACGCCGGCCTCGTCTGCAAGATTCCGAAGGTAGCGATTGACGGTATCTGCCGACAGCGAGCCGTCGGACGCGATGGGGCAGACCTGCGCGCCGATGCCTTTTGGGTTCTCGCGCGCGGGAAAGAGATGCGGATTGTCGTCGTCGCGCCAGTCACGGAGGTCGTCAAGGACGCCGAGTTGGTCGTCGTAGAGCGGGAGAGTGTCTCGAGCCCACCCGCGCTTCTTCCGGCGGTGAACCGAGAGGTCCCCCGTCCGAAAGTCGACGTCGTCCCACGTCAGCTCTCGGAACTCCGAGTTACGGAGTCCCGTGTGGTAGAGCAGCACAACGAGTGCTTTGTCCTCGGGCGTGTCGGCGGCCTCCCGCATCGCACGAAGATCGTCGCGGTCGAGCGGGTCGGGGAGGCCATCGGCATCTTCGTCGGGGAGCGCTCCGAGGGCTCGTTGCGGGTCGAAGTCGACGTCGAGGAAGTCGAGGTAACGCCGGCACTTGGTGTGATACTCGTTGACCGAGCTGGGCGCGTAGCCATTATCCTGCAACCACTCAAGCCATTCACGGTACGTGGTGAGAGTTGGTGTGGACCCATCGAGGAACCGCTGGAGGTTCCGTGCTGTCGAGAGGTACTGGCTGGCGGTTGCTTCGGTGTATCGGCGCTCTTCGTGGAGGTACTGCGCGTAGTCAGGAAGAGGGTGGTCTGAAACACTCATGGGTCGTCGGGGCTGTCATCTGATTGGACGAGGTCGTCGGCGATGAACGTTTCGAGAACGCGGCTCATGTGCGTAGTGTGTAGACTCAGCGATATTAGTTCTTATCGGTGGTAAAAACGGAGAACGGAGGTATCGAAAGACCCCCTCACGCTCGAAGACGACCTGTGATGGTAGCTGAGATACCAACCTCAGCGCCTTGGCTTCGGCAGTTCGGGCGGGATTACAGCCGGACTCCGTAACAGTGCCTTGCCTCGGCAACTAACCGTAGGCGCTCACCCACCTTAAGCGTTTCCAGAACCACACGACGTGACACCGCAAAGAGTGGGTATCGGTGGTGGCGAGCAGGCAGGTGGGAAGCTACGTTCTCTCGCCACCAACATCTGTTCACGGACGCTACTTATAGCTACTGTCGAGAAGGGAGTGAAAACGAGGTGAGATTTACGCGCGTAAAGTCGCGTTCAGTCGTTCATCGTATCCGCAGGCACCTCAGTACCACGAGTTAGACAGCCGAACAGAGTCGTCTCGAACTCATGCTGGTCGAACACTTCCACGCCCATCGCACCACAGCCCTGTTCAGTGCCGTAGCCGGTACACTGGTAGAGGGAGACGCGATAGTCGCCGTGATGCGCGCCCCAGATCGCGTCGAGTGACGCTTGCGGGTTCCCGCACCCGCCACACGCCAGTACCACGCTCATCGTTTCGTCCTCCAACGGCAGGAGACGCAGATATAGGTAGCATCACTCTCGACGAACGCACGCCCCCAGTCCACGATCTCGCTATTCGGCGCATCCTCCTCAGCACGCCGAAGAATCGACCGCTTGAACTCGTACTCTGAGAGAACACCTCGACGTCCGCAGTCGGGGCACTCTCGTGAGATGCGACCACTCGTGAACCGAACAGGCTGGTCGCGGTTCTCTAAGTCTCTCCGGCGCTGGTTGAGTGCCGCGACGACGTCATCCCGAGGACCACCGGGCCGGTTTAGCTCGTGGTCCTGAATCGCGTCGAGGCGGCCTGTATCGTTGATTCCACGGATGAACCCCTGCGCCATGTGGACGTTCATGTACGCGATGCGGGCCTCAACCAAGGACGGAGTTCCGCCACTGGAATTACTTTGGAAGGTGGATGGCATACGTGTCAGTAGGTTCGGACGGCGTCGGGACCGTCACGAAGCAGGTTGCCTTCCGTGCGGTGCGTCTCGATAGTCGACTCCGCCCAGTCAGGGTCCAGCCCTTCTTCGTCGGCCTTGGCGACGACCTCGTCGATGGGAGCCGACCCGTCGTTCTCGTCTTCGACGTCCTCGATGATGCTGTAGAGTTTCTTCACACGGTCGTTTTGGGGCAGGTCCTCGGCATCTTCGGCGTTCTGAGCCGGCGTCCACTTGACGTTGTTTTCCTCGCACAACCTCTTCAGCTTAGACTGTAGCTCGTCGTCTTGAATGTAGGTCCCGTCACGATAGCGCTCCTTCTTCAGCCCCAGCCGCTTGATGACGTGACCGAGCTTCGACGACGTCATCTCGACGCCAGTCATCTCCTCGTAGGCCGCGCAGATGTCCGCGTACGGGACTTTTAGCCGCGACCAACTCCCATCGGACGTCCCAATCGTCGTCTGAGAGTCAGTGAGCCGCTCGTAGACCTCGTCGACGACACATCGCAGAACCATCGCGTCCTCGGACTCCTCTTTGTCCTGCTCGGCGGCGTCGGCCATGACTTCGATGAAGTTGCTGATGTCTCGGTCGGAGAGAATTGCCATTGTGAGCGGAGCCCACAGCGCCTCGCGCAGACGCCCGTCGATACCCATGTTGGTGAACTGCTGTTCGGCTTGGTTCTGAGCGTCCGTCATCTCGCCCGACCGGAGGTAGCGACACCGGAGCCACAGTGCCTCGTTCCGAATATCCGTCGCGTCCTTGAGCGTCGGCGGCATCGGGCGGTCGGCGGGACGTGTCGTCACTCGGAAACCCCGATTGATGATGTCGTCACGAGGTTCGTACTGGGTTGCGATGGCGAAGTGTGAGAGAACGTCGAACGTCTCGGGGACCCAGCCGCCGTCTTGGTTGTTCGATTTGGTCCGGCCAATCATCTCTCCGCGCTTCTGGCCGGATTTGAGGACCGCGTCAACGGAGTCCCGAATCTCTTGGTTCAGGTCGTGATACTCCGATACGAAATACGTGACGTCGTAGAGGTCGATGCTCCGGAAGATATGTGACGGGGTCGTACTCGCGGTCACGAAACCGCGATAGGACACCTTCGAGAGCGTATTTAGGAGACGGGTCTTGCCAGTCTCCGTCTTGCCGATGACGAGCAGGTGCGGGACGAAGTTGAACGCAGGACGAAACCACGTCGAAAGGGCGAACGCGGTTAGGCCCGAGTACAGGTGTTCGCGCCCAGCTGATGCCCAGTGTTCCTCGATGTAGTTGTAGACGTTGTCCCAGACTCGACCAAAACTCGACTCCTCTGCGTGGTCGATTCGAGGCCAAAACGGTTCCGTCGTAATCCAGTCGGTTGGGCGGAACTCATCGGGAACGTAGGCGTGCTTGAAGGGGCCTTGGCGTTCGCATCCACGACAGTCGTGGATGTTCGGATACTCGTCGCCGACGGTGGCTTGGAGTTCCGTGATCTCACCGCACCGCTGGCACTTATACGCGCCGAGCTTCGTCGTCCGCATTCCGGCCACTCCTGCACGGTTCGTCGTAGAGGGAGTGAGTAACTCGAGTTTACCGTCCTTCTTTTCAAGGATTTCAGGGGGAGCCCAGAACTCCGTCTGCACTTCGGTGTAGTCATCGTCGATTATCTCGATCATGTCACCACCAGCGACGGTTTCCATCCCGTCGAATGGCGACCCGACATAGACGCCGTCTTCGACTTCCCGATGGTCTTCCGGCGGGTTGAACATCTCACTTGTGAGCCGATACTTCACGAGCCGTCCGTCGTCATTTTCCTCTGGCATGATGGTTTGGAGAGGGTGTTCCGTTCATAGGTCGTCAACGCGGCGACGTGGTTGTGGTCGCTGCGCGGAGTCCGACTGACCGTTAGAGAGATGACGAATTGCAGCATCCCCGCCCGAGGCCAGTCGTGTTCGGACGCTTCGGACGAATAACGGATAAAACTTCCACCTACTGTTAACTACCCCTTACTGAGAGATACGGATTACCAAGCACCTATTAATTACCGTCACGCATTAGCAAACCGGGGGTTTCACGCCCCTAACGGGGGGGTTCACAGGGGGTTCACACGCCGGTTCTCAGGCGGTTCGATACCCTCAGCCGCGCGAATCACCACTGCTCGTGAACCCCGAACGGAGTAGAAGGGTGGGGGTGAAAGGGGGGTTCCGACACCCTCTACAACACCCCAAAGGTTCACATATATATACTACTACTACTGTATAACCGTACGCTGTACTGCGGTTTGGTTATAGGGTTTAAGTCGTGAACCCCCCGTGAACCCCCCGTGAACCCCCCGTTTACCTTTCGACTGCTGGGTCGAAAGGTACACGTCAGAAGTGCGGTCGAGGTCGCGTCACCTCGTCAGCGGAGGGCCGTCCGACGAGCGTGGTCGTCGGGAGCGCCGGGTGACGCGAGAAGGGCCTACCTACGCCAGCGGTAACGAGTCGTTGTTAGTCGTCTCGAAGGTCGTCGGGGACCTGGTCGGGCGTCACCTTCGGGTGATGCTGCGCGAACTCCTCGAGCGAGAGGCCGTTCGACGCAGCGACCGTGTCCATGAATATCCACATCTCTCGTGACTGGTTGCCTTGACTCAGGTCGTACATCCCCCAGAGGTTTGACCCGAGATCGTCGAACATCTCGCGGTAGATGTCGCGGTACTCCTCGTTGACGCCCAGCAGTATCGCCTCTCTGGTGCTGGGGTTGTGTAGCTCGACCAGCATATCTTGGGCGACGTCGCGTAGCGCGTCGAACCCGGCGTCCTGCTGCTGTTCCGCTTCCAGCGTGGTTAGCATCAGGCGCACCATCTGTTGCATGAAGTCCTGAAGGCCACTGTTAATGGCTTCCTCGGCGTTCCCCTGTTCGCCGATCTTCCGCGCTTTCTGTCGCGCCTCGTCGGGCGTCGGCCACTCGTTCTGTCGTTTTGCCTGCACGCGCTGGCGGACCTCGCCCATGAACGTGGCGAGCTTCGTCTGGAACTGCTGCCACGCCATTTGTTTCATGTACTGTTCCATCTGGTTTTGATTCTGTCCGTTCTGCTGGCCGCTGTCCATCGGGTTCGGAGGGTTCTGACTCATGTTACGCAGTCACCTCTGGTTCGTCGGTCGAGTTGTCGTCGTCGGTCGGCTCGTTGGCACTCGATTCGTCGACGTCGTCGACGTCGTCTTCGGTGTCCTCTTCGACAGGATTCTCTTCAGGTTCCACGTCGTCCGTGGAATCCTCCTGCATCTCGGCTTCCGGCTCGTCGTCGACGTCGTCCGGCGCAGCGCTGAGTGGCGAATCGTCTTCACCCGGCGTCCCCGGCTCGACCTCGGGGTCGTCCCCGTCAGCTTCCTCGTCGACCATATCGTCCATCGAGAACGACGATCCGGTCTGCGACTGCGACGACGTCGGCGACTGGTTGGGTTGCGACTGCGTCGGCGTTCCGGCTCCCTGTTGGCCCATACCTTGCTGAGTCGTCTGGGACGGTTGGGTCTGCGGGTTCTGCTGGGGTGGCTGCTGTTGCTGACTTCCACCCATCATCTGTTGGGCCATCGACGCGCCTGCCGACTGGCCGCCGCCGGTCATCTGCTGGAGGTTCCCCATTAGTTGCTGGCCGGACTGCATCATGTCCTTCAGCTCCGGCATCGCCATCATCATCGCCATGTCCATCGGGGAGTTGATTTCGAGGTTGTTCTGTGCGTCAGTCATCATATCTATCATGGGATGACCGACCGGCTCTCTCGACGTCCCGATGGAGTCCAGGATGCGGATTACGTCGTCCGTGTTCTCGGCGACCTCGAGGCCGCGTTCCGCGACGACGCCCTTCAGTCGAGCTTGGAGTTCGTCTTCGCTCTCCACGTCGGAGAGATTCACGCCTTCGCCGGATTCTCCCTCGACTTGCTCTTTTAGGTCCTGCATCTCCTGATAGACAGCGCCCGCCGCCTCCGCTGCTGGGTTTGTGTCTCCATCAGGTTGGATGACCCACTCTGGGTCCTCGAAATCGTATCCGTTCTTGGTGATCTCGACGCAGACGTACTTGAACTCCGAGTTCAGGTATTCGCCGTACTCGAACTGGAAATGGTCTTTCGTCGGCGGCTCTTGCGGCCACCGCCACTCGCCGTCCTCGACCTCGTCGGGTCGAGGAGCCCCTGTGCCGTTCGCCTTTCTTGCGACGACGGTGTACTCGTTCTTGGAGTCGTCACCGCCGCCTAATCTGTCTCTAAGACCCATCGTGTACGTCCACAAATCGAACCGACAAATACCTTCTCCAAGTACGGCTAATTTTCAGGGTGGTCACCGGGGTCGAGTAGGGTGTCGAGATGGTGGTTTCCGGGTGGGTCAGGGGTGGGTAAATGGTGGTTTCCGGGTGGGGTACAGGTGTCCTTTCTCCGTGTAGAGTCGACGCGCAGTTACGGTGGGGGGCCACACCCCGTGTGCGACTGCGATGTCTGTGTCATACCCACGGTGTCAGCTGGTGTTCGTCGTACGGGTGACG
>Ga0207714_1000183_pt1 | contig 42135 bp, 41 predicted proteins | sample PonA232FremontCA_2_FD_187270 | JGI IMG/M metagenome (GOLD analysis project Ga0207714, IMG submission 187270) | Marine sediment microbial community from Fremont, CA, USA - Pond A23 Sediment 2 (SPAdes) | ecosystem: Environmental > Aquatic > Marine > Unclassified | place: USA: Fremont, California... | reverse complement strand
AGTGCCGGTGTAGCTCAGACTGGCAGAGCGATTCCTTCGTAAGGAATAGGCCGAGGGTTCAAATCCCTCCACCGGCTCTTTTTCCGGACGATTGTGAAGCGACGAGTCGCACGTGGGACGTGCCCGAGGGAGCGTCTGCGCGTGGTTCACGAACGGATTGCGAGGGTGACGGCCCCGAGACTCGCGGCACCGACCCCGACTCCGACGGCGTAGTACGAGAGAAAGACAAGCACCGCGAACGGGACACCCACCACGCCGAGTAGGGGAGAGGCGAGGACGATGACCCCAGCACCTGTGAGAATCCGCCGCCAGGTGACCCGCACTGACACGCCTTGGGACGGGATTCTGTCGCCGCGGAGCAACACTGCGAGGAGTCCGCCAGCCACGAGATACATCGAGAGTATCAGAAAGTGGGGGACCGGCCGCCGCGGCAGCGCTTCCGGCCGAATCAGTGCCCCGAGAGCGACGGAAACCCCAACAAGACACACGGCGAGCACGCCGAGGGGACGGCCGTCGGGCAGTAACGCTCGCATGTCGTGGGTGTGACCGCCGGTTCGCCGCCAGGCGAGAACAGCGACGACCAGTAGCGAGAGAGCGACGGCGTTCCCGAGCAGTGCCCGGAGTGGCCCACCAAGCGCACCCTGGAACAGCAGGAGGTAAAAAAGGAGAGCGATGACCAGCGGACGCGAATACCGGTGGCCCGCCAGCGGCGGTCGCAGCGACCGGTCCGACGCCGTCGCCACCGTCTCGACGACGACCACTGGCAGCAGGAACGCGACCACCGGGTGCCAGAACAGCACCAGCCCCACGGTCTCGAAGACGTACACACCACCGACTTCGACGGCGGGGCGGTCGCCGAGCGGCGCCCAGAGGACCTTCGTCACATACGCCTCGTAGAGACCGAGCAGGACACCGGCAAGGTACAGCGTCGGATAGCTCACCCGGTCGGCCCGGTAGACGACCGCCGCGAGGACGACGCTGTGGAGGAGATACACCGGAACCGCGAACAGCACCATTGTCGCCGGGTCGAACGCCGTCGTCGGGAACAGCACCTCCGCGAAGGCCGTCGACGTCAGCCCGAGCAACAGCCAGAAGCCGACGCGCTGGCCGGTGGTGGGGTCCGACATGACAGCGAGTTGTACCGCCGTGGGGATGATACTGCCGGCTGTAAGAAACTGAAGAACTGCACCACCCCGGAGTGGCGCATATCTTTACGAATTTACAGCCGGCAGTATGAAAAGCAGGGGTTCGAACCCTGGAGACGACTAGATGTGAGAAGCGGAACGGACCGAGCGGTTCAGATCAGTGCCCCGGGTCGTCGGTGCCCTTCCAGGGCGTCGACATCATCTCGGCCTGGTGGTGGGCCCCGACCGCCAGCCGGCAGTCCGTGTCCGGGGTCGCGACACAGGTCAGGACGTAGCCATCGTCGCGGTGGCGTTCTTTCAGCGCACGCTGTGGCCGCTGGAACGCCAGTTCACCCGCGAGCAGTCGCGCGGCGCAGGTCCCACAGGCGCCGGTCTTGCAGCCGTAGGGCAGTCCGATACCCCGTGTTTCGGCACCGTCGAGGATCGTTTCGTCGGAATCGAGTTCGATCGTCTCCTCGCGGCCGTCACGCCAGCAGAGGGTCACGTCCGGCATTACTGCCAGACATCACTGGTACAGTCGCCGTCGGGCCAGCGGATTTCGTGCGCACGGGCCGGTCCTGCCGGACAGTCGCCGAAGTCGACGAGGAAATCCTCGTCCAGGGTCATCGTCCCGTTCCGGGGATCGACGTCTGCTTTGAGCATAACAGAGCCCTTCTCGGCCATCTCCGGGAAGAACTGGTTATCCCAGGAGGAAAACAGCGACGTGGTCCAGTAGAGCCGCTCCCCGTCGAGGCTGAGCTGGAGCATCTGTGGCCCACCGATAATCTCCCGATCCTGGACTGACCGGGTATCGCCGAACAGCCCGCCGATAGAGATCGAGTCCGCCTTCCGCGGGTTCGATGGATCGCTGATGTCGTACATCCAGGCTTCCCCGTGGAGCCAGTTCGAACCGAACAGGTAGCGGTCGTCCATCGAGATGAGGATGTCGGTCGGGAGCGCCGGAACCGGGATGTCCCACGCCTCGTGTTCACGGTCGTCGAACTCGATGACGGGTTCGGCGTGGTACTCCCCGTCACGTTCGGCGAAGTGGATGATGTTCGAGGAGAGTGCGGCACCGACGTACCCGTGTGTGCTTTCGGGCGAGTGGAGAAAGCGGGCTTCCAGCGGGATCAGCCCGTCCTCGCCGAGATCGATCGTCTGTTCGACGGTCCCGGCCTCCCAGTCCCAGAAGTGGAGTCGCTGGCCGTAGTTGCCGTCTTCGACGTCCTCCAGGTCGAACCCCGGGTAGTAGGTCTTCGGCGCGGCCCACTCCGTCGAGAGCATGACGTTGTGGCGGGGCTGGTACCAGAAGTCGTAGTTCATCTGGATCTCCCCCGGCGGATCCCACCGCCCGACGACCTCGAAGTCATCGTTGAGTTCGAGAAAGCCACCCGGCAGGTCGCCGTCAGCGTCCCCGAGCATCGAGATGAGGATCTCCCCGTCCGGAATGCAGTGGGTCGTGTGTGGCGCAGAGAGGTCGTGTTCGAACACTTCCTCCGGCTCGATGACCTCTGTGAGTTCCGGATCGCGTCGGTCTTGGGTATCGACGATGTGGATGCGCGAGGAGCGCTGGCCCGGGATGATGAGGTGGCGTCGCTCCAGCCCACCGATGTGACACGACGACGAGCAGGCGTTCCACCCGAAGTGGTGGAGTTCGTCCCCCTTGTTCGGCATCTCCAGCCGGTCGACGATCTCGCTGTAGGTATCCGACTCGGGATCTACGTCGACAACCGCCAGGAAGTCGTGCGCGTCGACGTCCGTCCCGACGTACAGCCCCATCACGTAGGCCGTCTTCTCGTGTTCGGACTCCTCGATCGCCGCCTGTGGCGTCGCGTACCCCGGCCCCTCGTGATCGTGGTCGTGGTGGTCGTGACGGTCGTGCACACCAGCATCCGGTGACGAGTGGGTGTCACTCATACGTACTGATCGCCCGCGTCGCTTGTCAGCCTCCGGATACCGGCGGGACCTTCGTCTATGTGTGTCAATGACGATCACAGTAGTACTCGAAAATACGATAGCCAGAAATCACAGGCAGAGCACCTCTCTGACCGGAACCACTCCCGAAAGTGTAAGATATACGAAAAATAATGATAAATTATTTGATGTGTTATTATAGTATCCGCCCGTGAAATCCAGCCTGTCGTGTCGGAGAAAGAAGTAAATATGTCTGCATCTCTCGGCCGCGCTGGATAGAGGTCGGATCTGACAGTGAGTCGAACCGGTCACTGCGAGGGATGGCTGGGAGTGGCAGGCGTCAGGCCGTAACTCGGTACGTATTCTTGGGGTCGATCTCGATCCGGTGGCAGTTCGGACAGGCGTACTCGACGAGTTTCGTTGTTTCGTGGTTGTGGTTCATCCGGGTCCCGCACCGTTTGCAATCGGACATTACATTCCAACAGAAAGAGACACTATTACTAAAAGATTATGGTCTCAATCCAGTATTTGCTATACGATATTGTCACTATTAGCCCAAATACTGCAGTAATGTGTATTTCTGCTATGGCTAATATCCCGATCGACAAGAAAACCGCCGCTCGCGCCGGCTGTATGTCGGTGTTCGTCCAAATTCGCCCGTTCGTTACTCGAAAGATAGGTCCGAAGCCGGCTCTGCAGAGGGGCCGTCAAAATGGTTGTTGCGGTTGTTTTCGTGACCATGTCACAGATATCGGTGGCTCACGGTGTGTACCCGGCGTCTTGTATCAGTACGACGGGAAAGACTCGCAACAACCATTATCACTCCGGCGTGTCCGCTTCAGCGTCCGGGACAGTTCCCGGAGCTGTGCCACCGAGGTGTCGAGATCGAGTGCCTCGACGACGGTCCGGTCTATCTGCTCGCGGCCCGAGGGGTCACCGGCGGCGAGTCGTTCGAACCCGTCGGTGATCGCGGCTACCTGCGTCCCGGAGAAGCTGTGGGGATCGGGCAGCCGGAAGGTTTCGAGATCGGTGCCCGAGAGGTTGATCGCGCCGCCGCCGGTGACACGCCCGTGGCTCTCGGTGACGACCTGCGAGAGGGTCGCGTTCAGCAAGCCGAGCAACAGGGTGGCGTCGACGCCGGCCGCCGGATCGACCAGCAGGAACCGGTTGCTCGGCACGACCTCACCGTCGGTCCGGACGAACCACCGGCGCGTGTCCATCGCCTGCGGACAGAGGATGGGTGCGGTGGCGCCGTCCAGCGACCCCAGGTCGAACCACGGATCGTAGCTCTCGATAGAGCGGTTGCTCCGCGCGGGCTGGTCCCGGGCCCAGTCGAGGTAGGAGAGCAGTCCGTCGTAGCCGTCCGCCCGGAGCGCCTCCCTGACGCGGTCCGGACTTGTGTCATCCAGTTTGGCCACGTACTCGTGGAGATCCAGCAGCCATCGCTCGGCGTCACCGGTCGTGTACTCGAAGCCATCGACCGCACGCACGCTTTTGATCGCTGGCCGGCAGAACCGCCGGTCGATACCGTGGGAGTGGATCGTCGCCCCGTCGAGCAGAAAGATCGGGTTCGCACCGGTTTTGACGCCACGGCTGATCGTCGCCACCTCCGAGAGCGGGCAACACGCCTCGTTGTCGGCGAGCGCGAGGTAGACCGCCGGCGCCCGGAGGTACGGCTGGAGTTTCCGACCGACAGTTTCGAGCAGCGACGACTGGGCCACCGCGACCGCCCGGAACGCCCCACGGCGCTCGATCGATACCGCCCTGTTGTCGGGTATCTCGTGGTCTCGGTCGACGGCCTCGAGGACGTCCGCGGGGGAGCAGCGTTCGTCGAGCCGGAGGAACGTCGTGGTCGTCGACAGCCGGTCCGACTCGCTTTCCGCCCGCTCCGCGAGTAGCAACACCGTATCGACGAGGGCGTCCTCGAACAGTCGCGTCCGAAAGCCGACGACCGCCTCGACACTGTAGTGGTCGAACAGGAACTCCTGGAAGGAAGGGCCGTAGTCGGCAGTCAACCACTTCGTCGGAACGATCCACGCGAGGCGGGCGCCGTCCGCGAGAAACCGGGTCGCGTGTGTCAGGAAATAACAGTACAGGTCACACCGGGGGTCGAGGGAGACACCGTCGGGGCCGAACGCAGAGAGGTGGGCCCGGAAGTGGGCTCGCTCGCCGGAGAGTTTCTCCTGGCGCACGTACGGCGGGTTCGCGACCGTCGCATCGAAGGGACCGATCGCCCGCCCTGTGGCCGACCCGTCGGCACCGGGTTCGAGATCGAAGAAGTCAGCGTGGTATGTAGCCTGGGGTGAGCCGCCGAAGGCGAGGAGATTCAACTCGGCGAGTTGGAGCGGGAACGACTCGACATCGACGACGGAAACCCCGCCAGCGGCGTCGTCCCCACCGAGTTCCGCCAGCCGTTGCTGTGCCCGGACGGCGAGCGATCCAGAACCGCTGCAGGGGTCGAGCAGCCGATCCGTAGCCGACTGGATGGCCCAGCCCGAGAGAATCTCGGCGACGTGATCGGGCGTGTAGAACTGGCCGCGGTCGGTTCGTTCCGCCTCTGGGAGGACTCGCTCGTACAGTGCACCGAGGACATCTCTATCGATGCGTTCCAGTGGCTCCTGTTCGAGACTCCCGGCGAACTCGTACCGACTGTGCCTGGTCCGTTCGTCTTCCGGGATCGATCGGTACAACGCGGCGTCGGCCCGGAAGACCGGCTCGCAGCCGTAGGCGTCCACAGCCGCGGCGAACCGGTCGGCGAGCTGTTCGTCGAGGGAGTCGGCTGTACAGCCGTCGACGAGCGGTTCGAGCGGTCCATCGGTCCGTGCGCGGAGGAGTTCGTAACAGAACAGCCGGTTCACCTGGAAGTAGGCGTACGCCCTGGCTTCGGCGGGGACGCTTTCGGTCACCGTCGGCTGTCCCGTGGAGGACTCGTGATCGCCCGCCGCGGAGCGAAGGGATTCCTGAAACCGGTCGTCAGTGGCGATCCGATCCGCGATCAACGCCTCGTAGACCGTCTCGAGGGCTGCGTGAAAGCTCCGGAGACGGCCGAGAACGAGGTCGTCGAACGAGTCCGAAGCATCCCCGGTCGCCATCTCGTCGAGGAACGACGCCGCGAACCGCTCAAGCGGACAGCGCAGATCGTAGTAGCGGCGGTCGACCGCCGTCCACGCGGTGTCGGCAGCCGTCCACTCGGCATCGGCGGGCGAGAACACGAAGAGATCTGTCGGGTTCGCGGTCGCGAACCGCGCCGCTCCGTGTTCGCGGGCGCGCCGGGCACCGGTCCGGAGGAGATCCCGGCTGTGTGGGTCGGTGTCCGCGGTCGTCGCCACGATAACGAGGTCCGCACACCGCTGTGATCGGAGCACGAGCGTGTCCGGGTCACAGCGGGCACTCCGGAAGGCGGTGCCGTCGATCACGTCGAGAACCGAATCGAACAGGGGCGGCCTCTCTCCCATCTGTCGTCACTGTACCTGGCGTGGCCACTCCTATTAATCTTGGTCGGGGACCGAGTCCGCAGTCGAGTTAGGCTTCGGCAGCAAACAGGTCGTCGTACTCGCCGTCGTCGATCCGCTCTTTGAACTCGCGTGGATCGTTGCCCTCGATTGTCACGCCGAGCGTGACACAGGTGCCGACGACCTCCTTGGTTGCGTTTTTCAGGTCGTAGGAGAGCAGGTCGGGGTGTTTCTGCTCGGCGATCTGCTGGACCTGCTCGACCGAGAGATCCGCGACGAACTCCTCGTGGGGCTTACCGCTCCCGGTCTCGAAGCCAGCCTCGTCTTTGACCAGTTCCGCCGTCGGCGGCACACCGACCTCGATTTCGAAGGAGCCGTCCTCCTCGTAGGAGACGGTCACGGGCACTTCCGTCCCGTCGAACGCCTCGGTCTGGTCGTTAATCTGCTGTACCACTGCCTGGACGTCCACGGGTGTGGGACCGAGTTCCGGACCCAGCGGCGGTCCCGGATCGACCTGCCCGCCGGGAACGAGTACTTCGATCGTATCAGCCATACAAGATACTCCGTCGGCGTGGGTTTAAGAATTCCTTTTCGCCTCGACAGTGGAACTGCTCACCGACCCGTCTACGCGACCGTGATCCCGTTTCGGGCCAGGAAGTTGCTGACACCTTTGATCTCGACGGGACTGCCGATGATCCGGACGTGCTGGTCCTCCCGTCTGACCGTGACAGTGAACCGTTCGTCGAGTTCGCCGCGGAGTCCGGAAAGCGTACCACCGGGTAGCAGGATCTGCGTACTGTTTCGCAGACGGGCTACATCTGTCATCATCATACGTTGGGGTGTGTCACCGTATTAGTGTGTCGAAGTCCCCGGACGGGGGCGGTCGGTGTGGCTTCATTGCGACCCCGTGGTGGATCGAATGGCTGTACGAACGTATCGCGACCAGTAGCAGTCGAGCCATGCGAAACTATTCAACCACGAGCGAACGTACTGTCAGTTATGGGCACTCGAATACTGCTTCCGGTGGACCGTTCGGAACACGCACAGGCAGCCTGTGACCTCGCGGTCGAACTGTTCGAGGACGGGACGCTGGTCCTGTTGCACGTCATCGATCCCGCCGAGGCGAGTTTCAGCGCCGAAACGGCGATCCCGAACATCCCCGACAGCTGGTACGAACGGGAGAAAGAACGGGCCGACGAACACTTCGAGGAACTGGAACGGCGGGCCAGCGAGGCCGGCCTCACGACCGAACGGCGACTCGAAGTCGGCAAACCCGCACAACAGATCGTCGAGATTGCCGGGGAAGACGACATCGACCACGTCGTGATGGGGAGTCACGGCAGACAGGGAGTCTCACGGCTGTTGCTCGGCAGCGTCGCCGAAAACGTGGTCCGGCGGTCACCGGTCCCGGTCACGGTCGCTCGCAACGACACCGACGACGAGTGATGACAAATAAAAGTTTCCCTGATTGCCACCGACCGGTACTCCAGTAAATCCTTTTTTGAATCGTTGACGGATACTCCTGTATGCAAAACCCCCCACTACCGCGGTCACTGGACGGAATCATCATCAGTACGGTCATGCTTTTCGTGCTCGTCTGGCAGGCGAAAAGTGCACTCCTGCTCGTCGGCATCAGTGTCGACTCGATGGTCCACCTGTGGGTGATGGGGGCCACGCTGCTCCTGTACGTCGCGTTTGCGTTCGTCTCGATCGGGGCGATGGAGGGCAACGAGATGAGCGGCGGGAAAGCGGTATAAGGATCTTTTTCAGAAATCGCTCAGTGACGACTGATCGACTGCGTTGAGCACGTCCTGACTGGTCTGCCAGGAGTCGCGGGCACACGCCGGCAGCCGGTCGTGTTCCTCGACGAAGGCTTCGAGAAACGATCGGGTCGCGGGATCGCTCGGATAGCCACTCCCGATCTCGCCGTAGTCGGCCGCGAGCTGGTCGACGTGGTGTTCGCGGGCGACTTTCGCGAGGATGCTCGCCGCCCCGACGACCGTGTACTGCTCGTCGGCCCCGTGTTCGGCCCGCAGATCGAGTTCGCAGTCGACCCGCTTGCTGACCCGGCGTTCGAACCGCACCGCGTTCGTGTCGCCCGCGTCGACGTAGCCGGCGGCTCCGGGTTCGGCGACGGCGGCGACTGCGCTGGCGTGGCCGGCGACGGTCAGCCCGTTCATATCCGTCTCGGGGTCGTCGATCCGGTCGACCGGGATTTCGACGACTTCGGTGGCCGCCGCCTGCTCGCGGATCGCCGCCGACAGCTCCTTGCGTCTGGCCGGCGCGATCGACTTCGAGTCGCCCACACCGTCTGGCAGTTTCGCCGGGTCGGCACGGACGGCAGCGACGAACATCGAACCGAGGACTGGCCCCTTGCCGGCCTCGTCGGCGCCGAAGTTCATACCACGAGTGGTAGACGGGGGCAGTTAAGTTTCCCGCACAGCGCCGACAACCCCAACACTGCCGGCGGAAACCGAGCAGGGCTACGAGCCCCGATACCGACTACGGTCGGAAAAATTCCGGCTGTTCGAACGGTTCGTCCTCGCCCTCGACGGAGAGCACGTCCAGGGCGGTGACGGTCGCCCCGACACCCAGTTCGCCGGCGAGGCTCGGCCGGGTCCGTCCCTCGTCGCTACTGACGAGTTCTTTGACGTACAGCCCACCCTCGCCGTGGACCTCGACTGTGGCCGTCCGGTCGTCGTCGAGTTCGCCCGAAATATCGTAAACTTCACGCGTGCGCGTCTTCGCTGCCCGCCGGTGTGAGACACGCTGTGGGGTGTCCTGGGAGATCGTCGCCCCGTCGAGTTCGCCGACTGCGGCCGCGAACGCCCCTTCGTCGACGGGCTCCGCGAATTCGATACGCATCGAGTAGGTCTTGCTCGCGTCGTGTTCTTTGACGCGTTCGACCATCTCGTGGGTCGCGAGCCGGAGCCGCTGGACTTCGACCGTGCCGTCGGCGAACTCGTTGATTTCGGTTTCGAGCCGGGCCGGATCGACGTGGCGGCTGCGTGGCTCCTTGACTTCGATGACGAACGGGCGGCCGCCGCCGCGCATCACCGCGTCGACGTCCTCGCGACCAGCCCCGTGGAAGACGCTCTCGGTGCCGTCCATCGCCTCCTCGACGACGGGCGCGGTCAACTGTTCGACGCTCTCGTCGTACCGGTATCCAGTGCCATCGCAGCCAGCACACTGCTCGTCGCGGTCGATCCCGGTGCCGTTGCACTCCCGGCAGGGCCACTCCGTCTGTGGGATGTCCCGCTCGAGTTTCCGGTACCGGCCGTAGACAAACGCCGAGTTGACCTGTAACTCGATCTCGTCGGTCGCGAGATCACACAACAGGAGCACGTCCGGCCGCTCGAAATCGACCTCGGTGCCGGTCCGGTCGCCGAACCGCTTGCCGACTTCACGGTTGAACTCGCTTTTGAGCAGTTCGCCGGCCTCCGGGTCGAGGCCGACGTCCTCGCGCAGCAGTCGGTCGTTCTCCTCCAGCAGTGGCCCCACCTTGCTCCCGACCTGGTAGCTGTCGAACTCGTAGCCGTGGACGAGGCCCACGGCCTGGTCTGCCCACCAGTCGTAGCGGTCACACTCCCCCTCACAGACCCAACACTCCGTCTCGGGGGGGTCGAAGTCCGTGTCGTCTGCGAGCGCGACCGTCGTCCGCAGTCCCGTCCCCCGCTCGCGGTTCGTGAGCCCGAAGCTCCGGTCGGCGACGAGTCGGCCCAGACAGGGATCACAGATCGGTCCCGAGGCGAGCGCCCGGCGAGCGATCTCCAGTAGCTCCATTACCCGAGGGTTGTCCCCGCGGCGTAACTCCCTTTCGGAGCCGAACTGTAGGTGGCTCTTACATTTCTTGCCGCCACCTGTGACGGCCCGAGAGCAGTAAAACGGCCGTTCGAACCCCGTCGTGTCGTGAATTGGAGCCGTGTACCGGCAACAGGAGCGACGGAAGTAGCTGCCAACATTTCTGGCATAGGGAAGCCAATACGTCCTGCACACGATACGTTACTAACCACAGGCCAGTTCGACCCGTGGGGCCACCATGAGTTCACCGGAACCGAGAATCGACGCCAGGCAGTTTCTCACGAACCTCTTCGAGTTCCAGTATCGGGAGGTGATGATGGTGTTCGCGACGCTCACCGTCGTCGTCTGTTCGGTCGTCTTCTTCCCCGGTTTCGACAGCCTGGGGAAAGGCCTCCAGTCGGATGTCTCGCTCGTGCTGGTCGGGATGTTCGTCGTCGTCGCGATCGGTGCCGGAGCGGTCAAAGGGATGGTCGGGTTCGGGTACGGGTTGATTACGACGTCGATATTCGCCTCCGTGATCGACCCGACGCTGGCGGTCGTCGTCCTGGCGATCCCGCCGTGGATGCTCAACATGTTCCAGATCGGGGAGACGAACACCGGCCTCGCCTTCGTTCGCAGAGAGTGGGTCCTCCTCGTCACGGCTGTCGTCGGGACGAGTATCGGTGTCGGATTCCTCAACGAGTACAGCACGGGTCCGATCGTCCCCTTTCTCATCGCTATCGTGATTTTTGGCTACGTCCTCTTCCAGATCGTCCAGGATTTCGTCGTGGTAGAGGGGACACACAATCCGTTCGCGCTGAGCACGGCCGGCTTTCTGCAGGGGTTCCTGCTCGCAGTCGCCAATCTCGGGCCGCTGCTCCCGACGTACTTCCACACGTTCGAGCGGGACACCGAACGGTACATCGGCGGGCTCTCGATGGTGCTCGGAACCGTATTTACGGTCCGGATCGTCCAGATGGCACTGTTTACAGACCTGCTGACGACCTACAGAGTGTGGCTCGGGTCGGTGATCGCTGTCGTCACGATCGTCGGCCTGTTACTCGGGAGTTATCTCCGACGGCTGGAGATCGACGAGGAGAAGTTCAACTGGTTTGTTGTCGGGTTACTGTTCGTCATCTCGCTCAACATCTTCCGCAACACGATCCCCGTGCTCTTCTTGTAGAGTTGTTTCTCGGGCCGCCAGTATCACGCAGCGTGGCGGCGGACCGCGTGGACGCCGTAAGCACACCGTAGCCGACAGCCGCGAGGACGGCCGCCAGCAGCAGGTTGCCGACCGCGAGGCGGACGAGGACGTCGGGGCCGGCCGAAAGCGAGACAGCACTGGCCGAAAAGCCGGGAATAGGGCCGAGAATGGCAGCACCGAGTGCGAACGCGAGAACGTAGGGCGACGCTCACGCCCAGGTTCGGCAACGCCATCAGAAACAGGCCGAGTGCGAGACTCACCGCGGTCTGGTGTGGTGGCCGTTGGTCATACTGGTGGCTATAAATTCGTAAAGATATTCGACCCCCCGTAGGGTCGAAATTCTTCTGCTTTCTATAGCCACCAGTATCAGTGAACGCGTTCCGGAGTCGCGTCCGGACCCGCTGGCCGTACTCGCCAGGCGGCGCGTATTCCATCCGGATGTCAGTTAGACTGCAGGGTAATCAACGCTCGGACCGTTCCTGAAAAGTGGGATCGCGATCAGTCGTCGCCGGTTTCGGTCGGCGACTCCGTCGGACCGGTCGAGAACACGAACTCGTGTTGCTCGTCGGTTTTGAACTTGTTGACAATCTCGCCGAGTGGCTGCGCGTAGCGTTTGAGCCGGTCGGCACGAGCCGACACCTCGTTGAGCTCTGCGGCCTGCTCTTCGGCAGCGCCAGCCACGTTTTCGGTCTCGGTCAACAGGCTGTCGCTCGTCTCCGTCGCGGCTTCGAGTTCGGACCTGAACTCGCGGAGCTGGTCGAGCTGTTCGTCGATACCGAGGTCGGGGTGTTCCTCGTCGAGCTGTTCGAACCTGTCGATCACGGTATCGATGTCCGAAGCGACCGCCTCGAGGCGGTTCTGTTGCTCGTGGGCGTCGTCGGAGATGAGCTGTGCGGAGTCGGCCACGTCCTCGGCCGCCTCCCGGATGTTCTCGGTGCTCGACAGCACGAACTCACCGGACTCCATCACCTCGTCGGAGAACGACTGGAGCTGCCCGATCGTCTTCTCCAGTTCGGTGACCATCTCGTTGAAGTCGGTCGCGATCTGGTCCATTGCGTCGTTTTCCTTGTCGATATCCATGCTCTCGGTCAGGTTCCCGGCACTGACCTCCTGCATGACATCGGAGTACTCCTCGGCTTTGTCCTGGAGGTACTCCGCCAGCTGTTCCGCTTCGGTCCGTGCGATCTCGGCCTCCCTACGCGAGTGTTCGGCCTCCTGGATCCGGTCACGGAGCGAATCACGCATCCCGCCGAAGGCCGCGGTCAGCCGACCGAACTCGTCGGCCCGCTGGACCGACAGGTCGACGTCGAGGTTGCCGCTCTCGAGTTCTTCGGCTTTCGACGTCAGCCGGGAGAGTGCGTTAACGGTCCCACGACCGAACGTGAACCCGATCACGAGGAAACCGAGGAACACTGCGCCGACCAGGATGAGCAGGCTGTTCGTGATCGTGTCCCGGAGCGAGAACGCCTGCGAAGACGGGACGTGCGTGATGACCACGAGGTCACCGCCGGAGACGGTGTCGTAGCCAGCGACGTGTCCCTCATCGAGAGTGCCACCCTTGTCGACTGATTCGGCAAAGCCCCGTGGACCCTGGACGAACGAGGGGAGCGAACTCTGCCCCTCGATGTATGCCGGGAACTCGTTGATACCCTCCTCGAGTGACACACCTTCGTCTTCCTGCGAGTCCGCGACGACTGCGCCCTGCTGGTTGACGATCTGGGTGAACTCGGATGCTTCGTTCGTACCCAGGTCACCGGCCAGTGCGTCAAGATTCGCCTGCATCACCAGCACGATGTCCCTGTTGCCACTGGTTTCCACCGGGCTGACGAAGTAGATGTTCGACTGTCGCAGGGCGAACACCGGCTCGGAGATGAACAGGTCGTTGTCGCCGAAATCCAGATCCTCGATATCCTGTGTGACCCACGGGGCCTCGTTGCTCGAAAGCGTCTGGAAGTCGTATTCCTCCACAGTTCCATCGTTGTCGTTATCGAGCGCGAGTGGCTGGAGCTGGGGACGACTGGTCGCGACCGCCTGCCCGTTTCGCATGTCGATGTAGTGGACATCTTCCACGTCGTCCGGGAGCCGGTCCATCTCCTCGTTGATACGGGCCTGGACGGTCGGCACGTCACCACTCTCCATGTCGCCGAGATTCGAGAGACGAACCGCAGTGTCACCACGCGCATCCAGCCAGTTGTCGACCTGGAGTGCGCTCTGGTTCGCCACGTTCGTGTACTCCGCTTCGACTTCACTCGAAAGCTCGTCGGATGCCTGCGTGAAGGTGAACGCACTCACACCGCCGACGAGTACCAGCACCAGCAGCAGCGAGATGACGAACTTCGCCAGGAAGCTCCCGCCGATAGACTGTGGGAGGATACTGTTCCCCTCGAGGGAGTAGTCGCTGTTCTCCGTTTCGTCCGAGTTATCATTTGACATCTGGTATCACCTTAGTTGGCCTCACTACACGTGAGGTTCAATGTATCGTTCCGGGATCCGTTTTGCAGCCTCACCGACACCCCGCTCGATCGCGTTGAGTTCCGGCCTCGCCCGGTCCGGCCCGTTCGCGACGGTCCTGCTCATCGCGTTTGCCACCTGGCTCATGATATCCATGTTCTGGGGCGTGTCCGCCGGGATCGGCGGCGGGTTGGTCGGGACGAGATCCATGCCCTCTTTGAACGTCTCCTCGTACCCCTCGTGACCATCGATTTTCGGGTACTCGTAGTCCGGGTCCACCGGGTCCCAGATCCAGTTGAAGCGGGCGTGGCCCGCGCGAGGCTGGTCGTCTTCCCACTGGTGGGTCGACAGCAGGAAATTCGCCGCTCGCGAGTTGGCCCACTGGATGTACAGCCACGCTGCCTTCTGTTGCTGCTCGGAAACGTGCGAACTGATACCCGTCGACCAGACCCACGTGTCACCGATGCGGTCCCGTCCGTCTTCGGTCTGGAGTGGGGAGAGCCACTTGGTGTTCCTGATCCGCTCGGTGTCGATGAGCCCCGAGGTTTGCGGCGTCGAGTAGATCATCCCGACGTCGCCGCGGTTGTAGGTGGCGTTGTTGCCGTACCAGTCCTGCCGCGCAGCGTCCGGCACCCCGTAGTTGTAGAGGATACTCGCGAACCGTTCGAGTGCCTCGATCCCGTTCTCGGAGTTGACCAGCGAGACGTCGCTGGGATCCGGATCCTCTTCGGCCAGGAGGACCTCGCGGTCGATCCACTTGGCATCGTGCGATCGGTACATCGTCCCGAAGTTCGCGGCTGACAGCGTCGCCGAGGCGGCCCGCGACACCATCCCTTCCTGTTCGACCTCGTCGGACTCCGAAATCGCCCGTGCTCTGTCCTCCAACTCCGCGAACGTCTCCGGCTCCTCCAGTCCGAGCGTACTGAAGGTGTCCTTGTCGTAGCCGACACAGCCGTACACCTCGATACCGTTCGGAAGCGCGATGAACGATTCACCCCCGCCTTCGTCCGGGAACGTCATGAACTCGAGTGTCTGGTCCATGTAGTCGTCCAGCGCGAGCCAGTCCCGGTCGGTGAGTTCATCGTTCTCGATGAACTTGTTTAGATCTACGGCCCACCCGGGTTCGTGGTACTCGGCGGACGGCCAGTTGCCGATCATGTAGCCGTCGTAATCCTGCTCCTCCCGCATCGCGTTTCTGACCGTTTTCCAGTAGTTGTCCTCCTCCTCGATGTCGTATTTGACCGTGATACCGGTCAGGTCCTCGAAGTAGGATTTGACCTCGTTCGTCGTTGCCGAGTACTTGTGTAGCCCCATCAGGAAGTTCAGTTCGATCCCCTCTCCTTCGAACATCTGCCAGTCAATCCCTGCCTCCTCGGCGTGCCTGTTGAGTTCGTTGCCCCAGATCTCTTTCCCCTCTTCCGGCGAACGGACCTCTGTCGAAGGTTCAGGAATTTCACTACTACTGTCACTCGACGTACATCCGGCCACTCCAGCGAGCCCTGCGACACCGAGCGCTGACAGCGCCTGGCGCCGGCTTAAGCTCGTCTTATACTTTTTCCCCATGGTCTGGCCAATGCAAGGATATCCACTTTTATAAGTATTATTGAAGCAAGAATATAATATAAAATGGTATTTGTATAAATTAATAATTAAGAATAATGGGAGTATACTCCTGCAGCAGAATATAAATAAATCGACAAGAAAAGAGTAATATATTCATAACCGAATCAGGGCAGTGCACGGATGAAAAGGCAGGGTCCTCGGCGATCGGAAGCTTATACTGGTGGCTATAAGAAACTGAAAATTTGGCCACCCACAGGGTGGCGAATATTTCCACGAATGTATAGCCACCAGTATTACTGTTCGCCCATCGCCTCGCCGGCGATCGTCCGGCCCTGGGGAGTCAGGGAGACTTCCTTGCGCTCCCGGACCACTTCGATCACGTCGAGTTCGATCAGTTGGTCGTAGATCTCCTCGACCCGTTCGACATCGATACCGACGAAATCAGAGATGGCAAACGGCGAGACGCCCGAGTAAAGCGCCATCACGACGCGTTGTTCGGTCGCGGTCAGGTCCAGGTCCGCACGGTTCCGTTCCGCCCCCTCTTCGAGGAGTTGTTTGAGCACGGAGATGTGGTACTGCCGGCCGGAGAGATACGTCTGGAGACTCGTCCCCTCCTCATCTGTGTGTTCGACCTCGATGACGCTGCGTTCCTCGTCCGCCACCGTCCGCTGGTCGGTCTCCATCTCGCCGATGTCGTCGCGCTCGATGACGAACTTCTGGCCGTCCTCGAGGACCATCCGGACGGTGTCGTCGGTGACCGTCAGTCGGCCGCGCTGCCACTCGCTGCCCTGGATCACACCGCCGACGACCGCCGGGTGTTTCACGTAGATCACCGCGCCGTCGAGGATCGCCCGGAAGAAGTTCGTCCGGAACCCCTGGTAGTCCGCGGTCGTCACCAGGATGACGTCGCCGTCGATATCGAGCGCCGTGTAGTAGGATTCGGAGGCGGCGTTCCGGTTGACGTCGACGCGCTCGTCGAGGACGTCGATCTCCGTGAGTGGCATCGCAATCTTGCTGTCGGTGACGATCAGCAGCCGCTCGGTCGTCAGGATGATCCGGCAGTTTTGCCACTCGGCGTCGGTCAGTTCCCGGCCGTTCTTGATGGCGTGGAGATACTTCCCCTGCGTGTCCTCGATCTTTTTTTCGGTGTTGCTCATAGGGGGAGCGTCGGTGTCCGACTGTACGGTACAGGCACAATTATACGTTGTGACCACTGTGCTGTCAGTTCTCTGTAGAGTAAAGGCGATCCTACTGTTCGTTCATCGCCTCGCTCGCGAGGTTGCGCCCTTTCGCGTTCAGTGTGACCTCTGTCCGTTCGCGGACCTTGTCGACGGCCCCGACCTCGATGAGTTTCGCGTAGATCTCCTCGACCTGCTCGACGTCGATCCCGACGAAATCGGCCATCTCGAACGGCGAGACACCCGAGTAAAGCGCCATCAACACCTGATTCTCCGTGTCGTCGAGTTCGTACTCGTCCTGGCGCTTGTCGATCGTGGCCCGCAACAGCGCCGACAGTGCTTTCGGGTGCCACTCGACGCCCGAGAAGTGTGTCTCGACGCTCCGGTCCTCGTCGTCCGTGTGTTCGACCTTGACGATCTCCCGGCTCTCACCGGCAACGGTTCCGGTGGAGGTCTCGACGGTCCCCACGTCGTCGAGCGGGAAACTCACCGTCTCGCCGTCGGGGAGCCCGAGGGTGATCCGGTCGTCGTCAAGTCGGAACCGGGCTTTCGACCACGAGGCGTCGTCCTGAACGACGCCGCCGATGATCGCGGGGTACTTGACGAGAATGACCTCGTCGTGAAGCGCCGCGCGGCAGTACTCGGATTTGAAATCGGCGAGATCCGGTGCATCGACCAGGATGACGTTGGAACCGATCTTCAGGGGTGTGGCGCCCGGCGCCGTGAGTCCATCGGGGACGACCGACTCCGATTCGTCCGGCACGAGGATCTGTGAGTGCGGGATCGCCTGTTTGTTGTCACTCGTCGAGAGGACCAGCCGCTCGCTGGTCAGGACGATCCGGCACGACCGCCACCTGGCGTCCGGCAGCGGCTCCCCGTTTTTGACGGCGTAGAGATAGTCGCCCTGCGTGTCGACGAGTTTCTGTTCCCCTTCACTCATGCTCGGCTGTTCTACCCGACTGTAGCAGGCCCATGTACATAACTTCTGGCGGGACGGGTGTCACAACACATTTTCCGCCCCACCGCTTTCGTACGGATATGAGCGAGGATTTCGACAGAGAAGCCGAACGGGAACGGCTCCGGGAGAAGTACGAGCGGGACAAACAGAAACGCGAGGCGACCGAGCAGATGAGCGAACTCCTCCTGCAGGGAGCGACGATGACGAACGGCCACTGTTCGGAGTGTGGTGATCCGATCTTCCGGTACGACGGCCAGGAGTTCTGTCCCACCTGCGAGAAACCCATCGACGCCGAGGAGGAGGGGGAGTCGGCCGACGAATCCGCCGACGGCGAGGAGGGTATCGAGGTCCGCTCGCCGAGCGACGATGCCCGCGTCGCGTTCGGATCGGACAGCGCCGCCGAACACGCCGGGACAGAACCGGACCAGCCCGAAGAGACCGACCGGGACGACGGGGCGGCGGTCCGCGAACCCGAGCCCGAACCGGAGCGGAGCCAGCAGCCATCGGCCCCCGAACCGCCCCGTGAGTCCGGGAGTCCGGAGCGGCCAGGGTCCGCGAGCGTCGAGCGTGCCGAGCAGTCGCTCGTCCGGACGCTCACCCGGTTCAGCGAGCAGGCCGAAGCCACCGACGATCCGCGGAAAGCGACAGACCACCTCGCGGCTGCGCGGGAAGCAGCGGAGACGCTCGCTGCACTGCGCCGGTAGTCACGGACTGCGGGGCGTCGGTGAGAGATAGCGGGCCAGTTCGCCGCCGAACTCCGTCGCCAGTTCTCCGACCTGCTCGCCGACCAGCAACTCGTAGCCGTCTTCGAGTGCGGACTCGACGCGCGTGCCCAACGCGGCCCCGAAGATGGCGTCGCTGTCGAGGAAGGCGGTCGCGGAGCACCACTCGCGTTCGCGTTCGACCACGTACCGGTCGCCGGAGATGAACGGACCGTACGCGTCGTCGCCGTCGTAGGCCTCGTAAAACCGGGTCGCGTGCTCGCGGACGTGGACCGGCGGCCCCTCGTGGCGCTCGATAGCCGGCCGCTCCGATACAGCCAGTTCGAACAGCAGGACCGCCCGTCCGTCGGCGAAGACGCCGGTGCGGAGCACGTCGAACCCCCGGCGGTCGAGGGCGTCACGGATACCCTCGAGCGACCGCCGGAGCTGTGGCCAGAGCTGGTCGTCGACGATATCCGGCGCCGGGAACCGGACCGCGACGGGAGTCGTGGAGCGGCTGTCGAACGCCTCGCGGACCGCCGCCGCGGAGACCGGATCCGGGTCGTCGTCAGTGAAGAGTGCGCCACGCGGCGCTGCGAGCAGTTCCCGGGCGAAATGCTGGAGGCGGGCGAGGTTGGCGGCCGAGAGCACGGCCGCGACGTTGCGCTCCGGATCGGTCGGATCGATCACCACGAGCGGGTCCTCGAAGGACTGCTCGCCGTGGTCCTCGGGGTCGAGCCGGACGGGAGGCTGCCAGTCGGCGACGGCCTCGATCAGCGGCCGGAAGCCGCCGTATTCGAGGACCAACAGTTCGGTCAGAAACCCCGAAAAGCCCCGCGTCTTGAGATCACTGCCGTAGACCCCGATCCCGGTAAAAAACTGCTTGCAGACACGGACGTCGCTGGCCAGTTTTGGAGTGAGTGCCTCGGCGACGTACAGCGTGTGGAAGGGGGTGCGGTCGACGGCGGACTTGATTTCTGTCGCGGCCGCGACGTCGTAACAGGGGACGAGATCCACGTCGAAGCCGTCGAACTCGCCGACGATGTAGGGGTGTTCGGCGAACTCCTCGCGGCCGTCGGGGAGGACCTCCCGGCCGATCTGGAGGCCGAGTCGTTCGAGTGTATCGCGCTCGACCGTCGGTGGAAAGCAGACGAACAGGTCGATATCCCGGTCGCCGGCGAGCCAGGTGTCCCGCGCGGTCGAGCCGACCTGGACGACCTCCGCGTCGACAGCGGACTCCGCGACTGCTCGCTCGGTCCGGGAGACCAGTTGTGCGACGGCTTCGTCGAGTGCCGCTCGTTCCGCGGCGTCGGGTTCGACGCGTTCGCGGATTGCGTCGACGGTCGTCTCGAACTCCTCGCTCATGGGAGTGGGTTGCCCACAGGTACGTGAAAGCGTGTCGATGCAGGATGGAAGCGAAACGCCTATCAAATACATCCGACTACGGGGACATGCGTGCCGCCGTAGCTCAGTTGGTAGAGCACCACGCTGTTAACGTGGTTGTCCCAGGTTCGAGTCCTGGCGGTGGCGTTTTCTACCGCGAACAAGACGACGAGCGTAGCGAGGAGTCTGTGAGCGGTGAAAACGCAAATCCGCCAGGACTCGGGCAGACGAGTCACAGCCCCGGAACGGTCGAACAGCGTGAGGCCGCATGCCCGGACTGTCTCGGCGAGTTCGAGTCCTGGCGGTGGCGTGTTTCTCTCGACGTTGGACTGTGAGGAGTTTCATCTCCGAGCAACAGGTGGTCCGTCTGTCACACAACGTACAGTACAAGATAGCCGCCGATAACTGCGACGGCAGTCCAGAACACGTATTGCGCTACTTTTTTCTTCTGTTCAGCCCTGAGTTCGTCTCTCGACATATCCCGATATTCACGTAAACAGCATTCAATCCGTTGGACTGTTGCTAAGTACGAAACAAACATGGGGGCTTGTTATGGACGATTGCCTGGGTCGTTCGTAGAGGTAGTATACCGGTGGACAGAACGTTTGATAATTCGAGCGGTACCACTGTGACCGTCTCATATGTATCACGGCTTCTGTCCACCGGTATAGCCCACATCTCCCCGCTTTCGATCCACGACGACAGTGACCAGCAGTTCGGGGAGCGTTGGGTCACAGGCACCGAAGAGACCGACGCGGCGGCGATTCGGCTGGAGACCGAGTCGGGCACTGCTACCGAAATCCGGCCTCTGGAGGGCTCCGTCACCGCAGATGATAGTATCGCTGTTCCGGTCGATCCGGACGGAGACTCGGTAACTGTCTCTGTAATCAACGACGAGGGCACCGTCGGAGGACACTCGTCGCACGACCACGGGAGGCACCGACACTGTCCGCTGACCGCGTCGGTTCACTGGGCAGCGACGAGCCGGTCGATGTCGGTACCACCCTCGAAACGGCCGTGGAGCCAGACGGCGATGAGGCCGTCATCTTCTGGACTGTTGACGACGCCACCGGCGAAGTGGCATGCTGGCAGGGACCCAACTGATACTGTTTGTTGCGGTGATTTTCGTGCCCACGTCAGGAATATCGGTGTGTCACGCCGTGTAACCGATGTCTCATTGTACCATCGCGTCAACGGCCGGTGGCCGTTTGCCTGGGAGACTGTCTCCCGCTGTCGACGGCTTCGCCGTCTGCTTGGGAGATCGTTGCTCTCCCTCTGGGAAAGACTCCCGACAAACAGTATGAACGGCTGCTCTCGGTCAGCAGACGGCATCCGTTTTCCCGTTCGTAGTTATCCTTTTTCCGAACTCTGAACCGGTGAATCAGAGCCATCGGTGTGGCCCAGCCGGCCAGCAGCCGTGTTCCGCTGGTCGGCGGCTGACACGATCTCCGTCCCGTCAGTTGCGGCAAGTCCGTGGCGGGGCATATTGTTGTACACCGTCTCGTACTCGTCGGGATCGATGAGGTACGTCTCATGCCAGATGCCAACCGCGGCATCCTCTTTGGTCCCATCCTGGTAGTAGTCCTGCCAGGCCGGGAAGTGAAGCCGGTCGCTGTCGCGTGCATACTCCCGGAGCGCATCGAAGGAGTCCCAGTACTGGACGAACCCGATATTTCGGATGCCGGGTCCGAGTACAGTCCGACTCTCCAGCAATCCCGACTCCGAATCCGAAACTAATTCTCGAACCATCCGTGGCGCAACCAGGAGAATAGGGAGCCACCGATGGATCTTCCAGAACGCGTTGATCCGCATCCCGATGTGGAACACCACGAACGCTTCGTCCCGTTCGGCGGATATCTTCTGTTCGACTATGCCGTCAGTGGACACGTTCTGGTCCGTCATTACGTCACGTTTCGTCGCGAAGTCAGTTGAATATTGAGCCAACATGTTGGACGGGCCGCAGGCCGTCGAACGCAGATTTTTTAGCCATCGTCATCTCGTCCAGCCCGACCCGACACAGAGAGCGAAAGCGTTCACGTCGCTGTGACCGAGTCCGTCCGGGAGAACAACCAGCTTTTTCTATTTTCGCTCCACACCTCACGGTCAGATGACCGACACAACAGAACCGGCGAAAAGACGCGGCCACTCGCAAGCGACACGCCGTCGGTTCCTGCAGGCCACGGCGGGCGGACTGTCTGTCGGAGCAGTCACGCTCGCTGGTTGTAGCAGTAATGGCGACGGCAACGGTGGCGATAACAGCAATAGCGACGGCAGCGGCGGTACTGGAGGGTCCGGTGAGGGGTGCCCGTCGCTTCCGCTCTCGTACACGGAAAAGCGCATCGGGGTATCACCCGCGTTCGCGTTTGAGGGGCCGGCGAGCGCCACGTACACTACCCGGGGCCAGGGGAACGACACTCTCGCCAGTGCCGAGGTGACGTACCAACTGGCGGACGACGGCGTTGGCTGGTTACTAATAGTGTCCGCCATCCCACAGGAGAGTCCGACAGTCGACGAGGCCGTCGAAGCGGACTCGTACGGGCAATCCACCACCGAGGTGACGAGCGAATACAACGCGTCCGAGGATATCCGGGTGTTTTTCAATGAACAGCGCTCGACCCACGAGGTTTACGTGCCCGGTGACCCCGTGGCGTTACAGATAGGGGTGGAACCGCTGACGCCGCCGGGAGAGACGTCGTGTCCCGACGCGGCCAATGCGACGATCGATCGGATCGTAGAGACGGTTCGGTCCGTCGAGTGAGCGGTTGTCCTTCGGTAAGAGCCGTGCGCGAGCAGCCGGAAATCGTCAGTTGTGGCGGTGGCGCTTTTTGCCACGGATAACACAATGACCAGAGGAGAATTAAACCAGTCTATATCTCCCCTGGCTCTCCGTCACCTCGCCAGCCCTGACGAGTTTCCGGAGTACCTTCTCCGTGTACGACGGGGGGACGGCGTGTTCTTCGGCGTACTCGACGATGGACTGCTCGGTCGGCTCGGAGAGTTCCCGGATCGCATCGCGGACGATCTCCTCGCGGCTTTTGTTCGTGGCGTCGTCGTCGGCGGCAGCCGCGACCGCGTCAGGATCCAGTCCGGATTCGGCGAGGTACGTCTCGTCGTCGATGCCGGATTCGTCGACCAACTCCTCCAGTTCGGCGAACGTGCCGAGTTCGGCGAAGGCGTCGCTTTGCCCCTGGCGGGCAGCGAGCATCGACGCGCGGACCTCGCGAGCGTGGTCCTCGTCGTCGGTCGTGACGAACTGTCTCCGTTTCTCGTAGTTGCGACTCTTTGAACAGCGGGGACACTCGCTACGCTCCGGGCGACCCTCGACGATCCACAGCGCCTGGCAGTCGCTACAGCCCACGACCGCGTACATACACACCGCTTCGTCGCCCCGGTAATCAGTATTCCGTCCGCGACGCAACCGGCAATCTCTTAGGAGTGCACCGTATACCCACTTCGCAGATGGTGGCCACGACGGTTGTTGCGACGCTTCTCGTTGCCGGACTCGCGAGTCTGTTCATGGCGTGGGCGATCGGCGCCGGATCCTCCGGCTCGACCCCGTTCGCACCGGCAGTCGGCGCGAACGCCATCTCGATCATGCGCGCTGGCTTCCTGGTCGGGATCCTCGGACTGCTCGGGGCGGTACTCCAGGGTGCGAACGTCACCGAGGCGGTCGGTGAAGAGCTCATCATCGGGACGGAGCTGTCCGCCGCGGCGGCGACGATCGCCCTGCTCATCGCGGCCTCGCTGGTCGCGATCGGCATTTTCACCGGCTACCCGATCGCGACGGCGTTTACCGTCACGGGGGCGGTCGTCGGCGTCGGCCTCGCGATGGGCGGCGATCCCGCCTGGGGGAAATACCAGCAGATCGCGACGCTGTGGATCGCGACGCCGTTCGTCGGTGGCGGCCTCGCGTACACGACCGCCCGGCTCCTGCGGACCGATCGCGTCGCCGCGACGGTGACAGTGCCGCTGCTCGGGGGTGTGATCGGGCTGATACTCGCCAACATCCAGTTCGTCTTCTTCGCACCCGGTAGCGAACAGGCCTCGCTCGCGGCGGCCGCCGTCCAGTCGCTGGGTGGCGGTGCTGTGACGTACGCGGCGACGTCAGTACTGGTCTCGATACTCGCGGTCGCGATCCTCTGGCGACGAACGGTCACCGATCCGGCCAAAGCACAGCGGCAGTTCCTCCTGATCCTCGGCGGCCTCGTGGCCTTCTCCGCCGGCGGGAGCCAGGTCGGCCTCGCGATCGGCCCCCTGATCCCGCTGCTTGGCAGTTTCGACGCCCCGATCATTCTCGTCCTCCTGTTCGGCGGGCTGGGCCTGCTCGTCGGCTCCTGGACCGGCGCACCACGGATGATCAAGGCCATCTCGCAGGACTACTCCTCGCTCGGCCCGAACCGGTCGATCGCCGCGCTCATTCCCTCGTTTGCGATCGCCCAGACGGCCGTCTTCTTCGGCATCCCGGTCTCGTTCAACGAGATTATCGTCTCGGCGATCATCGGAAGCGGTTACGCGGCGAGCAACGAGGAAGGGGAAGTAAGCGGCGCGAAGATGGGGTACACCGTGCTGGCGTGGATCGGTTCACTCGTCGGCGCCTTTACGATCAGCTACGGCATCTTCACCGGTGTCAGCACACTGTTGTAAACCTCATCACTCCTCGACCGCCTCCGGCTCCGCGGGCTCGCTGCTGTATGCGTCGAGTCCCGTGATGCGTGCTTTCATGATCCGGGTGTTCTCGACCTGTTCGACGCGGATCTCGAGTCCGTCGTAGTCGATGGACTCGCCCTGTTCGACGAGCCGCCCGGCGCGGTTGAAGATGAAGCCAGCGATCGTCTCGAACTCCTCGCCTTCCGGCAGTTCGATGCCGAGTTTCTCGTTGACTTCGTCGATGTTGACCTCCCCTTTGACCAGCGCCGTGTCGTCGTCGACGAACTCGATCGGTTCCGCCTCGCCGCCTTCGAGGATTTCGCCGACGATCTCCTCGACGAGATCCTCTACCGTCACTAACCCCTCGGTGGTCCCGAACTCGTCGATGACGATCACCATGTTCAGTCGCTGTTCGCGCATCTCCGCGAGGAGGTCGTCGACGTTTTTCGATTCGGGCACGTGCAGCGTCGGTTCGATGAGATCTTCGAGATCCACATCGCCGTTGCCGTAGGTCCGGTCGCGGACGAGGTCACTGACGTGAACGACGCCGATGACGTTGTCGAGTTCGCCGTCGTAGACGGGGAGGCGCTCGTGGTTGCTCTGGACGCAGGTTTCGATTGCCTCGTCGATGGAGGCGTCTTTCGGGACGGCAGTCATATCCAACCGGGGCGTCATGACCTCCTTGACGATCGTCCGGTTGAACCGGAGCGTCCGCTGGAGCATCTCCCGTTCTTCCTCGTCGAGGACGCCGGCCCGTTCGCCCGTCTCGATTATGTCACGGATCTCCTGGCGGGTGACATAGGAGTCCTCGATCGCGGACCGCCCGCCGGTGATCTTGTTGACGATCCGTGTCAGGTGATCGAACAGCCAGACGAGCGGCCCCAGGAGACCCTCGGCGAGGCGCAACGGGCGGGCGATGCGCAGGGCCCACGATTCGGCGTTGTCGACGGCGTAGGATTTGGGAGCGCTCTCGCCGAAAAGCAAGACAAGCGCCGTGATCCCGAACGTCGCCCCCAGCACCGCGATCCCCTGGTTGCCGACGTAGATCCCGAGCAACCCGGTCGCGATCGAGGACATCGCGACGTTGACCAGGTTGTTGCCGACGAGGATCGTCACGAGCAGCCGGTGCGGGTCGTCCTTGAGCTGCTTGAGCGATTTCGACCCGCGCTTGCCTTCCTCGACGAGCGTGTCGATGCGGTGGTCCGGCAGCGAGAACATCGCGATCTCCGACGAGGAAAAAAAGGCGGAGAGCCCGATCAGGACGGCGATCGCGAGGACGCCGAACGCGGCGAACAGGTCCTCCGATATCGACTGACCGAACACGTCGATAGAGAGAACAACGGCCGTCGTGGCGCTGTCAGCGGCGAGAGAGTCCATCGGACCAGACAGTTCACGGCGGTCACGATTAAGCGTTTCCCGTTTCGCCGACCAGCCCGAAGCTATTACATCTGTCTCACCCGTATACCCACTATGGCCGAACCAGCGATCACCCTCTACCGACTCCAGGCGTGTCCGTTCTGTGAACGGGCGGTCAGGAAACTCGACGAGTACGACCTCAAGTACACCTCGCGGTTCGTCGAACCACTGCACTCGAAACGGGATGTCGTCAAACGTGAGAGTGGCGTCCGGACAGTGCCGGTCATCGTCGACGAGACGACCGGTGTCACGATGGCCGAAAGCGCCAACATCGTTTCGTATCTGGAACGGACCTACGGCGACCGGGAGACGGAAACGAACGCCGAGGCCACGACAGCGACGGGTTCCGTCGCGGAGGAGCGATCGTAACGATGGAACTGGAATTCGACGTCGTCGAACTGGAGCCACCGGAGCATCCCTCCGAGGGCGAGACGGCACCGTCGTTCGAGCGGCCGCTGGTCAACGACGAGTACTGGGAGGATACGTCGCTTGCGGAACTGACCGACGACGGACCGGTGGCGCTCGTCTTCTATCCGATGGACGGCGCCTTCCCCGCCACGTACATCTGGAAGGAACTGCGCGAGCGCGGTGTCGACAGCCACGGTGTGACCGTCGTCGGGCTCTCGATCTCGACGCCGTACGAACACAAGACGTTCATCGCGGAGCAGGGACTCGGCGACACCGGAATCAGGCTGTTCTCGGATCCGTCCAACGAAGTCCCAACGCGGTACGGGATCGTCAACGATCTCGACGGGATGGCCGGGATCGAGGAGCCGCGACCGGCCACGTTCGTCATCGACGGGGCGGGAACGATCCAGTACGCCTGGGCTGCGAGCGAACATCCCGAGTTCCCGGAGTACGACGAGTTCGAAGCGGCGATCGAAGCCGTCGGCGAGTGATCGCATGCCGACTGTCACCGACGAGACGATCGAGCGGGCGGCCCGAGCGGTCGACGGCGGCGAACTCGTCGTCTACCCGACCGAGACAGTGTACGGACTGGCTGCCGACGCGCTCGATACCGACGCCGTCGGATCGGTGTTCGCGGCCAAAGGCCGGGACCGGAGTGATCCGATCTCGATGGCCGTCCCCGACGTGCAGGCTGTCCGGCAGTACACCCGGCCGAGCGAACGCGAACAGCAGTTCATGCGGGCGTTTCTCCCCGGCCCGGTGACGGTCGTTCTCGAAGGCAAACCGATGGTTCCGGACGTGCTCACCGCGGGCAACGAGCGTGTCGGGATCCGGATCCCCGACCACGAGGTCGCGCTCGCGCTGGCGGAGCGGGCCGGCCCGATCACGGCCACGAGTGCCAACGTCAGCGGAACGGGCAGCGTCCGTCGCGTCGAGGAACTCGACGGGGCGATCCGCGACACCGCAGCCGTCGTCCTCGACGGTGGCGAGACACCGGGCGGTGGGTCGACCGTCGTCGACGCCGAACACGGCGAGATCTACCGTCGCGGCGCGCTCGCAGACGAGGTCGACGCGTGGCTCGCCGGGCACTGATCAGCCACCGAGGAGACTCCGCAGCGACCGGGTCTTGACGCCACACTGTGACTGGTACTCACAGGGGTCACACTTCGATCTGTTGCTGGTGCGGGCGGGTGGTCCGTCGATCGAATCCGCGATCCGGACGGCCTCACGGTAGGCCGCGGTTCGCCGGGCATCGACGTCCACGCGCCGGACGATCCCGTAGGCAGGGTACTCGGCGTAGACGGTGTCGACGGCGGTCTCTTCCTCCCAAGACAGCGCCTTGGCAGCGGCCATCAGCCGCACGCTCTGTGGCCGCCAGATCCCCTCGTCGGGCGGTGCGCCCGCAAAGACAAGTGACAGCGAGGGCGGTGATTCCAGCAGCTTGTGTGCGATACCGCGACACTCCCGCCCGGAGAGAAAGGCGTCCCGCCGTGCGGGGTCGGCGAGTTCCGTCCACCGGTCGAGATGCGCCCTGGCACAGCCCAAGCGGGAGCGAAACTGGGTCGGCGTGACTTCGATCGGCGCCCCGCGAAGGGGGTCGTCGTCGGCCAGCAACTGCTCGTACGTGAAGGCGAGTTCGCGCCGCTGGCCGACGATGTCGGGTATCTCCCGCTCGTCGGGCGTCGTTCGCCGGTAGTACAGTTTCCGCGGACAGTACGCTGCCGCCTCGACGTCGCGAAACGAGTGCATAGCGACACTGGCCCCGTGTTCGGATAAAAACGGTCGCCCTGGGCTGGCGTCACTCGACCGGTTCGATCTCGAAGGTCGTGCCGGCCGGGTCGGGCAGCAGTTGCGCGATCTGTTCGCATGCCTCGGCCCGCGAGGCGGCGACGACGACCAGCCCCGCGGCCGGCTGGTCGCCCGTGGCGCGGTAGGCCGTCGTCTCCTCGTCGAAGGCGGTCGCGTAGGTCCGGAGGATCCCCCGAACTTCCCCTTCGAGTTCCGGGAGGGCTAGCTCGTCGTTCTCGTAGGCTGTGAGTGCGTCCTCGATGTTCCTGAGCGCGGAGATACGGTCCATGACGGTCACGTGGTGCGGAGGTGGTTTTGCTGCGGTTCGTACACCTCGCCTTTCTGTTTGAGCTTCTCGATCTCGTGTTCGGCTTTGCTCTGGTCCATCCCTTCCTCTTCGGCGCGCTCGATGATGATCTCCACCGGGGCGCCCTCGTCGTACTCCGCTTCGATCGTCGAGATGAGCTGTTTGATGTTCTTGATCCGGTCGCGCTGGCTTTTCGAGGTGCCGGTCTCGATCATGTCCGCGTCGAGTTCACCCGTCTCGGGGTCGAGGCCGATATCTTCCAGACAGTACTGCGCGATGTCGATGGCCCGCTGTGCGTCGCTCTCTTCGACGGTGTCCGACAACCGGACACGCGCACTCGCTTCCGAGAGCCTGACGAGCGCTTCGAGTTTCCGCGCGGTCACGGGGACGGGGGCGTCCTCGTCGTCGCCGGTCGTCCGGAGATCGACGTAGTACTGCTGGATCGCCGATTTCGCATCCTCGGTCATCGTCGGATAGCAGTTGCGCTGGGCGTAGGCGACGTACTTCCGCAGCAGGTCGGGCTCGATTGTCGGCGCGACGTCGTCGGTGATCCGCTCGACTTCCTCTTTCGTGTAGTTCGACGCGCTCGTCTCCGTCCGGTGGGTGTTGAGTTCGCCCGCGTAGTTGGTCTGCAGGATGTGTTCGGCCAGTTCAGCGTCTTTCTCCGCGTCGGGCTTGTCGGTGACGGTGAAGATGAGATCGAACCGGGAGATAAGCGGCGGCGCGAGATCGATCTGTTCGCCGATCGGCTCGTACTCGTCGAACCGACCATACGTTGGATTTGCTGCGCCCAAAAGTGAACAGCGGGATTTGAGTGTCGCGTTGATTCCAGCCTTAGAGACGCTGATGGATTGCTGTTCGAGCGCCTGGTGCATGGCGCTTTGATCTTCCGAATTATGAATGATAGCCCCATTCGCGACGAAATTGTGTGTTCCGTCGACAGTGAGATCGTAGACCTTCGGCTCTGTTCGTTCCGCGATTTCGGTGCGGATTTCCCTGATTCGTCGTCTTTTCGCCTCAATGAGATCAAACGCGACAGATCGAACAGTCTCGAAATCGTTCCCATCAACTGTTTCTCTAAACCATCGGGAAACAGTGGAGCCAGCGACATCGAACCGGTCGGCCAGATCCTGATAACTGAGTTCGTGCTGTCTCAATTCTGCGTCGAGTTCGTTCCAGTCGGACGCGTGCGGTTCGTTATGTAGGAGTGTCTCGGCCTCACGTACTGCTGCTGGAATTGGACAGTCGAGCAGTCGCGCGAGCCGATTTTTCGCCAACTGGATATCGGGCCGTACTCGCTCGGTATCAGTGACCGTTTCGACCGAATCGACCCGTCGCCATTTCACGTCACTTCGAACCAGCGTTTGCAGACGACCCAGCTGGGTATCTGCGACAGCTTCGATCAGTTCGCGGAGCCGATCCTGTACGACAGATCTGAGAGCCTCTTCGTGTCCCCACAGCCGCGAAATCTGTTGTTGTGAATACGTTGTTCCCTCTGCTAACTCCTCCTGGGAAACGTGATATCGGTGCGTAATCGCGTCGAGAACGTCCCACTGTTGGGGTGTCGAGAGCGTGTCGAGATCGTCCTGTGCGGTCTCTTTTCGGTTTTTGAAATTTGTTATGACCGTTCTGGCAGTCTGCAACGAGAAGTTTGCATCGCCGTTTTCGAAGTTGCAGTAGGTAGAATCAGTGAGCCCGCACTCCGATTGGTACAGTCGAAGCGACTCTCGTGCAGTAGCGAAGCGGTCGGGACACTCCGGGAGGACGTCGAGAATCGTGCGCGTTCCAGTCGTGCGCTCACAGGCCCGGTCCAGTGCCTGTTGTTTTCGAGTGAGTGTGAATCCGATATGATCTGCAAATGCACGAAGCGAGTCGTCGGATGTGATCGCGAGGATGTACAGATCTCGTCCCGAGTCACGCTCCCGCGTTTGAATCTGACTCGTAACAGCGAACTCGGAGAGAAGCATCTTCGTCCCGAGCAATAGTTCGTAGCTTGCCGAGTAGATTTTTACACTCCGCTCTGTAACAGTACCTTCGGAGTCAGCAAGCGCACGAACGAACGAGATTTTCGTGTCGCGATCACCAGCAGTCACCTGCTCCGGAATACGTTTGCCCTCGTACGTCTCTAGATTGAGACCACAGTCGAGGAGTTCGTCGGCATACTGTTTTCCGTGTAGTCGAACAGTTTCGACGCCGTCATCACGTTTTTCACTCGGGTATCGTGCCGGTCTACTCTGTGGAAATGCTTCGCGACACACGCCCTCAAACTCCGAGAGGAGTTCCTCCTCCGAATTTGTGAATCGAATCCCATAGCTTCCGTCTTCGCGACTGTAATAAATGTTTCCGTCGCCAGCAATATATCCAAGTATTGCGCCGTGTGCCGGTGTAATCGCCTGTGAATGTCCCGAATCCGGGATCGTTGAGACACTGGTTCCGCCGTCCGTAGTTGGCCCCGGAATCGAACGCGGGACATACGCCCAGTCACCTTCTCGTAGCTCCTCGGCAGGTTTCGTCGTCCGTTCACCGTCAGAGAGGACAAAAAACGGATGATCCGCAGTTGTAGTGATAGATTCACCCGATTCGAGGGTGACCTCTCGAAGTTCCTCGGGTGCGTCATACTCGTGAACAGCAGTGACGCTCTGGGATGTAATCGTTCCCTCATCAGTCATCGTCCAGACGGTAGTATCGACACCACGGATCGTCTTCCCGTTCGGCAGTTCTTCGATCTCTCCGGACTGTTTTGCAGTCTCTGCGAGTTCGCGAATCGGGGTGATTCCATCCGGAGTATGAACCAACGTATCGCCGGTAACACAACGCATCTTATCCAGTTCGTCGACTGCCGCAATCCCCTGATCTGCCAGCACAAGCGCACCGGCTTCGAGGGTCCACTGCTGGCCCTCGCCGAAGTCATCGCGTACCGCGGCGGCCGTGTTGTGTGTCACGATCCCGTTTCCGACGAAGTTGTGCGTTTCTGGGACGGTGAGGTCGAATACTTCCTTTTCGCCGGTATCGACTGCCTCGACTACTGTTTCCCACACGAGTGAACCACCATCCGTTGCAGGTGCGGTCCCTGTTACACCGGTGTCTGCGTGTTCGGTTTTCCCTTCTCGCACTGCAACAGTATCGCCGGACTCTACTGTAGAGATCTGTTTCCAGTTTGTTCCATCTGTACTATCCACTAAGACCGGTGTCTCAACTGTTGCTTCGAGTGTTCTCCCGCTGTCGGTCCTGATACGTCGACAGTACTTTTTTGGCATCCGCCAGAAGTGTGATGTTTCTCGAATCTCGAAACAGTCCTGTTCCGGATCAAATGTATAGACCGGAGTGTTGGATTCGACAGCTGTTTCGGTACTAACTGGTTCTGGCAGTTCACTCTCGACAAGTGCTCGGATTTCATGCTCTCCATCCGGTGTGTGAACACGCGTTTCACCTGTCACACATAGTCCTGCCGCCGACGACCCCTTCCCCGAGGTGTACACCGAGCGTGGCGCGATGTTCTTGATGTACTGCAAGAGCTGGGAATTGTGGGAAATGATTCCATTCGAGACGTAGTTGTGCGTATCCGCAACTTCGAGGTCGTACACCCAGTCATACTCCGGTTTCGTTGTCCCTATCGACTCAATCTGGTCCGAACGGACAGTCTGTCCGAGTAACGAACTCCCTGTTGCAGCTTCGCCGCCCTGGACAGCACAGCCACCGTCTGTCAGCGCGCTGCGCTCCGGTGAAGCCGCAATCTCATCACCTTCTGCGAGTTCTTCGGCTTGACGCGGAACAAACTCCCCATCAGACTGTACGAAAAGCGGGTGTGACGGAGTGACTTCGAGCGTCCGACCACGCTCCGTCGTAATCTGATACATCTGTTCGGGCGCTTCGCGTTTCCACACTTTCGTTGCTCGGCGCGTCTCGATCTGTCCGTCGTCAGTCAGTGATGGGACTGGAATGTCGACAGTATCGTATACCCCATCGTCGACTGGTTTGGGATCGTCGAGATTGTTCTCGACGAGTTCACCGATCTGTTTCCGGCGACCATCTGCAAGCGTGACCGTAGTATCCCCCTTCAGACACTTCCCGGTCCCGGGATCGCCGATCAGGAGGATGTGCAGATCCCCCCGTGTCCGGGAGTCGTCGGGGAGAAACTTCGTCACGCCGGAAAACAGCTGGAAGATCATCGCCTTTTTTTCCATCTCGTAGCCGTAGATCGACGGCGCGATCGCACCGACCATCTCCTCGTAGATGTTCGGCTGGTTCGAGAGTTCGATGATCTCCTTTTTATCTTCCTCGGAGATGTCCATCTCCTCGAACTGCTCGTCTTCGATCTCGACGCTCAACCCCTCCATGTAGACGTCGAACATCGGCGACTTCTCGCGGTCGTTGCCCTGCTGTTCCAGGTTGAGAATCCCCGTCGTCGTGACGTGATCGCCCGGCGTCACCTCGCCGGTGATATCGTCCTCGATGTTGACGTCGATGCTCTGTGGGGTCTCGCCGCCGCGGAGCCCCTCGGGTGACTCCTGGACCCGGAGCTTCTGGGCGTCGATGAACTCCGACTGGTCGTAGTTGATCCGGAAGGGTCCCTGTCGTTCACAGCCCTGGCACTCGTGGGGTTCCTGGAAGTCGCCGCCCTCCTGTGGGATGCGGCTAAGCGTGCCACAGCGCTGGCACTCGAACGCCGCCGTCGTGATCTTCGGGCGCACGTCCGTCGCCTTCCTGACGATCCCCTGGATAGCGATCAACATCCCACGGTGATCCGACCGGATCTCCCGGATCTCCGTCGTCTCCGGGAGATTGCGCAAACGGACGTGGGCCTGCCCCAGCGAGACGTCGACCGGCAGGTCGTACAGCCGCAACGCCTCTTCCGCGTACTCGCGGAGCTGTTTCGGTTTGTTCCGGAAATCGTCGGCGAGGTCGGAATCGAACCGGTAGAGGTCGCTCCAGTCGATGTACAGCGACTTCTGCTCGTTGGGATACTTCTGGGCGAGCTCGGCGATCTCGTTGCGGTAGTAACTCCGGTAGAACTCCTCGAACGCGTCGATCAGTTCGGTGTCGTCCGCACGGGCCATCTGATGAAACGGAGATTGTGCCCGCTCGTTCAAGAACGTTCGCAAACTACAGTGAAACTAGAGAGACGACTCGGAGGCAGGGAGCTGCCGAGTGACAGAGCCCTCAAGGGACTCCGAGCCCACCGATGAGCAGCCGAACACCGATGAACGCGAGCAAGCCGAGCACCGCGCCACGGCGCTGGCGCTCGGTGACGGCAGTACGGAGCCGTCTGCCAGCCACGACGCCAATCGCCGCCGGAACGGCAGCCACGGCCGAGAGTGCGAGCACAGTCGGGTTCGGATACAGGCCGAGCGCGCCGGCGGCCACGACGCGGACGCCGTTGAGGCCGACGAAAAGCATCGCGACGACACCGACGAACAGTCCGTGGGAGAGGTCGAAGCTCTTGAGGTAGGCGACGAGCTGGACGCCGACGTTCGTTCCCCCGAAGAGGACGCCCGAGACGGCGCCGATGGAGGCCATCGCGGCCCGGTTCTCGCGGAGGCCGCCGTCTGTCGCTCCCGTGAGCGTGGGGAGAGGAACCACTCGCTGGGCGGTCGCAACGAACGCAAGCGTGACGACTCCCAGGCCACCCCTAAGCGGTGCCTGTGGCAGCGAGTCGAGCACCGCCATACCGGCGATCATCCCGACGAGTGCGCCGCCGAGCAGCGGACCGAACCGCCGGCCGCAGGTGCGGAGCTGTGGCCCCGACAGTTCGCGCACCAGCGAGAGATTCACCGCCAGGATCGGGATGATCATGAACACGACCGCAGTCGCCGGCTCGACCACCGTCGCGAGCGCCATCGTGGCGACGACAGCGAACCCGAAGCCGGCGAGGCCGTTGACCGTCCCGGCGATCAGCACGACGCCGCCGAGAAAGAACAGGAAGGAAGGAGTGAGCGGAAGCGACACAGGCCCCCTTCCGCGGGGAGGGACTTAACAGTAGGCTCGTGGTGCACCAGCGGCACACGACGGTCAGCGGTCGATCCCACCCGCGCCGTCTTCGAGGACGGACTCGACGTCACGCTCGTTGACGACCGCGAGATCGCCGCTGATCGTCCGTTTCAGTGCCGCCGTCGCCGCGCCGTACCGGAGTGACTGCCGGACCGAGCCGTCGGCCAGGTCGCGGGAGAGATACCCCCCGACGAACGCGTCACCCGTGCCGATGGGGTCGACCGTCTCCGTCTCGAACACCGGCTGTTCGAGGAGTTCCTCGCCGGTCCAGGCGAGTGCGCCCTCGGAGCCGCGGGTGAGGACGACCGTCTCGAAGTCGTACTCCGAGTACAACTCCCTGGCGACGGTCTCGTCGTCGCCGGCGTAGCCGAGCACCGCTCTGGCGTCCCTGGCCGGCGCGAAGAGGAGATCGACCGACGGCAGGAGGCGTTCGTACCCCCGCCGGGCGCGGTCCGGCGACCAGAGTTTCTCGCGGTAGTTGAGGTCGAATCCGACCCTGTCGCTGATCTCGAGCAGGTGGCTGGTCGTCTCCGCCAGCGTCTCGGAGAGTGCGGGGGTGATCCCGGTGGTGTAGAAAAGCGCCGCCTCGTCGACGACTGCCGTGTCGAGTTCCTCGGGTGTCGCGGTCGTCACCGCTGCGTGGTCCCTGTCGTAGATGACGTTCGTACCGCGTGGCTGGCTCCCCTGTTCGAGGTAGTACGTCCCCTGGCGGCCGCTCCCGGTGCGGACGACGGCGAGCCCGACGCCGTGCTGTCGGATCTGGGAGACGACACGGTCGCCGAGGACCGAATCCGGGAGCTTCGAGAGCCAGGTCGCGTCGACACCCAGCCGCTGGGCGGCGATGGCGACGTTGCTCTCGGCACCCGCAACGCGGAATCCGAGCTCGTCCGCGGTCTCGATACGTTCGCCGGCCGGGGGGGAGAGCCGGAGCAACCCCTCACCGAAGGTCACCAGTTCGGGCGACGCACTCTTGCCTTCGACTCCGCTCATGCCCTGCCATAGCGGCAGTGCCTACATAAACGTTCAGCAATCCCCGGCAGCAATCCCGAATATCAAAAATGTAACTGTCAGACACACATTCAAATACGTGGAATGCGAGCTATCCGACAGAGCCGGCCTGAACGAGACGAAAGATGCAGACGGCTACCCGCGTAAGAAACCAGCAGATTAGAACCAGCTATGAAACTCGCAACAATCGGTGTCGGCAATGCCGGGACCAAGATACTCGATCGGATGCTCGAATTCGAACAGGAAACCGACCGAAACCTCTGTCGGCACGCGCTGGCGATAAACACCGCCCGGACGGACCTCGCGAAACCGGATTTCATCCCGGAGGACCGGCGTGTCCTCATCGGCGACACACACCAGGAGGCGAAAGGCCACGGCGTCGGCGGCGACGTCGACGTCGGTGCTGACGTCGCCAAGACCGACATCGAGGAGATCCGCCGTGCCTTCGACGACGTGGAGATCCACGACGTCGACGCACTCTTCGTCTCCGCAGGGCTCGGCGGCGGGACCGGCAGCGGTGCCGGCCCGGTCGTGATCGACGAACTCCAGAAGATGTACGACGAGCCCGTCTACGGGTTGGGTGTGCTGCCCGGGGAGTACGAGGGGGGGCGGCCAGCACTCAACGCCGCGCGGTCCCTGCAGTCTTTTGTCAACGGCGTCGACAACTTCATGGCCTTCGACAACGACGCCTGGCGGGCCCGCGATCAGACCATCGAGGAGGGGTACGACGAGATGAACGAGGAGCTGGCCAAACGGATCGTCACGCTGCTCGCGGCGGGCGAACAGGACGAGTCCGACGTGGCCGAGAACGCGATGGACTCCAGTGACATCATGCGGACGCTCGACACCGGCGGCGTCTCCTCGATCGGCTACGCCTCCAGCGGCGTCGACAGCCAGAAGGGGCTGCTCACCCGGTTCAAGAGCAACGGTGAGGAGTTCGACGACGAGGCAAGCGACGCGGCGAAAATCAAGGGGCTCGTCCGCAGAGCGGTCAACTCCCGGCTGACGATCCCCGGGGAGGTCTCGAGTACGGACCGTGCGCTGATCGTCCTCTCGGGGCCGCCGGAGACGTTCGCCCGGAAGGGGCTGGAGAGCGCCCGACAGTGGATCGAACAGGAGGCAGACACCGTCGAGGTGCTCGCAGGCGACGACCCCCGTCCCGGCGCGGACCGGCTCGCGGCCGTGGTCTTGCTCTCGAACGTGACGAAGACGCCACGGATCGACGAGATCCAGAACCAGGCGGTCGACGCACAGAACAAGATCAGAGAGCAGGAAGCGGTCCGTGACGAGGAGATCAGCGAACTGATCACAGACGAGAACGACGAACTCGACCCCGTGATCTGAGCGGACATGAAATTCGCACTCGTCGGCGTCGGCGGCGCTGGTGGTCGGATCGTAAACGCACTCGCCAAAGTCGAGCGGGAAAGCGACCGCGCGTTCACCAGAGACCAGTTTCTCGTCTTCGACACCACGAAGGAGGCGTTCACGCAGTACACGGACGTTCCGCCGGACAGACACGTCCTGGTCGGGGACACACACCCGGATATCCGCGGCGAGGGACTCGACGGCGATATCGAACTCGGTGCGGCAGTCGCCGAGGAGGATACGGACGAGATCTTCCGCGAGTTCGACAAACTCGCCACACACGAGGTCCATGCGGTCCTGTTCGTCGTCGGGCTGGCGGGGGGCACCGGCGGCGGTGTCGGGCCGGTCGTCCTCGACGGGCTCCAGTCGATCACGGACAGCCCGGTGTACACGCTCGGGATCCTCCCCGACGAGACCGAGGGTGACAGGGCGGCGTACAACGCCGCACGCGCGCTGCAGACGTACGTCGAACTCTCCGACAACACGATCCTGTTCGACAACAATGCCTGGTACGACGAGCAGGCCGACGGCGACCTCGAAGACGCCTACCAGCGGCTGAACATCGAGCTGGTGACCCGCGTGATCGCGGTCCTCGCGGCCGGCGAACTCGAAGACGCCCCGATCGCCGAAAACCGGATGGACGCGAGTGACATCATCCGGACACTCGAACCGGGAGGTGTTTCGACACTCGGGTATGCGACGACGGAACTCGACCGCCCCGATGGGCTGCTCCAGCGGCTGCTCGCGTACTTCGGTAACGACGACGAGGATGGCCCGGTGACGGACGCGACCCAGATCAAGGAGCTCATCCAGTCGACGGTCAAGACGAAGATGACGCTGCCGACGGACATCACGAGCACGGAGAAAGGGCTGCTCGTCCTCTCGGGACCGCGGGACGTCTGTTCCCGGAAGGGGTTCGAGACGGGCCGGTACTGGCTCGAACAGGAGACCGACACGGTCGAGGTCCGGGCCGGCGACGAACCGATGGACGGATCGCTCATCGCCGCGTCGGTGCTGCTGACGAACGTGACCGAGGTAGAGCGGATCGACGAAATCCAGCGGCGGGCGGTCGCGTACAAGCACAGCCGGGAACACGACGCGTCAGCACCCACCATCGCGACCGACGCCGACGAGCCATCGACCGACGTCAGTGGGGAGTCGGACAGCGCGGACGATGCCGGCGACGCGGTGGAAGCAGACAGCGCGGAGGAGTGGGAACCGAAGGTCAAACCCGAAGAGCAGATCGAAGGCGAGTGACGGCTCCCCGGTTGTCGCTGCGGGGACATGAACCGCCGCTCTCAGTTCGGTTTCAGGATCTCGTCGGCGGACTGTTTGGTGAACTCGAACCTGGCGCCACCGTCCCTGCTGTCGGTCACCGCCACGTTCCACTGGTGGGCCTCGGCGATCTGTTCGACGATCGCCAGCCCGAACCCGGTGCCGTCCGCCTCGGTCGTGAACCCCGAGTCGAGTGCGGTCTTCTTGTGTGCGTCGGAAATTCCCGGCCCGTCGTCGGCGACGTAAAAACCCGTGCGGAGGGGATCACCGATCCGCGTCGACGTCGGCATCGGATCGATCGGTCCGACGGTGACGGTCGCGTGTTCGCCGGCGTGTTCGACGGCGTTCCGGAACAGGTTCTCGAACAGTTGCTGGAGGCGGTCCGGATCGGCGTCGATCTCCGTATCGGCCCGGATATCGAGCGTCATCCCTTTGGTGTCGACGGTCGCCCAGGCGTCACGGGCGACCGCTTCGACCGAGAGTGGCTCCGTCTCCTTGGCGTTGGTCCCCTGGCGGGCGAGCGTGAGCACGTCGCCGATGATGGTGTTGATCCGGTCGTGGGCCCGCCGGACTTTCTGGAACGCGGCCTCGCTACCGGTTTCGGCCGCGTGCTCCAGGTGCCCCGTCGCGACCTGCAGCGGACTCCGGAGGTCGTGGGAGACGATCTCCGCGAACTCTTCGAGGCGCTGTTTCTGCTCCCGGAGGATGTTCTCGCGCTGTTTGCGCTCGGTGACGTCCCGGCAGGTGAAGAGGATCCCCCCGACCGCCGGGCTGTCGAGCAGGTTCTCTCCGGCCGCCTCCAGCACGCGCCACTCACCGGTGTTCGTCCGGATCCTGAACTCGAAGCGCTGTTTGGTCTCGGGGTCCGCGAGCAACTGCTTGAACACCTGGCGGAGTTCGGCGGCCTCCTCCGGGTGGATCTCGTCTTCGAGCTGTGAGCCGACCAGCGCCCCCGGTGGGCAGTCGAGTTCCGAGCCGAGAGTCGGATCGGCGAAGGTGACGGTGCCGCTCCCGTCGAGGATCAGGCTGTAGTCGGGGACCAGTTCGAGGAAGTCGGCGCTGTCGCTGAGAACGACGAGCCGGTACTGCTCCGCACCACCCCCCAGCGACTCGACGGTGGCCGTGACGGCGTCGTCGACGGTCGTCCGGTCCGGCCCCGCCGGCGAGAGGAGCGGTTCCACCGCCGGAATGACGGACGGTAACGCCGTCCCGGAGTCGAGGTCGACGCTGGAAAGTAACTCCCGTGCACGCTCGTTCGCGTCGAGTACCCTGTCGGAGTCGTCGAGCAGGATGTATCCGTCCGACCCCGGCGCCGACGGGGAACCGTCCGTCGTCGTGAGTGTCGTCGAGAGACACCACAGCGCGCCGGCTACCACGGCCCCGGTCGAGAGAAAAACGCGACGAAGGCGGCCCCTTCCCACCCCACAGTCATCTGCCATTACTGTCCTTCAGCGGCCCTCGGAGTATAATGGTTATTATTAATTTGCAGAAAAGATACCCGATACTAGTAGTACTCGGGGGCGACTTTCTTCAGCAGCACAGTCACGACGAGAAACGCAGTCGCGGAGAGCAGTCCCATCATGGAGCCGGCGATGAGTCTGGGAAAGATGGGGGCGTCGATGAGAAAGGCCATGACGAGTGTCATGACGATGAAAATGATCTGGAGGTTCCGGATGTCCCGTTTCTCGATGCCGAACCGTTCGAGCATACCGGAGGGAGTCGGGGCAGTTATTTCAGGATTGTGATTCCCGGAACACCTGGTATAAGAAACTTCCCCCGAAATGCAGCGGGCTCACAGGGGAGAGGGTCCTTTATTTCCTATCGAATGGTATACACTAGCATGGCAGACACACTGACCTGTGACGACTGTGGCCACGAAGCGGAATCAACCGACGACCTGGAAACGACCGAAGTGCCCCAGGTAGCGGCCGACGAGGGGGGCTCGTTCAACACCTACGAGAACAACGATCTCTACCTCTGCAAGGGCTGCAAGAAGCCACTCGGTGTCCGGCGTCTGGACTAGATACGGGCGTCATCCACGCGGCAGGAGATCCTTGAGCGGGAAGTAGACCAGACCACCGGCGACACCGCCGATGACCAGCGACAGTGTCGAGTCGACACCGGCGATCAGCGCTACCGTCGCCACGACTGGCCCCACCAGCAGCGCCCCGCCGACTGCCCCGTGGTGGAAATTACCCGTGCCGGGATGATCTTCGATCGGGACGCGCTCCTCGTCGGGGACCGTCTGGCTGATCTGGTACGGGATGATGAACCGGGCGCCGATGCCGGCGACCGCGGCGGTGATCGAACTGGCCTGTACCTCGTCACTCAAAAAGTAACCGACACCGAACACTGCCATCGCCACAAACAGGGCAACTGTTTTGCTCACCTGATCAGCTCTGCGGACCCGCTTAGAGTATGTCGCGTCGGATATATCACCTGACTCTTCAGACATACCTCCTCATTCACCACAGAGTTACTTAACTCCTGCAGGTGCCAGACAGCCGTGGCTGTCGCTACCCGGAGTGTGATAAAAGAAGAGAATCGAGTGGTTTAGAACGTCGTACCGGGGACCCAGACTGCGTAATCCCAGACACCCGCGACGACGAGCAGACCCATGATGAGAGTCGTCACGACAATCGAAGCGGCTGGTGGGTCGAAGTGAGTACTCGAGTGGGCGTAGAAGACACGCTGGTGGGCCTCACCGACGAGGGCACCGATCACACCGAAGAGGGTCCCGATGATCAGCGCCGGGGCTGCACCCATCGCGAACGCTGGATCAGGGTTCCCAGTCACGGCCGTAACCACATCCTCGTGGGTTGCCATGTACGCTGTCGCGGCTGGCAGCGTCATGTGGTGTGTGACCGGGATCTGTGCGACGCCGAGATTCAGGAACGTCAGCGACGCGGCACTGATACCGAAGCCGGCGAACGCAGCGTTGGTACCGATCGAACCGAACAGCGCGTTGGCCACGACGGCAGCGGCGAGTCCGGAGACAGCACCGATCGCCGCGACCTGGCCCCATTTGTACTGGTGACCGAGCCACGGCTCGACTGCGAGTCGCTCCTCGCCGGCCATCTCGCCGTCGCCTGGCACCTCACCGGGGTCGCGCGTCTCTTCGCGTTCGAACGGCCCCATGTCGAAGTAACCGTTTGCCTTGCTGCTGACTTTCCCGACGATGCTGTAGCCGAAGAAAGCACGGTGAAGGATTGCGCTGATACAGATGCTCAGCGGGATCGGGTCCAGCGGCAGCGCCAGATTTCGAGAGATCTGTTCGAAAAGGAGACCGAGGGCACCGAAGGCCGCACCCACGGCCAGGATATCGGGTTTATTGCCTAATGCGAATGTGATATCTTTCCCGTTGTGGTACCCCATTCCGGACTCCATGTCACCGCGGCTCGCTGCATACGCTGCGGCAGCCGCACCGGCGGCGAAGGAAATGTGTGGACCGAACACCGGGCCGAAACCGATGCCGACACCCTGTCCGCCACCGCCGAGGGTCCCGGCGATGACGAGGAAGCCGGTGAAACAGAATGCGGGGAGTGCACCGAGTGCTGCCCCGAACGCACCGCCTGCAAGTGCGCCGAGCCACGGTTCGGGATCGTCGAGTGCGTCAATGACGGCATCGAAGTCACCGCCACTGTAGCCACCTCCGTTCTGTAGCAGTACGTCTCCGAAGTCGACCGCGTTGAGTAGAATTTCTGCTTCCATGGTTTAGTCACCTCCTTCGTCTTGCGCCCAGTCAAGGGACCGTTCGACCGCGTCGTCCCAGCGGTCGTACAGTGCGTCGACGTCTTCCTGATCCTTTTCAGGCTGGAAGTCCGCGTCGATCTGCCAGTTCTCGCGCAGGCTGTCCAGATCCTCCCAGTAGCCGACTGCGAGGCCGGCGGCGTAGGCCGAGCCCAGCGCCGTCGTCTCGTCGACGACCGGTCGGACGATCTCCGTCTGGAGGATGTCAGCCTGGAGCTGACAGAGGAAGTTGTTCTTGACAGCCCCGCCGTCGACGCGCAGACTCGTCGTGTCGACGCCGGAGTCGGCCTCCATCGCTTCCGCGACGTCGCGGGTCTGGTAGGCGATCGCTTCCAGCGTCGCCCGGACGATGTGCTCTTTGCGCGTGCCACGGGTCATCCCGACGACGGTCCCACGGGCACGGCCGTCCCAGTGGGGGGCACCGAGCCCGGTAAAGCCTGGAACGAGATAGACGCCGTCGGTCGAGTCGACCGAG
>Ga0207714_1000181_pt1 | contig 42345 bp, 33 predicted proteins | sample PonA232FremontCA_2_FD_187270 | JGI IMG/M metagenome (GOLD analysis project Ga0207714, IMG submission 187270) | Marine sediment microbial community from Fremont, CA, USA - Pond A23 Sediment 2 (SPAdes) | ecosystem: Environmental > Aquatic > Marine > Unclassified | place: USA: Fremont, California... | reverse complement strand
AGTAGGCAATACCCATGTTGGATATTGCTGTATTTCTTCAATATCATTTACTATCTGTATTTCTTCTGTTATGCCTAACTCCTTTAGTATCGATTCCACCTGGCTGATCATGCGGCTACATTTGCCGCATTTTTTGGGTGGGCATAACAGCTTGATTTCCTGTTGATTTGAATGCATAAAGGGAGTTTAACTTTTGCATTGCAGGCTTTGGTCCATTCAGTCCTATTTTGTGTTTGTTTTTTAGCAGCATCCGCTACAACCGCCACATTCACCGGGTAAAATATCTTCAGTTGGAAGATTATCTGCTCTCCATTGTGAGATACCTCCATCCATATTGGCTACCTGAGAAAATTGCTGCATGTTAAGCACATTGGCTACTTTGGTTCCTCTTTCCCCAATGGTGTCCATGGTAATGAGCAAAATATCATTCGGCAGATGCTCCAGGTTGTCCATTATTTCAGTCATAGGATAATATCTTATATTGTCCAGACTGACCCGTTCTACTTCATATTCCTTTTCGTCGCGGACATCTACGAGGATTGCCTTGTCTTCTATTAGCAGGTTAAATGCTTCAACAGGTGAAATGTGCTTTACCCCGTCGAGGTGAAATTTTTGATGTTGTGGTTGCATGAGCGGTTTTCTATTAATTGTATCCGAGTTTAATTGATCCATCGTCTTTTTCTTTTACTATTCCTTTTATTCTAATTGTTTTGGCTCCCTCCGGGTCATTCGATATGGCTTTTACTGTCCGGCTGATTTGGTGTGGGCGTGGTTTAACCCTGAAATGAACCTGAATTGTGCCTGTTTTACCCGGTTGCACCGGCCGTTTTGTCCAGTCTGTAATTTGCGTGCCGCAACATCCGGTTACTTTGTTTACAATTAGCGGCTGATTTCCTTTGTTTTCGAATTCGATTTCCAGCTTCACCTCATCATCCATGGTATTTAAATACATAGTATCAAGTTGAATGCGATTGTTTTCTGCCTTAAACTCAAAACCAGCCCCATTGGAAGACTGAGCCCGACTTTCATTATGAGTTAAGCCAATCAAAAATAATCCTGCGATCAAAATGCTTAAGAGAGGAGTGAATTTTTTCATTTTTTTCTGTTTTTTCATCTTAAAACGTAAATATAATGGTTTAGTTATATATCCTAAACAAATTTACCATTTAAATTCAAAATTCAGCAACATTTTTTATTTTCACGCTTTTCGTTTAAATCTTGCAGAAAGCCACTGAGGGCTTCAATCGCTTTTACTACCTTTTCATCATTCAATTTGTAATGCTGGCAAATTCCATAAGGACTACAAGATATAAGGCCCGCCTCTTTCAGTTTTGTCATATGCTGGGATACTGTTGACTTGCTGAGCGGCAGCTTTTCACTGATTTTTCCTGCCGGACATTCGTCATATTGAGCCAGGTGCTCCACGATCTGCAGCCTTGCCGGATGGGATAAAGCGTCCAGCACGACTGCAAGATCTGTTTGAGTGTTTGTGTATTTTATGATAGTCTCCATTACTAAGAAGTTTTAAATAATTTGATATTGAGAACTTTTTGAGCTATAAGCCTTGTTTGAGTGGTTAAGTTGACTAAGTTAATTAAGTGATTACTCAATTAACCAATTAATTCAATTCACTTAATTAACTTCTAACTCTTTGCTTCGTCACTAAGCCATTTGACTAGGGTGTTTTTTACCGGAATTTTTCCCTGAGATAAGAGTTTTCCGTTTACATATAACCCCGGAGTCATCATCACTCCGTAGTCAACAAATTCATTAACGTCTGTTACTTTGTCAATCTGTGCTTCCAGATTTTCTTCGTTTACAACTTCTTTACACAGGTTTTCCAGCTTTTCGCAGTTTGGGCAACCTTTTCCGATGATTTTAATGTCTAACATAAGCTTTGATTTTTAATTTTTTTGAACCATAGAAGGCATATAAGTTCATATAAGAGCAAAACTTGAGTGGTTTTAATTTTGCATATATGGTTTATGTAATTATTTAATTGCTAATTTTTTTACCATATCTTTGAATAAAGGAGTAAAGATTATATTTCAAATTTATATTTTCAGTTTTGTTGGCCACATAAGCTAGACTCATTTAATAGGGAAACTTATGTGGCCTATGTGACTTATGTGGTTCATATGTAATCTTTTATTTAGATGGAGCCATATATTAACCCGCTAACTGTAGCCATAACGACAACAAGGCTAATATATACCAGCGTTTTCTTTGTTCCTATTACACCGCGAATAACAAGCATATTAGGTAGAGACAATGAAGGTCCTGCTAATAACAATGCTAATGCCGGTCCTTTACCCATTCCTGCACCCATCAAACCTTGTAATATGGGGACTTCTGTTAATGTTGCAAAGTACATGAAAGCACCGACAATAGAGGCAAAGAAGTTAGAGAACACAGAATTTCCGCCTACCAGATTAACTACCCATTCGTTGGGTACTACACCGGGCATGTCTGTATCTCCGTGTGTTGAACCCAGCAAGAAACCTGCTACGAGTACACCTAAAGCCAAAAGGGGCATGATTTGTTTGGCAAAATCCCATGTGGACAGCGTCCATTGTTTGTTTTCTTCATCCCGTTTGTCGAAAAGTGTTAGTAGAGTGAGGCCTGCAATTCCAATAACCATTGGTAATTGTGGGTTTTCGAATACAAAAGCAGATACAGCAGTAACTGCTACTGCAATAAGCACATATTCTTTTTTCAGCTTAAGCACATAGATTAATGAGAAAGCCAGTAAAATGCCAAAAAATGCCGTGATGTGCCATTTGTGAGCCCAAATCCAGTACCAGCCTCCGCTTTCAACACCTTCTGCCGGAGCACCCCAGTTAGCAAAAACCAGGATAAGTACCAGTGTAAAAAAGTGAAAAGCCGTTTGCCACATGGGGCGTTTTTCTTCTTCCTGAGGTATAGCCATTTGCCGTTCGGCTTTGTCTTTTTCTTCTTTCCTGTAAATAAATGACATAATGCTGCCAATTACAATGGCAAATACCACTGCACCGATAATTCTGGCGATGCCCATCTCAAATCCCAGAATCCGGGCGGTTAGAATAATAGCCAGAATGTTGATAGCCGGGCCGGAATACAAAAATGCAATTGCCGGTCCGAGTCCTGCTCCGCGTTTATGAATACTGGAAAACAGGGGCAAAATAGTACAGCTACATACGGCCAGTATAGTCCCTGAGACCGATGCAATCGTGTAGGAAACCCATTTTTTTGCCTGGGCCCCGAAATATTTCAGTACTGATCCCTGGCTGACAAACACAGCGATTACTCCCGCAATAAAGAATGCAGGGAGCAAACACAGAATTACGTGTTCCTGCGCATACCACTTCGTAAGATCCAGCATCGCCATGATCGCTTCGCGGAAGCGGTCGCTGTATACAGGCATAAAATAGGCGAATAGAAAGAACGCGATAATCCAGAATAGTATTCTTATTTCTTTTTTCCACTCCATATTTATTTGATTTAGGTGATTCGTAGTTCGTGAAAATACGAAATGTGTTTAAAATTTTTTTTTATAGATAGATGACAATAACATAATATATTCCAATGCCAATAAATAGAACAGCCACAACGCGCCTGAACCATTTTTCAAACAATTTCAATCCATTGTAAAGTTTCCCGATGCCCGCCACAGTATAGGCCAATACCCAAGCAAAAATGATAACCGGAATTCCTGTTGCAATGGCGAAAATCAATGGCAATAATAGTCCTGAGCTGCTGCTTACGGTCATTGGCATTAACATTCCAAAGTATAATACTCCGCTATAAGGGCAAAAAGCCAGGGCAAAGAGAATACCAATGAAAAGCACTTCCCAGAAATTACTTACGCCTTTTTCCTGGTATTTTTGAGCGAATTTACTCATGCCAGGGAAGTTTATTTTGAGTACTCCCAGCATAAATAACCCGATAAGGATTAATAGCGGGCCTAGGATTTTTTCTCCGTATTGCTGAAACCAACCCGACAAGGCTAATTGGTCTGCTCCGAGGAAAATAATGGCAGCTAGCCCTGTGTATGAGACTGCTCTTCCCAGGGTATAAATCAATCCATTATAGAAAACTTTGTTCCGGTTCTCTATATCTTTACCAATGAAGCCAATAGCCGAAATATTGGTTGCCAATGGACAGGGACTGATGGCCGTCATCAGCCCCAGGATAAATGCTGATAATAAAGGTAAAGAGGTGTTATCCAGAAGATTGGTTAAAGCTTCTTCCATTATTGCAATGATTTAATTTTTTCCTGGATAATTTTTTTTAACTTTTCAGGATTAGATCTTGCGTGTAGAAAGCCATTCTGCGTTACATTGAACTTTTCATCTCCTCCGGCTATAAGTAAAGTTTGCCCGGAAATGCCCAATTCTTTTGCTTTTTCTTTTCCTTCAGACTTTTCGATATTAAGGGCTGTGAAGGATACGTTTTTATTCTCTAATTCTTGCACAGCTTCTTTAGAAACACTTTCCACAGCTTTACAGGTAGCACATCTCCTGGTATTATGGAAATAGTAAACTTCAACTTCTTCAGTCTGTTGTAGCTCTTTTGTATTTTTTTCTTCCTTATTCTTATTTGCTTCTGCACTGCAGGATAATGCAACACCCATTAAAAGGGCAATAGTGATTAGTTGTGTGAACTTCATAATTATAGTTTTTAGTTTAACAATTTTTTGATTTCATCTTTTTTGGGAACCTTACCACTGGCAACTACTTTGCCGTCAACAACCAATGCGGGTGTCACCATTACGCCAAATTCCATAATGTCGTTGATATCTTCTACTTTGTTAATTGTGGCATCTATGCCTGTTTCGTTAACTACTTCTTCCACGGCTTTGGTTAATGCTTTACATTTTGGGCAGCCTGTTCCTAATACTTTAATTTCCATGATTTTATAAGTTTTTTATTATTACTTCGTATTTCGTAAATGTACGAACAAATAAAATAAAAGTTTTACCGATGAAAAAATCTTTTTTTGATTTTTTACATAATTTATTTTTCCTAAGTATTCAATTCATATTTATTCCAATATAAAGTTTTCTGCTCCCTCAACTGGAAGGGAAAATGAGGGAGCAGAAAAACGTTGGAAGGGGAGAGGTTTATTTTTTTTGGTATTTTCCCATTAATTCAGCTTTTTCCAGTGTATGTTTTTCTACGATTTTATCAAATTCCTCTTTATCATCTATGTTTCCTAAGGTTACAGTATCAAGGGCATAAAGTCTGAAATAATAGCGGTGCTCACCTGAAGGGGGACACGGCCCACCATAATTTTCTTGTTTGAAATGGTTTTCTACTTGTTCGCCCGGAATTGAATTCTCTTCTATTTTCCGCTTATCCTTTGGTATATCATAGACAAGCCAGTGCACAAAAGTTCCTATTGGTGCATCGGGGTCTTTTACGCTCAGGGCAAAACTTTTTGTTCCCTCCGGTACATCGTTCCACTCCAATTGAGGATTGACATCTTTTCCCTGACAGGTGAATTTTTCGGGAATTGATTCGTTATTTTTAAAATCCTTGCAAAAGAGTTCCATATCATTACCTCCTTCTATATTTGCTTTCTTTTGGGTAAAAGATTTTAAGCCGATTATTGAGAATGCCAATATGCTCCCCAAAATGAGGACAAAATACTTATGAATATTCCTTTTTGTCATGGTTAATTTTTAAATTATAAATTTTGACTTTATCCAAATTTAAGGATTCCTTTTGTTCAAGTCAATATTTTTTCACAATGATTTTTGTTTGGTATTCAGATAGCTATGAAGTCGGGTAAGGCAAGATAATTATTTTTTAAGAACGAATCCAATTGTACTGCCAGTCTTTTTATTCGTGAATTTTTCACTAATTTTGTGCTGTTAAATTTTATGGTTTGAAAGATATAAACAACGAAATATTTGAAAATGGACTTAAGCTTCCATTAGTAGAACAATTTTATTCAGTCCAGGGGGAGGGGTTTCATACTGGTAAACCAGCCTATTTTATACGAATAGGTGGCTGTGATATTGGTTGTCATTGGTGCGATTCAAAAGTCACATGGAATCCGGAAGTTCATCCATTGGTTGATGTGGATGAGATAATGAATGAGGTATTGCAAACACCTGCGCAGTCTATTGTTGTCACAGGTGGAGAACCTTCGCTTTATAATATGAATCCTCTGTGTGAAGCGTTGAAAAAGCATCAGATAAAAACTTTTCTTGAAACTGCCGGCACAAATCAATTGACCGGCCAATGGGACTGGATTTGTTTATCTCCCAAAAAACAAACACCTCCTTTATCTGTTTATTATGATAAGGCAGATGAGCTAAAAGTTATTATATATGAAGCGGATGATTTGCGTTGGGCTGAAGAGGCTTCAGAAAAGGTTAATGAAAGGTGCCGCTTGTATCTGCAACCCGAATGGAGCCAATATAAGAAAATGATTCCCTTGATCGTTGAATATGTAAAGGCTCATCCGATATGGAATATTTCTTTGCAAGCTCATAAATTCATGCGCATTCCCTAAAAAATCATAATTGGTATGAACCCCTTATCCATAAGTTGTAAAGCTTTGGAGGTGAATAGAATACTGTTTTCTGAAATTTCAGCAACAATAAAACAATAAAATAATGAAGTATCTTATATTCCTGTTTTCTTTTCTGTTTATTTTTCAGTTCTCCTATTCCCAGGGGCAATATTCAACTGATTCTAAGCGGGCGTTAAAATATTTTGAAGAAGGATTAAACCAGTATCGATTGAAAGAATATGATAAGGCTCTGGAAAATATTGATCAAGCGATTGATAAAGATGAAGAGTTTGTTGAGGCTTTTATTATCAGAGGACAAATATTCGAAGGCAAAAACGAGTATAAACAAGCTATTAACTCATACAAACGTGCAGTAGAAGTTGATCCCGATTTTTATCCGAATGTATTTTACAGCATGGGCCTCCTTTATAAAAAGATGGGGCATTATCAGGATGCTATAGATAGGTTTAATGAATTTTTGGAATATGAAGATGTAAAGCCTGCTCTAAAAGAAAAAGCGAACAATCGTATTGAATCCTGTGAGTTTGCGATTGAGCAGGTGGAAAATCCGGTTGATTTTAAACCCGAAAATCTGGGAGATTCTGTTAATAGCCAATATAATGAATACTGGCCTTCCATTTCTGCTGACGGAAATACACTTGTAATAACTCGTTTGATTCCCCGTGAAGATCTTGATGAAATCAAAGAACGCATGAAACAATTGCCGGAACGGAGAAGAAAATTAATGGAATCCCGGATGCACAAAAATCAGGAAGATTTTTTTGTGAGTTATAGAGAAGATTCTGTCTGGACACGTGCACAGAATATAGGTGCTCCTTTAAACACCAAATATAATGAAGGTGCACAAAGTTTATCTGCCGATGGAAAAACCATGTATTTTAGTGCATGTAATAAGAAGGATGGTCAGGGTGGCTGCGATATTTATATTTCTGAAAAGAGCAAAGGGAGCTGGAGTGAGCCTGAAAATATCGGAAAACCAATTAATACAGGTAAATGGGAGTCTCAACCATCAATATCACCAGATGGGCAAACTTTATATTTTGTAAGCAATCGTAAAGGAGGAGAAGGGCGAAAAGACATTTGGAAAAGCTCGAAAAATGAAAATGGAGAATGGACCGAACCGGAAAATCTTGGCGATAGCATTAATACGTCGAAGGAAGAGATGGCCCCTTTTATACACATGGATAATAAAACATTATATTTTGCTTCGGCTGGTTGGCTGGGCATGGGTAGTATGGATCTTTTTGTTTCAGAAAAGAAAGGAGATACTGCCTGGACTTCACCAAAAAACCTTGGCTATCCGATCAATACCCCTGAGAGTGAATTCGGAATGGTAGTGAATTCTTCCGGGAATAAAGCTTACTACGCCAGCGATCGAAAAGAAGGAAGAGAAAAAGATATTTATAAATTTGAACTTCCAGAAAAGGCAAAACCTGTTGCAAGTTCCTACATGAAAGGAAATGTTTTTGATGCAGAGACGAAAGAACCTCTGAAGGCCAACTTTGAATTGATTTCGATGAAAAGTGGACGGACAATCATGAATTCTCATTCCCGTGGGGAAACAGGAAGTTTCCTAGTGTCTATACCCGCTAATAATAATTATGCGCTTAATGTCTCTAAAGAAGGATACCTGTTTTATTCCGACAATTTCAAACTTGAAGGAATGCACAAAGCATCAGAGCCTTATTTGAAGGATGTTCCGCTGAATCCTATTAAAGAAGGAAAAAAGATGATTTTGAGGAATGTGTTTTACGAAACAGATTCTTTTAGGCTACAATCGGAATCAAAAGTTGAATTAAATAAGGTGTTTCAATTATTAACGGATAATCCAACATTGCAGATTGAAATTTCCGGGCATACTGATAATGTTGGAACAGAGAGTTATAATAAAGAACTGTCAATGAAAAGGGCACGTTCTGTATATGAATTTCTGATTGAAAAGGGTATTGAACCAGAACGATTAACATATAAAGGATATGGTGAAGAACAGCCAATAGCTTCTAATAATACTGCCGAAGGAAGGGCAAAAAATCGCCGGACTGAGATAAAGGTTATTAAGGAATAGTTAGCTGTTTATTTAGCCTTTAGCCTTTGGTTTTTGGCACGGATAATCTCTATTCCATCACACATTAATCTTTTTACGTCACCTGCTGAAAATCCGAAGCTAGTGGCTTCAGTAAAGTGCTTGCCGCAGCTGCCGACTACTGCCTGCTTAGCTTATTGATGGCCATTTTAAGATTTGCCTTTACTTCTGAATGTGCCTTAATATAGGGATTTATCTCAAGTGACTGATAATTAACCGATTTTGTATTCTTTGTTCTGTATTTTGTATTCTGAACTCTGAAACTCCCTATATTATTTTTTCTGCTGGTTTGAGGAATTTGGATCTTTCTCGAATTCTACGCCGTTTTCATAATCCTGTATAAGGGCTTTGATTCGTTCTATCTGTCTCTGTTTGTTTACTTCTCTTAAATTAAGGGCTGTTTCTGTAAAATAATTGTGATTCGAGATGAATTTCAGTTGCAATTTATTCCAGTCATTGATATCTCCAACCTTATTTTGCTCCTTAAGTTCTTTGTAAAGTGTATTTGATACAGGTATGAAATCGCTGCGACCAAGATAATCCAGGTCTGCATCGCACATGATTTTTTCCAGCATATTCTGAGGATCGGGTGGAATTTTGGTAGACATTATGAGATCAGCGATATTGTCAATTTGTTGTTGATTGTATTTATATTTAGGAAGATATTCTTTTGCGAGTTGTACACCATAATACTCATGGTAATCATAACCAATTATGTGACCTGCATCGTGGAAAAGTGCTGCTGTCTTTAGAAGAAGAATAGCTTCATCATCTACACCTTCACCATAACCAATCAATTCTGCCTGGTTGATAACATCAATAGTGTGTTTAACATTGTGATAATATAAATTAGAAGGCAACTCTTTCTCCAGTCGATCAAGAATAAGTTCTTGTAGATCTGTAAATTGACGGAGCAGATACTTCGTCATGAAAATTTGATTTGGAATGCGTCCTACTTTTCTGTTCTTGGAATATGCAGGTTTGATTCGTTTGATCTTGAGTATTTCCATATCGCCCGTGTATTTAACCGGTATTTTCCCGGTATAATCACAGTTAAAGTATTGTTTAACCATTTCATAAGTCATTATGGAAATATTAATGTCGCCAAATTCTCCAATTGATGCAATTCTTGTGGCTATATGTACCGTGTCTCCTTTCAGGTCGTAAGAAAGCTTTTTGCGCCCGTGGAAATTTGCAGTGACCGGCCCTGTGTGGATTCCAATCCTAATATCCCAGAATTTCCGGTTCTGGGATTCGTATTCTGCTTTAAGCTTATTCATGTAATCCTGCATTTCCATGGCAGCCAGCGCAACATCTACCGGGTTTGTTATGTTTTTTTCAGGTACTCCGCCAGCACACATATAAGCATCGCCTATAGTTTTGATCCTTTCTATTTTGTATTTTTTTACTATTTTGTTGAATTCCAGGAAAATGTTGTCTAATTCATCCATTATATCAGATGAAACACTTGCACTGGAGTTTGCTTTATTTTCTTGGGTTATTTCTTGTAGCCCTTGTAAATCAGCATACAAGACTGTAGCCATCTCAAAACGCAGAGAACGGGTTTTAGAAGGGTATTTAACTCCTTGCGGCAAAGATTCAGAGGGTATCTGTGCTATGGTGTTTTCTAATTGCTCTTTCTCTTTCTCTAATTTTCGCTTTTCATTGTTAAGGTCTTTTATCTGTTGAGTTAATTCCTTGTTTTCCTTCATTAACTCAGAAATGCGAAATAGTAGTTGTTCTTCCTTATGTTTATCCATGTATACTTTATCTTTACATAATGAAATAACGTAATATAAGAAAAATGGTTATAAATTTTTTTTTAAATATTAACAAGACTCGATGTATTCTTATATATTTGTTTTTAGATTAAAATCTAAACAACATAAATTTTACTTCGTTTAATTATAACTTTAAAATTATCTATTATGAATAACAAATTAGTGAATCTGACAGGATTGATCTTAGCAATTGCATTAATTGTAGGATGTTCTTCTCCCTCAAAAAAAGATAAGGAGGCTGATAACATGTCAAAGCTTCCTGAGGAAAAAATTACCAGTAAGGTCAATGAATTTGTAGAAGTCGAACTTAAAGCCGACATTAGTCATCTTTCTAAAGATCAAAAGAAGATGTTGTCTCATTTGTATGATGTTTCCAGAATTATGGATGATTTATTCTGGAAAGAGGCTTTTGGCGAAAAAGAAGAGCTATTGGGAAAGATTAAGAATAAAGACTTAAAAACTTTTGTGAAAATTAATTATGGCCCGTGGGAACGATTAAATGATAATAAGCCTTTTGTTAAAGGATACGGAGAAAAACCCGAAGGTGCGAATTTTTATCCGGAGGATATGACTAAAGAAGAGTTTGAAAATTTTGAGTCTGAAGATAAGACTAGTTTATACACTTTAATTCGTCGGGATGAGGAAGGAAACCTGAAAACTGTTCCGTATCATGAGGCATTTGAGAAAAATATAAAAAAAGCGGCAAAGAAATTAAAGAAAGCTGCTAAATTGGCTGAAAATGATAGCTTTAAAAAGTATCTGAACCTTAGAGCAGAGGCGCTGTTGAATGATGAATATCTTGATTCTGATATGGCCTGGATGGATGTAAAAGATAATGATGTAGACTTTGTTGTAGGTCCTATAGAAAATTATGAAGATGGATTGTACGGTTATAAGGCGGCTCACGAAGCTTTCGTCTTGTTAAAAGATCACGACTGGACAGAGAAGCTTGATAAATTTAATGCATTAATGCCTGAATTACAGAAGAGCCTTCCTGTAGCTAAAAAATACAAGAGCGAAGTTCCGGGAAGCGATTCCGATCTTGGTGTTTATGAAGCTGTTTTCTATGCAGGTGATTGCAATGCCGGTAGCAAGACAATTGCCATAAACTTGCCTAATGATGAGCGTGTTCAGGAGAAAAAAGGTTCCAGAAAATTGCAGCTCAAAAATGCAATGCGCTATAAATTCGAAAAGATTCTTAAACCGATTAGTGATGAGCTGATAGCTAAAGATCAGAGAAAGTATATAAAATTCGATGCGTTCTTTGAAAACACAATGTTTCATGAAGTTGCTCACGGACTGGGGATTAAACAGACTATTAATGGCAAGGGCACTGTTCGTAATGCATTGAAAGAATATTACAGCCCCGTAGAAGAAGGAAAGGCTGATATCATCGGATTGTACCTGGTAAAACAATTAGCCGAAATGGATGAGCTGGATGATACGGAATTAAAAGATAATTATGTAACATTCATGGCAAGTATTTTCCGTTCAATTCGTTTTGGAGCTGCAAGTTCTCATGGTAAAGCCAATATGATGAGGTTTAATTATTTTAAAGAAACCGGCGCTTTTACAAGAGATGAGGAAACGGGAACTTATAAAGTGGACTTTGATAAAATGACTGAAGCGATGAATACGCTGGGAGAGAAGATTTTAACTATCCAGGGTGACGGAGATTATGAGAAAGCTAAACAAATGGTAAAAGAAAAAGGCGTTATAAAAGAAGAATTGAAAAAAGACCTGAAAAGACTTTCAGAAGCTGGTATTCCAAGAGATATTCGCTTTAAGCAAGGTGAAAATGTTTTAGGTATCAAATAAACTTTACTACTTGAATATCAATTATATAGGCTGAATAATCCAAAATAGAGTAAATAATCATAATTAAGTTAAAAATTAAAAAGCCTGACGAAAAATTTCCGTCAGGCTTTTTTTACTGCTTGTAAAGTACTTACTGTTTTTTCGTTAGCTAAGAACCCCGACTTAGAAATTGTTGCTTTTCACCGAATAGGTGAGGAAAAAACTTTACAATTTCTTTGTCCCCGACACTTCGTGTACGGGGCAGCCAGTGAGCGAAAATCGCTCAAATTGGGTTCTAATTGATGTACATTTTAATTTTTGCTTCTACTGCTTAATGTGTCTGCTCAGATTATTCTCTCAGGACTTGATTGCATATTTCATTATCTTCTTGGACAATAAAACCTTTTTTGATATGTTTTTTTATTTTTGTATAGATTAATAAAATTAAAAAGATTATGAAAAGCATCCTATTTATTCTTTTGCCTGTGTTTATGGCTATGGCCTTTAATCTGCAAGCCCAGAACGATACGTTGAATAACTATGATGAAAAGAACAGGAAGCACGGGACTTGGGTGAAGAAGTATTCGGACGGTCAGGTGCGATACAAGGCTGAATTTGACCATGGTAAACCTGTCGGGACAACAAAACGTTACCATGAAAATGGAAATCTGAAAGCCGTGATGGACTTCCAATCTTCAGGCAGGGTCTTTACTGAGTTGTATAATAAGGACGGGGACAAACAAGCTGAAGGGTTTTATCATGAACGTAAAAAAGATAGTGTCTGGACTTTTTATGATGAAAACGGACGCATTGTAGCTAAAGATAGCTATACAAAAGGAAAACGCGATGGAAAATCGTTAAAATTCTTCCGTAATGGTGATACATCCAATATTGTACCCTGGACCGATGGAAAAAGAGATGGTAAAATAAGGCAGTTCTTCGATAATGGAAAGGAGAAACTCATTGGTTATTATTCAAATGGTAAGCTAAAGGGACCATTAACTATTTTTTATCCGAGTGGTTTTAAAAAGGTTGAAGGTCGATATAAAAGTAACCTTCGGGAAGGAAAATGGGTATATTATGATGAAGAAGGCGATACTTCAAAGGTTATTAATTATATTGATGGTAAACCAGAGAATGAAGAACAGTTAGAACGAGAAGAAACCAAAGAAATAAGAGAACTGGAAAACAACCAGGGAAAGTTTGATGACCCCCGGAATATGTTATATGAAAGAAATCGAAGAAATCAAAGAAGAAGGTAAATTGAAAGTCGTGGAAACTACATGCTTAAATCCAAGTAATTTACAAATTATTCCTGTCCCCGACAGGCTAAGTCAGGGTTAATACCGCTTTGCGGCACAGCCTCTGCATTTAATTCTTATTTATAAAAATTTATGAATAATGCAGGTTAAATGGTGACTTGATTATTTCTTGTCACCATCTGTTTTTTTGGTCAATATAGTAGCGAAACTCTTTCTTGAAAATTATCAGAATAAAATTTCAAAATTAATATTTATCAATGTAACTTTCATACAAATTATACGAATAGGGTTTTAACTAATTGCTTATGAATAAAATATTTACGTTTGTATTTTTCATTAAAATCATTTTCGCAACTACCATTTTTGCCCAATCACCGCGGTATCTGGTTGAATTTACTGACAAAGACACTTCAAATAATTCATTTTCGCTAAGTGAACCAGAAAGTTTTTTATCCTCAAAATCTTTGAAAAGACGAGAAAAACAGAATATTGATGTTATTTTGGAAGATTTGCCCGTTTCCGGGAGATATATCGATAGTGTAAGATCGTTGGGAGTAAAAATTCAGAATAGGTCCCGCTGGTTAAATTCGGTGGTGGGTGAAGTCGATTCTTCAAAACTGAATACGCTTCGGGATATTGATTTTATAGAGGAACTGACCTACCTTGCTCCGGCAAAAGTGAATAAGAAACAGACAAAGAATAAAGGAACCCAGAATTTTAAAATTACAGATACATTCAGCAAAGAGAAAAAAAATACGGATAGTACCATTTATGGATTTGCTGATAATCAGGTTTTAATGCTTAACGGAAACTATCTTCATGAAGAAGGATATCAGGGACAGGGAAAGACTATAGCAGTTATTGATGCCGGTTTTCTAATGACAGATACCATTTCTGTATTTGATAAATTATGGTCAAATGGTCAAATATTAGGGCAGAGTGATTTTGAAGAACCGGGGCATGATTTATATAAGAGCGGAAATTCCAGTCACGGAACATTCGTGTTTTCAATTATGGGAGGAAGAGAACCCGGCTATTTTTACGGCACAGCCCCAAAAGCAGAATACTGGCTGTTACGTTCGGAAGTGGCTTCTTCTGAGTATATTATAGAAGAATACAATTGGGTGGCAGCAGCCGAATTTGCTGATAGCGCCGGAGTAGATGTAATTAATTCTTCGCTCGGTTATACCCGGTTTGATGACAGCACTCAAAACCACACTTATTCTGATCTGAACGGAGAAAATACTGTTATCTCAAAGGCAGCCTCCACGGCTGCATCAAAGGGAATGCTGGTGGTAGTGAGTGCCGGTAACAAAGGAGATGATCCATGGAAATATATTTCTGCCCCTGCCGATGCAAAAGATGTTTTAAGTGTAGGAGCTGTTGATAGCGAAGAAGCTTACGCATCATTTAGTTCTGTTGGTCCTAGCTCTGATAATAGAATTAAACCAGAAGTGGCAGCCCAGGGGCAAGGAACCTTTTTTGCTACTACGGATGGAGCTATAGCCGCAGGAAACGGAACCTCTTTTGCAGCCCCGATTATAGCAGGATTGTCTGCTTGTTTATGGCAAAAATATCCGGATAAAACCTATAAGGAAATTAAAGATCAAATTCTGAAAAGTGCACATCAGTACTCAGAACCTGATTCATTAATTGGATATGGCTTACCTGATTTTAAGAAGGCTTATGCATTAACAATTGGCGGAAAAAGCGGGAAGCAAATAAAGGCTTATCCCAATCCATTTAGGGATAGCTTTTATATTAGCCTGCCGGAAGTCTCTGTTTCGACAGATCGTGTTAATGTTTCTCTCTACGATGTAGTTGGCAGAAAGATATTTGAGCAGAATTATTCACGTCCTGTTAAAGAGACAAGGATTAAAATAACACCACCCAACTCAATTGAAGAAGGAGTTTACTTTTTACATGTTAAATATACAGATAGTTATAGATTGAGACTCAAATTAGTGAAACAATAGGTTAAGTTGGTTTATAATGACGGAAGAACGTATCACATTACTGGAACTCAATCAGCAAGTCAGGGATGGAATTAAAAGACATCTTCCTGACAATTACTGGGTGATTGCCGAGATTAGTGAAATTAAAATTAACAGGAGAGGGCACTGTTATCTTGATCTTATTGAAAAAGACGAACTTACAGAAAAAATTCTTGCAAAAGCCCGCGCCATTATATGGGCTAATCACTTTCGAATGTTGCAGCCTTATTTTGAAACAACCACAGGAAAAGAGTTGACCGCCGGACTAAAAATCCTTATCAATGTTTCAGTTGAGTTTCATGAGCTTTATGGATATAGTTTATTTGTCTGGGATATCGAACCCAGTTACACCTTAGGAGAGCTTGCAAGACAGAAAATTGAAACAATTAAGCGCTTAGAGGAGGAAGGTATTTATAATATGAATAAGGAATTGCCCTTTCCAAATGTTCCTCAAAAAATTGCTGTGATTTCCTCTCAGAATGCAGCCGGTTATAATGATTTCATGGAACAATTAAGTAATAATCCTTATGGTTATGTTTTTTATCCCAAGCTTTTCCCGGCATTTATGCAGGGCGATGAGGTAAAATCTTCGATTATTCATTGCTTAGAAAAAATATATGAGCAGGAAGATTTTTTTGATGTGGTAGCTATTATAAGAGGAGGCGGGGCTCAATCTGATTTAAGTTATTTTGATCAATATGAACTTGCTGCTAATATTGCTCAATTTTCACTACCTGTAGTTACAGGTATTGGACATGAGAAAGATGAATCTGTGGTAGACCTGATTGCACATACAAAATTAAAAACTCCCACAGCAGTGGCAGATTTTCTCGTATCAAAGACTTATGAGTTTGAGCAGGAGCTTTTCCGGCAGAGAGACGATTTTATTGAATTTGTCAATAATTACCTTCATAAAAGGAGGCAATATCTTGATCAAACTGGCTATAAAATAGTGCCGCTTGCAAAAAATACATTAGATAAAGCCAGAAGTAATATAAAACTACGATATCAGAGGTTGCAACATGCGTCAAATAATTTACTTCGTAACAGGCAGCATAAATTAGTGACCCATCGCCATAAGGTAAGTAATTTATCTGTCTCTCTTGTAAAACAAGAAAAGTACGAGTTATTCATTAAAAATCAAATGCTGGAAAATAACGTAAAAAAATATATAAAAGATAAGAAACAGCAGATCGATAATTTTGAAAAAGCTGTAAATTATCTGGATCCTGAAAACGTGTTGAAGAGAGGCTTCTCAATAACTAAAAAAGATGGCGAGATAGTTAAAGATAAGGAGTCTCTTAAGAATGGGGACGTAATTACTACTTATTTTTATAAAGGAAATATAAACAGCAAAGTAATTGATGATGAAAATCCGCCTAATAAATAATATGTTGAATAGATACTTTTTGTTATATTTCATAATTTATTTTTAAAATATCCATGATGATAACCAAAATAATAAAATCCGGTTTTTTTCTGCTTTTTTTCTGCTTTTCACTCTATTCATACTCCCAGCGAAATGTTGTTGACAGTTTAAAAGAACAACTTGGGTCTTTAGAAGGAACAAAGAAAATAGAAGCTTACAATGCAATATCTAAAGCCTATTGGAATATATCTCCTGATTCTAGTCTGCATTATTCAAAAAAGGCTTTTTCTCTTGCAAAAAAGAAAAATAACAAAAAAGGAGTTTCCGATGCATATAACAGAATTGGAAATGCATATTATTTTAAAAATATGCCGGATTCAACACTTTCATATTATAAAAAAAGCTTGAAAATAAGAAAAAAGCTTGATGATAAAGAGCGTCTGATTCAGATATACAATAATTTTGCTGTTTTTTACATAAATAATGGTAACAATAAAAAGGCCATTGATTATTATAAAAAGGTTAAGCAAGTAGCAGAAGATGGTGGGTTAAATGATGACATAATTACTTATTCATACACCCTGGGAAATTTATATGTGGAACAAAATAATTATAAGAAGGCTATTGAATTATTATTGAATTCGGTTGATTTAGCTGAAGAATCAGATGATTCATTACACGTAGCAAATATTAATAATAGAATAGGAAATATATATAAATCGATTAGTAGTTATGATAAAGCTCTGGAATATTATCTGAAAGCACTGAAAATATGGAAAGAAATAGAAGACCAAAGAGGAATGGCGGTTGCCTACAATAGTATAGGTATTATCCATGAACGCCTTAAAAATTATGATAAGGCTCTGGAGTATTATAATAAAACATTGGATATCTATAAACAACTAAACGATGAATCCGGGATGGGGATGGTTTATAATAATTTGGGTATCATTTATGACGAGAAAAACCAGAAGGACACGGCACTTAAACACTATCAGAATTCTTATGACATTGATCGAGAGCTAAATGATACGATAGGGATGTCATCTTCCTTAAATAATATTGGATTGCTCCATTTTGAGCAAGATGAAAATGAACAGGCGTTGGAATATTTAAATCAATCCCTTGCATATTCAAAATTAATGGATGATAACTATAGTGTAGCAAATACCCAAAATAATATTGCTGAGGTATTGATAGATGATGGTCGATATGATGAGGCTTCTGAAAAGTTAGAAAAGGCTCTCAGCACAGCAAAGGAGATAAAAGCCAAAGATATAAAAGAAGAAAGCTATATGCTCTATTCTAAACTATATGAGGCTCTTGGGGATTATGAAAAATCTCTGCAATACTATAAACGCCAGACAAAAATTCATGATTCAATCTTTTCAAGAGAGAAGCAAAATAAAATATCGGAACTACAAATAAAGCACGAAACCGAACAGAAAGAAAAAGAAATTCAATTATTAAAGAAGTTGCATGAACTTGAAATTTCTAAACAAAAGACTTTTACTAATTTTATAATAGCACTGGTAGGTCTTCTGGTTCTTTTAGTAGTGCTTGTTTATAGCCGTTTTAATTTAAAGAAGAAAAATAGTAAGATACTTGAAGCAAAGAACAAGCAACTACAACAGGCCAATGAAAAGCTTAAAAGTTCAAAAGATAATTTGCGTGAATTAAATGCTACAAAGGATAAGTTCTTCTCCATTATATCACATGATCTTAAAAATCCGTTTCAGGCACTTTTTGGCTTTTCAGAAGCACTGTATAAAGACATAAATAAGTTATCCAGGGAAGAAATAAATGAATACAGCAAGTTGATATATGAGTCGACACAAAATTTGTATAATCTTTTGCATAACTTACTTCAGTGGTCACGTTCACAATTAGGCAGTATAAGAATTTCACCTGCAAAAATTAAAGTTATACATACCGTCAGGGATATTATTAACCTCCTTAAAATTAATGCAAATGAGAAACAAATTACTATTGAAAACAAAATTTCAGAAGATTTGAAAGCTTTTGTAGACGAGCAGGTCTTATCAACAGTTATGCGGAATTTACTGAGTAATGCGATAAAGTTTACTCCTGTTGGGGGGAAAGTTACAATTTCCGGGGAAGAGACGAGTGATGAGGTGATTATTACTGTATCCGATACGGGGAAAGGAATTTCTGAAGAAGAGAAAAAAGAGTTATTTGCAATAGATAAAAACTTTCCTAAAAGTGGCACTGAAAATGAAAAAGGCACAGGATTAGGGTTGATTTTATGTAAAGAATTATTAGGATACAGCAAAGGTGAAATTTGGGCCGAGAATAGCAAAGAGGGTGGTATATTCCGGTTTTCATTACCCAAATATGAAGCATAGCTGATTTGTTGTTTTCGAATAATATTGATGTGTTAATTATAAAATTTTAGGGTGCTGTTAATGAGAGCTTTTTTGAAAATATTGATTATTCTTTGTGTTTTTAGCCTCTCCTTTAGCTTATCAATACATTCTCAGGCGAATGAAACAGATAGCCTGGAAAGACTTCTGGCTTCTGCCAATGATAAAAAAAAGGTTAGTTATTATAATGCACTTTCAAAAGAATATTACAGTCTGAAAAATTTTGAGAAAAGCCTGGATTATGGCAGAAAAGCATTAAGGCTGGCAAAAGCATCAGGAAGCAAAGATGAAAAAGCCGAAGCTTTGTTTAATGTAGGGAATGCTTATTTGCTTAATAAATCATATGAAGAGGCTATACAGACTTTTCATCAAGCTTTAACGGAATATAAAGAATTACAAAAGGACACCCAAATCAGCCAAACTTTTATAAAACTTGGAACTGCCTACTATGGACAAGGTGCTTATTCTAAGAGTAAAACCTTCCTTCAAAAATGCCTTGAGCTGGAAAAGAGAGGTTTAGACACAGAAACACTGGCTTTTGTTTATAATAAACTGGGCCTAAGTTATAAACAACTAGATGACTATGAGAAGGCATTTTTAGAACATCGAAAAGCTATGAGGATATATAATGAAATGGGTGATTCTTTGGGTATGGCAAATTCAATAGGTTATATAGGGAGCGTACATTGGAAAATGGGGAATTATGATAGTGGAAAGGTTTCCTTTAGAAAAGCTCTGAAAATTCGGCAAGCTGAAGAAGATACAACAGGAATCATTAATGCTTATAATAACCTGGGGGTCATAATGAAAAGCCAGGGAAACTATGAGGCTGCATTAAAATACCATAAGAGGGCCCTTGAGTTGTCTAAATTAAAAAAACTAAAAAAAGAGGAAGCGTCCATATACAATTATCTGGGTAATATTCACCTGAAATTAAGGGGATTTGATGAAGCTTACTATTACTATAAGAAAGCGCTGAAGATCCGAAAATCATTAAACGACTTGGCGAAAAGCGCTGATATTTACAACAATTTGGCTCTTCTGTATCGAAACGATGAGAAGTACGACAGTGCACGGTATTATTTCAATAAAGCTCTTGAGGTCAGAAAAGAGAAAGGAAATAAACGCTCAATTGCTGCCACATTCAATAATATAGGAGGCATGTACCGAAAGATGAGTCTTTATGATAAAGCTTTGAGCCATTATCTGGAAGCCTTATCAATAAGGAACGAGCTTGGCGATAAGAACGGTATGGCTTCCTCTTATAAAAATATAGGAACATTATATCAAAACATTAATAACTATAAAAAAGCTTTGGAGCATTATAAACAGGCACTAAAGCTTTTAAGAGAAACAGGCAACAATAAAGAAATTGCATACGCTCTTCACATTATCGGAAATTCTTACCTTCACTTAGATAAGTATGATAAAGCGCTGGAGAATTATCAACAGTCGCTAATTTTGAGAAAAAAGATAGGAGATGAATTCTATATTGCTCAGTCGTTGCATAATTTGGGATTGGTACATGAAAAAATGGGTGATTATGAAAAGGCGTTGAATAATCTTGACCAAGCCCTCAGTTATCGTCAGAAAATTAATGATGATGCCGGGGTTTGTAATGTTTTAAACGACAAAGGAAATTATTACCTGAATAGAAATAATCCCCAAAGAGCAAAAGAAATATTTCTTAAAGCAATTAAAATTGCCAGTGAGAATAATGAATTATATTATCTTTCCTTGTGTGCTCGTAAAGTGGGAAATATATATTTAAATGAACAAAATAACAATAAGGCCATTTCTTACCTCAATTATGCGCTTGAAGCAGGACATGAAATTAACAATAAGGAATTGATTAAGAATGCCTACATGGATTTGTATAAACTGTTTCGAACACAGAATAATCATGAGAAAGCATTGGATTATTATATTCAATATTCAAATTATCAGGATACTATCAGGGCTCAAAAAAATAATTTAAAAATCATTGAAACTCAAATGAACTATGAGCTATCTCAAAAAGAAGATCAGCTAAATGAATACGAAGATAAAGTCTCTAAGCTTTCAATGGAAAAACGAATAAAGGATTTAAAACTTGACCGCCAGCGAAATATTCAAATTCTTTTATTTGTGAGTTTTTTTCTTGTTATTATAGTTGGAGTGCTCTTTTTTAAACGATACCGATTAAAAAAGAAGACTAATTTATTGTTACAAAATCAGTACAATGAAATAAAAGAAGCTAATGATAAACTTAGGGAATCAGAGTCTGAACTAAAGAAGGCAAATGCGACAAAAGACAGATTTTTTTCAATCATTGCTCATGATCTCAGAAGTCCGTTTCATGCCTTGTATGGTTTGACTGATCATATTTCGGTTAATTTCAATAAATTGTCTGCCAGAGATTTGAAAGAGTTTATTGATCTTATTCATAAATCTGCAGACCAATTGCTGAATCTTTTGGAAAACTTATTGTATTGGTCCAGAACTCAAAGAGGGAAAATCGATTTCAATCCTAAGCCGATAGAGCTTGAAAAGATAATTAAATCCACAGTTGAACTTTTACAGATAAATGCGAATGAAAAGCACATAAACTTAACAACAGAATGCCGCCACTATTCAATAGTTTATGGAGATGAGGAAATGCTCACAACTACACTTCGAAATTTAACCTCAAATGCTATTAAATTTACGGTTGAAGGCGGGAGTGTAACTATTAAAACAAATGAGAATGATGACGAAATATTCGTTTCAGTAGAGGATACAGGTTTGGGAATCTCAGAAGAAAATCAGCAGAAACTTTTTAAAATAGATCAAAACTATTCCACTTATGGCACCCGACAGGAAAGAGGAACTGGCCTGGGTCTGATATTATGCAAGGAGTTTGTTGAAAAACACGGAGGAAAGATATGGGTGGATAGTGAAATCAATAAAGGAAGTAAATTTATCTTTACCTTGACAAAAAAACAATAAAAATACATTGCTATGGCTCAAAAAAAACAAATAAAGTACGGTGATGCAGTAGCCGAAATAGAATCCATACTGAATAAAATAGAAAACGAAGAACTGGATGTGGATGAATTAACAACTAAGGTTAAAAGGGTTTCAGAATTACTTTCTATATGTAAGGAAAAACTTCATTATACAGAGGAAGAAGTTGAAAAAATTCTTAAGGATATAGAGACTGAATAGTAGTTTTTCTCTATTCTGCAGGCTGCTGTTTACTTTTTTTTCTCTGTTCAGGCACATTCAGAAATACGGTTACATATAGGAAGTTATTGGTGTTATTAAGTAAAAAACCCCGAAAAATGCAAAAATGAGTAAAAAGTGAGGTTATATTTTAAAATAGAATTTTATAAACGCTCATTCTTTTAATCAACACATTAAAATATCAGATACAATTTTTTATATTTCGTTGATAGTTATTGTATTCTGAATTCTTTTCGGTATTAGCCGGTACTTCTGAAACTGTCTTCCTTTCTCTGGTCAAACGCTGACAGGCCTTGAAGGCGCTGTCAGCGTTTTCTTGCTGCCGACACTGCCTTCTGCAACTGCCAATGCCAACTTACTCTCCGGCGAATTGATGGTCGTTTTAATATTTGCCTCTACTCCTGAATGTGCCCAACTCAATCAACCTCCGAAAATGACTGCTTGCAACCTATTAATCTTACCTTTTCAACTTTGTTGGCCCAATCATGTTTTCAGGTTTCATCAGTTCATCCAGTTTTTCTTTTGAAAGATATTCTTTCTCAATAACAAGGTCGTAAACACTTTTTCCTGTTTCCAGGGCTTCTTTGGCCACCTCTGAGCTTTTTTCATAACCCAGTACCGGATTAAGTGCCGTTACAAGTCCGATACTGTTTATTACCATGTTTTTACATCGTTCTGAGTTGGCAGTTATACCATCGATACATCTGTATTTTAATGTTTTCATGCCATTATTCAGCATTGCGATAGATTCAAAAAGACTTTGAACGATAACTGGTTCCATGACATTCAATTCCAATTGTCCGGCTTCAGCTGCCATTGTAACGGTGTGATCATTTCCTATAACTTTATAGGCAATCTGGTTAACTACCTCAGGAATAACCGGGTTAACTTTTCCAGGCATGATAGAAGAACCTGGTTGCATAGGAGGGAGGTTAATTTCATTTAATCCGGTTCTGGGACCTGAAGATAATAAGCGAAGATCATTTGATATCTTGGAAAGCTTAACAGCAAGTCGCTTAAGTGCTGAGGAATACATTACAAATGAACCTGTATCCTGAGTAGCTTCAACAAGATTTTTCGCGAGTTTAACCTTTAAGCCGGAATCTTTACGTAAATGTTTAATTACTTTTTCAGAATATTCGGGATCTGCATTGATGCCTGTGCCGATTGCTGTAGCACCCATGTTTACTTCAAGAAACAAGTCTGCATTTTGTTGAAGCCGTTCTATTTCTTCTTCTAAAGTAGCAGCATAGGATTCAAATTCTTGGCCAAGGGTCATAGGAACAGCATCCTGAAGCTGTGTTCTGCCCATTTTAATAACCTCTCTGAATTCTTCTCCTTTTTGGCTAAAGGCTGACTTTAGCTGAGTTAATGTTTGAATCAGTGTTTGGTTACTTTTGTGAAGAGCTATTTTTACAGCGGTAGGATATGCATCATTGGTTGACTGCGATAAATTCACATGGTTATTCGGATGGCAATATTCATATTCTCCGCGTTTATGGCCCATGATTTCTAGTGCCCTGTTAGCAATTACTTCATTGGCATTCATGTTGGTAGAGGTACCGGCTCCCCCCTGGATCATATCTACTATAAAGTGCAGGTGATATTTGCCGTTCATGATTTCGTTGCATGCTCTTATAATAGCATCTGCTACCGATTTTTTCAACAAGCCCAGGTCAAAGTTAGCTTTTGCTGCGGCCATTTTTACTGCGCCCAGCGAACGAATTATTTCAGGATAGAAATTGAGGATTACTCCGCTAATATTAAAGTTTTCAGAGGCTCTTAATGTTTGTACCCCATAGAGAAACTCGTTTGGAACATCCCGGTTCCCCAGTAAATCATGTTCTGTTCTTGTTTGCCCTGAAACATATTGAGCGGCTACATTAAGCATTCTGTTGTTGGCATGACGCATTCTGCGCGATATAACTTTAGCTATATTGGAAAAAACCTTAACGGCCGATTTTGGATTATTATCAAAATAGTCACGGGTTATAGAAAATACTGTAGTATTATTCAAGGCCCTTGCTGAGGTTGAATGGGGAGTATCACTAGCCCATGAGCCTTCTCCCAAAAAATCGCCACTTTTGAAATAGGAAAGTTTTGTTTCCGAACCAAAATGTGGCGTCTTAAATAATTCTACATCTCCTTTATAGATGATAAATATATCTTTTCTTGGTCCATTTTCTTCAAATAAAAGCTCGCCTGCTTGAAAGCTCTTTTCTTTGAGAGAATCAACCAGGATATTTAGCTCTTCCTCATCAAATCCATTAAATAATTCAATGTTTTTGATAAATTCGTATATAGTTTCTCTTTTCATTATTAATTGATTTTATACGTTTAAGTTTAACAGTTATGAAAAGGCTAGGTGCTTTAATATCACCTATCACTTTTCTATAAAGTTTTTGCCACAAAAATACAAAGAAAAAGGGGAAATGTTTAATTAAACACTTCCCCTTTTAGTCAAACCTAAACCATTTAAATTAGAGAACCTAAAGATTGACTAAAGCGTTAACTGAGGGTTTAATCTCCTCTGTAATGATATTTTTCTTAAAAAAGTGAATTACTTCTTTAATGGGTAAAGCATATCCTAATCTTGTATTTGTTGTATTATAAATTTCGCGGGCTATATATTTTATTTGGTTCTGACTTGCAATTAAAACCTGTATAGGATCGATATCGTCTATATTATGTCTTCCCTGGTATTTCTTTAGTATGTGCAGGTTGTTATTTATTAAACTTTCCAGATTTTTATGGGCTTCTGTTATCTCTGATAGCCGATAGCCAATTACTCCGACAACTTTTCCGGTTTCAGCATTAATCAGGGGGCTTCCTGCATATCCTTGTTTTACGGTAGCATCGAATTGAATATATCTTTCTCCTTTATTTTGATATATGGATGATATGATACCCGGGTTCATACTCAGGTTTTTTTGAGATTTTTCGTAACCTAATGAAACAATAGGATCTCCGATGCCAAACTCTCCTTTATCATCCAACTCTAAAGATGGAATATTGCCAAACTCTTTGTAATTTATTTTTATAACGCAAATTCCTTTAAGCTCATCAGAGTTCTGTATAATGTTTTTTAGAAATTCCTGCTTTGAAAGCTGAACTTTGGCTAAAACGCTATTTCCATCATCTTGAACGAATTTTATTTCAACTGTTTTATAATTTGAAATCTTATGTAGACAATTATCCGTGATTAGATAATTCCCGGTTTTAAAACCTGTGAAACTTATGGTTTTAAAAGCATGTTCAGAATAAAAATTGATCAGGGCTACAGCCGGGTGGCTTTTCTTCCAGAGTTTACGATACATAGATATAGGGTTTATGGTTTATCAAAAATGGGTGTTTTCTCTGTGAGTTGTTCTACAATTTCTTCTTTAGTTGTTAAAATTCTTAAATCTTTCCTTATGTTATTCGGATAAATATAATTACTGCTGTTATAAATTACTGCCAGAAAAAGGTCTTCAATTTCATTAGTTTTCCATACATAGATTAACTCATCGTCTTTTGAAAATATTTTTAATTTCAGCTTTAGAGATACTGTGGAAATAGATTTTTGGTCTTTTATTGCCTTAATATTTATTGTTATTTCTTTTTTCATAACTATTTAGTTAAAAATAAACCTATATTTTTATCTCTAAAATCTCTTTTCAAAGTAAAATTATGCAAATGAATAGTCAAAATCTATTTCTTTAACGTGTTAAATTTGTTAATAAACGTATTGAATTATAAAATTACCGTTATTTATACGAGTTGTTCGGCAGCGAACACACCTGTTTCATTTTCGTTCACCAATTATTTTAAATAAATACTTAGTCAGGTGTGTATGTATCTGAATTTTAATGTTTTGCTAAATATGGCATGTTTTATGTTTAATAGATTTAAATCTTTAAATTTATTTGTATTATGAGAATATCGAGGATTTTATTTATTATTATAGCTACTGTTTTAGTTTTTTCCTTACAAAACACTAATGCTCAGAAAAAATGGACGTTAGAAGAATGTATCCGATACGCCCTGGATAATAACATAAACATAAAACGCGAAAAAGTTTCAGCGGAACAATTCAAAAACGACTATAACCAATCAAAATTTGAACTTTTGCCGGATGTTAATGGTTCTGCCAGACATTCATACCGTAGTGGAAAAACATTTAATTATGATGTACAGGAGTATGTTAACGAGGACTATCATTATGGTCAGATTCAGCTTAATAGTGGTTTAACCTTGTTTAAAGGTTTGGAGAATCAAAACCGAATAAAAATGCGCAATTTTAATCTTAAGCGTCAGCTTGAAAATATTAAAAAAGCTAAATATGATGTAACCATGAATGTTGCCACTTATTACCTGAATATTCTTTCAAATCAGGAACAAAAACAGATCAAAGAGGAACAACTAAATGTTACACTGGAGCAAATAGAACAAACCAAACAGCAGGTAGATGTGGGCAATAAAGCTAAGGGAGATCTTCTTGAAATCAAAGCTCAGGCAGCGCGGGAAAGAGTAGAACTAACAAGGGCCAAAAATGAATTGAGAATGGCTTATGTAGACCTTACGCAGTTAATGAATCTTGATTCTACAAAAAATTTCACGGTCTATTTTCCTGAAAAAGATACAATATCAGGAAGGGAAACATTAAATTCTGCGGATGCTATTTACGAGGAGAGTGTGAACGAATTTCCGGCAATAAAAAGCGCTGAGTTTAATCTGAAAAGTTCAGAGAAAAACCTGGATATGATGAAAGGCAGAAGATATCCGGAATTGAGTATTGGCATGGGCTTTTTTACATATTACAATGAAATACCAAAAAATCAGTTCGACATTTCTTATAATGAACAAATTGAAGAGAACATATCAATGGTAGCTGAGCTACAGTTAAATATTCCGATTTTTAATAAAAGGAGAGTACACAATCAAATTCAGAATGCCAAACTTGCCCTTAATGATTCAAGGTTGCAATTGGAACAACAAAAACAGAATTTATACAAAGATATTCAACGTGCCCGAAATGAAGCGATTTCAGCTTATGATGATTACAGGGCGAATATTGAAGCTGTAAATTCATCGCAGGAAGCTTTTAATTATACAGAACAAAAATATGAAGTGGGTCTTGTTGATGTTGTCGAATATAAAGTTGCAAAAAAAGATCTTACAGAAGCCAAATTGAACGCCTCACAAGCAAAATATAACTACTTTTTCAGGTTGATGTTACTCGAGTTTTATAGGGGAGAAGAATTGTCACTATAATGTATTGAAAGGGTTTTGGGTTAAAAATTAGAGAAACGCATATTGTTGATTTTTCTTTTTTATTTGTCCGGGGATATCTTCCCGGACATTTTTTTATGCTTTAATTTGATTTGCCATTTCTTTGCTGATACTGGACAGCAAAATATTTACATTACCTGTTTGAACATAAGGAATGATATTTATTATTTGTGAAAATACTTAATTATGTTACTTTTGACATTTCAAAACTAAACACATCTTAAAACTATAAAAATTCAATCTGATGACACAAAGGACATTAAAAGATTATCCATTTATGCGTTGGGCGGTACTGATTTTATCAAGTGCCGTCATGTTTTTTAATTATTATTTTTATGATGCCCTCTCCCCATTAAAAGATTTAATGCAGGAAAACCTTGGTTTTAGTTCTTCAGACTACGGAACTTTTATGTCTGCCTATAGTGTTCCTAATGTATTTCTTTTAATGGCTGTTGTAGGTGGAATTATTTTAGATAAATTAGGTATCCGTATTACAGGTTCCACCTTTATTTCATTTATGGCCATAGGTGCTGGAATTACGGCCTATGGAGCCTCGGATGTATATCTTGCCGGTGGTTTTGGCTATGAATTCATGTCTTCTTTCTGGACAGGGATTTCCCCTGCCCTTAAAATGATGTACCTGGGATTCTTTGTTTTTGGTCTGGGTGCAGAGACCAGCATTGTAGTCTTATCGAAAGTCATTGTTAAATGGTTTAAAGGGAAAGAGATTGCCTTGGCATTGGGCTTAAATTTGGCTATCGGCCGTTTAGGAACAGCTTTAGCCCTTCAGTTATCTCCCACGCTTGCTGAGGTTCAGTGGACAAACGCTATATGGTTTGGCGTGATTCTTCTTTGGGTAGGATTACTTATTTTCTTGCTTTACACCTTACTTGATCTTAAAATTGACAAGCAGATTAAGGAAACGATTCCTCATGACCCGGAGGATGAATTCCGCTGGGCAGACCTGAAATTTTTGGTTACAAACCGAACTTTCATCTACATTACGTTGCTTTGTGTAACCTTCTATTCGGCAGTCTTTCCTTTTGTAAAGTATGCCCCGGATTTGTTGATGAATAAGTATGATCTTGCCAGGCAAATTAGCGGGAATATTTCTGCTATCCTGATGTACGGTACTATAGCTTTAACTCCGCTTTTCGGTTGGATAGCCGATTATAAGGGGAGAAGTGCTTCTCTCATGTACCTTGGTTCAGCACTTTTAATCGTTGCCCATTTACTGTTTGCGAAAACAATGATCACACCTTATGTGCCTATTTTTCTTCTTGGTGTGGCTTTCTCTCTTGTTCCTGCGGCTATGTGGCCTGCAGTTACTAAAATTGTTGGAGAGAATAAGATCGGAACAGCTTATGGAGCTATGTTTTCCGTCCAGAATATAGGTTTATGGGCATTGCCAATTCTTATCGGAGTCGTTCTTGACTCATCTAATCCAAATTATCAAAAGGAGATGACAAACGACCAGTTTGTTTCGCTTCAAAAAAATCAGGTATATGAAGATGTGGCTAAAACTAAGGACGGTGAATTAGAGAGCAATAAGGATTTTAAAGTCAAATATATTATTCATGCGGATAGTTGTACAGGAGATATAATGTGGAAATCAATTCACCAGGTTCAAACTGATGATCAGGGTGAGTATGAATTTTCATTGGAAGATTATGATATTTTAGCTATAGCAAAATTTAATTTGATTGATTTACAGGACTATGAGTTAGGTGTTCGGATAGAAAATATTGAAAATGAGGATGACCCCATAAGTGTTGTAGAGAAAGACAGACTTGCAATAACTGATGCAAGTGAAAAATATACCAACTCATACAAAGTAAACGGAGAAACACTTGAAGATGAATCATTTGATGCTTTAATTACAGTTTTTGATTGGGAATCAGGGAATGTAGTTTACCAGGAGAAGAAAGGCATCCATGTCAACAAGGAAGGAAAAATGAAAATTAATATAGGACTTGGTTCTGTGCAAAAAGCTAATTACAATTACCTCAATTTTGAAGATGGTAAATATTGCGCTGAAATCATGGAACCGTTGGATTACACAAATGCCATGTTAATGCTTTCATTACTTGGTGTGCTTGGGCTTGTCTTTGCATTCCTCCTGAAGCGGGATGATAAGGTTTCTGGCTACGGACTTGAAAAACCAAATAAACAAGAACAAGAGAGTTAATGTAATTTAAATAACGTAAAAAGACGGATCACAAAGAATCCGGCTTTTTACGTTATGCTTAGAAGACATAAATGGGCACAATCTGAAGTAGAGACAAATCTTAAAATGAGCATCAATTAGCTAATGAGGGAGCAGTTGCAGATGCACCAAGCAGAGAAAATTTGAAACATATAAGGGTTAATAAAATATATTTCGTAATACGTATTAGAATAACCTAAAGTTTTTTGAGTTCTTTTCACATGTCGATAATTCCGTAACCTCGTTTTTTGATAATTTTGGTTAATTTTAGTGCAGAAAATTATTACCCAAATTGAGCGATTCTCACTCACGACAAAGAAATTATATGGTTTTCACCTCACCTATTCAGTGAAAACCGACAATTTCTAAGTCGGTTCGGCAGCTGCCGGATAAGTAAAGCGTTTTTTCACTTTGTTCAAACCGCTCAACTCAGGTATTATATAGTTCTATAATAAGCTAATATTAAGAGTCTTTAGGTTCTTGCGAAAGTGCCTGAGCAAATACGGTTATTCCATTCGCTTTTTATTGCCACTGCCAAGCTCTACTCTACTTATTTCTCGATAAGGTTTTTTCTGTCGGGCCCGGTAGAAATAAGTTCAACGGGAACTCCGGTTTCGTCTTCAATAAAGTTAATATAGTTTTTAAATGAGTTTGGAAGCTTGTTATAATCATTAATTTCAGATATATCTTCTTCCCATCCCTCAAATTCTTTATATATCGATTCTTTTATTTTGTATTGATCGTAAGGGAAGTAATCGATTTTACTATTGTCTTCCATTATATAGTGTGTACACACTTTAATTCTTTTAAATTTTGTAAGTACATCGGCCTTTGTCATCACCAAGTGAGTTGTGCCATTTAGCATTATTGCATATTTTAGTGCAGGTAAATCGAGCCATCCGCATCTTCGGGGCCTGCCGGTTGTTGCACCATATTCGTTCCCCTGGTTCTGAAGCTTTTCTCCGTCATTATCATCGAGTTCTGTCGGGAAAGGGCCACTGCCGACTCTGGTACAATAAGCTTTAAAAACGCCATAAACATTCCCGAGATTATTAGGAGCAACGCCAAGTCCTGCGCAGGCTCCTGCACATATTGTATTGGATGAGGTGACAAAAGGGTAGGAGCCAAAATCAATATCAAGCAATGTACCCTGAGCTCCTTCTGCAAGTATGCTTTTATTTTCCTTAATCAAATTATTTATGATGTGTTCACTATCCACAAACCGGTAATTTTTTAGAAATTCTATTGCATCAAACCATTCTTGCTCATTTTCTTCTATATTATAATCGAAATTTTCGAATTGATTCAGTAAACTTTTATGTTTGTCTTTAAGAAAATTGTATTTTTCAAGAAACCGGTCATCTTCTATATCACCAATACGTATCCCGTTTCTGCCGGTTTTATCCATATAAGTCGGGCCAATACCTTTTAGAGTAGAGCCAATTTTTGATTTACCTTTGGCAGCTTCAGATGCCGCATCTAATATTCTGTGGGATGGTAGTATAAGATGAGTTTTTCTTGATATATAGAGATTTGAATTGACGTTAATTCCCTTTTCTTTTAGCTCATTGATTTCTTTTTTAAGAATGATGGGATCTACAACCACGCCATTTCCAATAATATTGAGGGTGTCTTTATGAAAAACACCGGAAGGGATATTATGTAAGACATGTTTTACATTGTCAAATTCAAGGGAGTGACCAGCATTAGGGCCTCCCTGAAATCTTGCTACTACATCATATTTTGAAGCAAACACATCGACAATTTTCCCTTTTCCTTCGTCGCCCCATTGGAGCCCTAGTAATACGTTTAAACTCATAATTTTTGTTTTGATATAATATTGTAGGTTCTAACTGAATTATTCATGCTAAAAGTAAAAAAATCCCCTTTGATAATAAGAGGATTTATATATGTTTTTTAAAATACAGTACAAAATTTATTTCTTTTTTTTGTTTTTACAGTCTTTACATGTGCCATAAAAATAGAGAGAGTGATAATCAACATCAAATTCCATTAGTTCGGCCACTGTATTTTGTATTTCCTGAATTCTTGGATCGCAAAATTCGATAACCTTTCCGCATTTTTGGCAAATGATATGATCGTGCTGACTACATTGATAAGCTTTTTCAAATTCAGCAATATTTTTACCGAATTGATGCTTTACGACAAGGTTGCTTTCCAATAATAATTCTATAGTATTATACAGTGTTGCCCTGCTTACCCTGTAATTCTTGTTTTTCATTGAAATATAGAGTGTCTCTATGTCGAAGTGATTGTCTCTTGAATATACTTCATTTAGAATGGCATATCTCTCAGGGGTTTTTCTATGACCATTTTTTTCAAGATAATTGCTGAATATTTTTTTTACAGTTTCTAATGTTTCACTGCAACTCATATACCATAAATGTTTATTTTAGTATAAAAATAGGATAAAAATTCTGAATAAAATTAATTATTTAGAATAATTTTAAAAAAATGTGCTAACCTGAATTAATCGGGCTATACGTCTTCAACTCTTTTTACTGAATCAACACCTTTAATCTTACTTATGTTCAGAATGATATTGTTTAGGTCGGATACATTGTGGACGTATAGTTCTATGTAGCCTTCAAATACCCCATTTAGGGTGTCTATATTTATCTTTCGAATGTTAGCGTCTAATTCTCCTGAAATAAAAGATGTAATGTCTTTTGCAATACCGATTCTGTCAATGCCTTTTATACTTAGTTTAGCAAGAAAGGAAAGAATTTTATGGGTAGTCCACTGTGCCGGAACAACATATTGTCCGTGACTGGACATTAATTTAATCGCTTCAGGGCATTTGGCTTTGTGAACAGTTATGATATCTCTGTTCGGTTCTTTGTATCCAATTACTTCATCTCCTGGTATAGGATTGCAACAAGGAGCAATTTCATAAGGAAATGTATTTTCATCTGTTTTTTCTCTTATAATGAAGGGAGATTTGTAATTAAAATCCGGGTTTTTTGGAGCAGAAGTAGTATTGGACTTTTTGTTTTTATTTATATTGGTTGATCGGGCTATTTGTAATCCCCAGTAGCGGATGAACTTACTTCTTGTGTGTTTTTTGACAATTTTTTCAAGATTGTCAAGTTTTACCATTCCACTACCTATCTTGCTGTATAATTCTTCTTTTGAATCAAGTTTATATGCTTCAAGGATTTTTCTCAATAAGTTTGAATTGGGTTTTAGCCCCATTTGAGCCAATTCCTTTGTGAGTATTTGTTTCCCTTTATGAATCCTGTTTTTAGTTTCGGCTTTAATAGCATTGGTTATACTAGCTTTTGCTTTAGCTGTAACTACATGGTCAAGCCATTCTTTCTGAATTTTTTGTTTGTTAGAGGTTAATATTTCAACTTGATCACCATTGTTTAATTTTTGATTTAATGGAGCTAATTGATGATTCACTTTCGCTCCGATGGTTTTGTTACCAATTTCACTGTGTATGTCGTAAGCAAGGTCCAAAGCAGTTGAGCCCTGAGGAAGGTTTTTTATATCTCCTTTGGGTGTAAAAACAAAAATTTCTGAAGAAAATAGATTGAGGCGGAATTCATCAAGGAATTCCATCGCGTTGGTGTTCTGATTTTTAAGGTGTTCTTGTATTTTATTGAGCCATTTGTCAAGTTCTTCGTTTCTTTCTTCTTTATTACTATATTTCCAGCGGGCAGCAAATCCTTTCTTGGCAAAATCATCCATTCTTTTGGAGCGTATCTGGACTTCAATCCATTTGCCTTCCGGGCCCATAACTGTTATGTGAAGGGCTTCGTACCCATTAGATTTGGGAGAACTTATCCAGTCTCTTATTCTTTCGGGTTTTGGAATATATAAATCGGTGATTAATGAGTAAACATCCCAGCATTGTGCCTTTTCAGATTTATTTTCGACTGGGTTTATTACCACCCGAATGTTTAACAAATCCTGAATCTCTTCAAATGTGAGATTGTTTTGTTGCATTGTATTCCAAATGGAATAAATGGGCTTTGGTTTTGCAACTATATTATAAGAAATATTGTTTTCGTCCAGCTTTTTCTTAATAGGGAATATGAATTTCTCTATTTCGCTTTTTCTTTCTTCTTCTGTTGTTTCAAGTTTTTCTTTTATTTCTTTATATTTTTTTGGGTGTCTGTATTTAAGACTTAAGTCTTCTAATTCATTTTTTAACGAGTACAGCCCAAGTCTGTGCGCAAGTGGTGCATATAAATATATTGTTTCTCCGGCGATTTTGATTTGTTTGTTAGGTGGCATGGCATCCAGGGTACGCATATTATGAAGCCTGTCTGCTAATTTGATGATGATAACCCGTAAATCTTTGGTCAGAGTCATCAAAATTTTTCTGAAATTTTCCGCCTGAAGGGATTCTCTCTGGTCAAATGCTTCTGATATTTTTGTTAAACCATCTATCACTGTTGCTACAACTTCCCCAAATTCTTTCTGAATATCATCTAAGGTAATTTCCGTATCCTCCACAACATCGTGTAAAAGACTACATGCCACCGCCTCAGCTCCCAGGCCTATTTCATTGCTCACAATTTTGGCTACTGCAATTGGATGAAGGATATAAGGTTCTCCCGACTTTCGATTAACTCCCTTATGCATTTCATTAGCCAGATTAAACGCACGTTGAATAAGTTCACGATCTTCTTTATGATAGAGATGTGAACTATTCATAAATAATTCATTAAATTGGTCTTGTATGTATGTTTCTTCGTTTACCTTGCTCATTTCTTTTCATTGCCCGTTAAGGAAATTTCTTTGCTAAAATAAAAAATTCTTTTTCGATATTAAACTATCAATGTTTTCTATTGCCAGTTTTGTTTTTAATTACATTAACGAATATTCACCCTGGTATGTTTTTAGGAGAAATCTATATATATCTTTTTTACTGTTTTTTTTAGTTATGGTTACGATTTGTTCAGTTACTGTGTAAAGAATTTGCAGGGAAAAATGGCGGGCAACTGAAAGTATTAGTAGATAGATTAGTTGGTAGGTCATTGTGCTTCAGGTCATAGGATAAAGAATTTATATCCTTTCTTGTAGTGAGATAATTTAAAAAAAATTGCTTCTACTTCTGAAGGTAATTGGTTCGGATTAGGGATATAAGACATTAATTTCCCCTCTTCTTCTGATAATTTCATGATTCGGGTTTTTTACTTCAAGGTAGTAGATATAAGTTCCGGCACTGACTTTATGCTGGCCCTGAAAGTTGCCTTCCCATGGTTTCTCCGGGTTGGTGGTTTCAAATACTTTGTTACCCTTTCTGTTGTAAATAATCAATAGATATTCTTGTGGTAAAAATGATAGAACGGGCCTGAATCTATCGTTTTTGCCGTCACCGTTTGGTGTAAAAGCGTTCGGAATAAAGATGCCTGGTTTGATGTAGATACATTTTTTGGATGAAATGGACTGTGAATTTTGTCCTTCGTTCAATTGGCTATGAGCTTTAATATAATAACAAAATTTGCCGCTGGAATCTCTGCCAGTAAAAAGATCTAGTTCGCTATCTGTATAATTTACTGAATAACTGTTTGAAAGATTGCTATACGGATTCGTTCCGTTTTTACGGAAAATCTTATAGGTGACCTTAGCCGGAGCTATTTGAAATTTGTTCCAGTTCAGAACAGCCATTTCATTTTCAGAATCAAGTTTCAATAGGATGTTATTCGTTGTATCTGATTTTGTTGTTAAATGGTTACATTGGTTGATTGCCGCCACATAATAGTAATAAATATTATTGGAAGGTGCAGCCTTATCGTCCGTGTAATTTAATGTGTATTTAGATGTATTGAAAGTGTGGACTGTATCATACGTTCCCTCATAATTCTCGGAGCGGAGGAGTTTATATTCTTTTAATTCGGAGTTTTCAGCAATTGTGTATTGAAGATTGATGTTGTTATTTCTAACCTCAAGCAAATCGGGATTGATATAATCCGGCTCATAAGGCATGCGTGTGTATATGCTTACTCGGTTTGAGTGTGATTTTATTGAGGTATCTGAAGCACGGACAGCTTCAATGTAGTATTTCAGCGAGTCGTTGTAGTTGACATTTTTATCGGTGAAGGTGGTGTCTTTGTTATCTTCTTTAGTATAGACTTTCCTATAGTTGCTATTGTTGACCTTTTTCCAGATATTGTAATGTTCTATTGAAATCGTGTCGTTGAAATTTGCTTCTATATGCTTTGTCCATTTTAGTTTAATTTGTTTTCTGCATGTATCAAATTTAAGTGAGGTATGTATAGTGTTAAATCTGTTACTCTTAAGGGGAACAGTTTCATCATTTGTTGTATCTTTGTTGTATTCTACTCTATAAGAGCGTGGTTGATTATTTGCTCTTGAATCTTTATTTATCCATGTTAAGATACTGGTATCTCTAATAATTTGGACTTCAATATAGGCTGATACATATTCCACAGAATCTCTTAAGATTGCAATATTATTATTTACAGTGTCCTTTAGCTCCCATGTTAATTTAACATCGCCTTTCTCATTTATAATATTTGCATTGAGTAACTCCGGGGGTATATCCTGCGCTACAGAAGAATAGCTGCAAAAGACTACTGTAATTATGAAAGAAAACAATTTTTTCATGAAATACGCTCATTATTTTTCACATTGTCCTGCAATGGAAATTTTCATATTCTCTTCCTGCAGGTATTGTTCAGCAAGTTCCCTGATTCTTTCCGGTTGTATATCATTTATTGTCTGAAGCATTAGTTTGTGATAATCTTCAGATAGATTATGTTCCATGAGTCTCAAATAGGTGCTTGCAGTTGGCAGGGGTCCGTCATAGTACCTCAGGATTTCACCCCGCATATAGTTTTTCACCATATTCAATTCTTCTTCATCTGTTTTTTCTTCTTTAAAACGCCTGATTTCCTGCTGTATTGCTTCAATGGCCTTACCACATACTTTGGCGCCAACTTCTGAAACAATAACAAAGTACCCGGCATGTACCAAAGGTATTAATAAAGAGGAAATCCCGTAAGTGTATCCTTTCTCTTCCCGTATTGTTTTCATTAGTCTGGAGCCAAAATACCCGCCAAGAATGGTATTAACGACCTGCATCTCCATGAAATCCGGATGATGTTGATTAAATAGTACTTTTCCCATTCTTAGCGCCGATTGTACGGCATCTTCTTTAGGAGTAAATATTTCTTGTTGAGAAGTAGGCTGAATTTTAAACGTTGGTATTTCCGGGTACTCATTCTTTTTCCATTCTGTGTTTCCTAAATAGTGGTCTATTTGGTTAACTGTGTCTGATTTTAAATTACCTGTCACCAGAATTTCACAGTTTTTTGGTCGATAATAGCTGCTATGGAAGTTTTGTAAATCTTCTGTGGTTATATTATCGTGATCCTCTAGTACCAGAATTTTACCATAAGGGTGATTTGGTCCAAATAAGGCTTCTCTGAATTTTATCCGTGACTGGCTGTTTACTTTGGATCTTTCAAGCAGAAAATGTTGCTTTTTATTTCTGATATAGGTTTGAAATTCATCTTCCGGGAAAATTGGATTTTGCACAATTTCGGCAAGTAAAGAAAGCGTCTTATTCAGATGTTTGTTTAGTGTGAGCAGGGTAACTACTGCAACATCATTATTCGCATTTGTCTGCAGAAATGCTCCGTAATAATCCAGTTTGTTGGCAATTTGAGCGGATGTCCATGTCTTTGTTCCTTCGGGCAGCATTTCATTAGTGGCTTCTGCCACGAGTGGTTTTGGTTGATACCAGTTTCCTGCACGGAAAAGTAAGTCTATTTTCACAATGTCTTCAGTGCCGGATTGTATTAGGCGAATCGGGATATCATTAGAAAGTTGCGTTTTATCTGCATAAACAGATTGAAATGTATCGATAGCTTTTATCTCCGGCTGTTTGGTTCGGTCTGGATGTGTCATTTTACCTGGTTTATTTTTTGTGGTAGTATAGTGTGGAACAATTATTTTTGTTTAATATTTCTTTGCTGACTCTATTAATTTCTCTCGGTGTGACAGCTCTGTATTTTTCTATTTCCGTGTTTATTCGTTCAGCGTCTCCAAGAAGTTCGTAAAAAGACATGTTCATAGCTTTGTGTAAAGCACTGGTTTTACTGAATTCGTGTACAGCTTCAAACTTATTTTTTACCTTCTGTAATTCTTCATCCTCAACTGTTTGAAGGGTTAACTTTGCAAGCTCATTGTTGAGAGCAGTTTCTGCTTCTTCCATTGTGACTCCTTCGGAAATTGCCCCGTGGACCAGTAATAATCCGGGGTCTGTGTCACCTGTTATGTATGCATCAATGTTGCTGAACACAGGGCTTTCTTTGACCAATTTTTGATAGAGCCTTGCCGATTTTCCATTAGAGAGTAGATCCGAAATCAGATCAGAAGCGGGAAAATCGGGATGATTTCTTGAAACCATACGATATGCCTTGTAAAGCACGTTGTGCGGAACTTCTCTTTCTACTTCATCTGTTCGGGGCGAATTTTGTTCGGGTTCTTGTGTGATTTCCTTGCGAGCTACTTCTCGCTTAGGAATAGGGCCAAACCATTTTTCTGCCAGTTCATAAACTTTTTCCGGTTCAATATTCCCCACAACGGTTAATATCGCGTTATTTGGAGCATAATGGTGATAAAAGAAATTTTCAACCTCATTTAAAGTGGCATTTTTAATATGGGAGATGTCTTTACCAATTGTCGGCCATTTGTATGGATGTTTTTTGTAAGCTAAAGACCGAAGTAGGAGCATTGCATCGCCGTAAGGCTGATTAATATATCTTTGGTTGTATTCTTCAATAACAACATTTTTTTGAATATCAAGCTTTTCCTGAGTAAGATTGAGACCAAGCATCCTGTCGGATTCCAGCCAAAAGGCCGTATCCAGGTTTTGTATCGGCAGGGTTAAATAATAATTTGTAATATCGGTGGATGTGAATGCATTATTTTCGCCTCCTGCTTTTTGTAAAGGAGTATCATACGCCGGGATGTTTACAGAGCCTTCAAACATCAAATGTTCAAAAAGATGGGCGAATCCTGTGCGATGAGGTTCCTCGTGTTTTGAGCCTATGTTATAAAGAAGGTTAACCGTAGCAATCGGTGTGCTTTTATCTTTGTGGATAAGAATAGTTAGTCCATTATCCAGTGTGTATTTTGTTATTTTAATCATAAAATTTTGTTTCTTAAATTGATCTACAAACTTATACAATTCCACTACAAAAATAATAAAGAGCAAAGAATTAATTCTTCAACTTAAAGTAGTTATAATTGTTCATATGTAAATATATATGTGTTTAAATGACTGGAATTCAGACCATTTTAATATTTAAGTAAATTTTACCTGAAAAGTATACGGAGATAAAAAGGAAATATTAATTTTGCAGCATTATGAAACGACCCACAACACTTGGACGCTTTTTAATATGGAGAAAGAAGCATATCACTGATAAGCAGTTTATCTTTATTCTCAGTGTTGTAGTAGGTCTTACATCCGGATTTGCTGCTGTTATCATTAAAAATGCAGTGCATTTAATTCAGAGTATGTTGACAAGCGGGTTTGTGTCTCAGTATGAGAACTTTTTGTATATTGTACTTCCCGCTATAGGTATATTGGCATCTGTGCTTTTTATGCATTTCATATTGAAGCAAAAGGTCGGACATGGAATTCCGCTGACTCTTGCTGCTATTTCTAAATCTCAGGGAAAGATCAAGCCACACAACATGTATTCTTCGGTTATAACAAGTGCATTGACTGTCGGTTTTGGAGGTTCGGTCGGATTGGAAGGCCCGACCGTAGCAACAGGAGCTGCATGGGGATCTAATATAGGACATTTCTTTAGGCTAAATTACCGTCAGGTACTTTTATTATTGGCTTGTGCTAGTGCCGGCGCTATGTCTGCAATATTTAAAGCTCCTATTGCCGGGATAGTGTTTGTTTTAGAAGTGCTTATGATTGACTTGACCATGTCGTCATTGATTCCTTTATTATTAGCATCTCTTACAGGTGCGCTTACATCTTATCTTTTCCTTGGGATGGATGTACTATATCCTGCAGCGATACAACAAGATTTTGATATAAATCAGGTTCCGTTTTATATTATACTGGGTGTATTCACCGGATTGGTTTCTGTTTATTTTACCCGAATGTATAAAGGAATTGAGCAGGCATTTGAAAGATTTAACAATCGCTATACCAAATGGTTTATTGGAAGTGTTGCATTGGGTTTGTTGATATTCTTATTCCCTGCTTTATATGGTGAAGGTTACGAAGCGATAAATTCCAGTTTGAATGGGGATTTTAGTTACCTTTTTGAAAGAGGAATGTTTTATGGATTGAGAGATAATATTTGGGTTGTGTTTCTCTTTTTCGCTCTTATCATTTTCCTGAAGGTTGTTGCCACAGCAATTACGTTTGGGAGTGGTGGTATTGGTGGTATTTTTGCTCCAACATTGTTTATGGGAGTTAACAGTGGCTTGTTTTTTGCTAAAGTTTTCAACTTTTTTGACTTTGGAAAATTGCCTGTAAATCATTTTGCTCTTGCCGGGATGGGCGGATTAATTGCTGGAGTACTGCATGCACCGTTAACGGGAATGTTCCTTATTGCGGAGATTACAGGCGGCTATTCACTTTTCTTTCCGCTAATGATTGTTGCCACGATTTCTTATGCTGTAGTAAGAATTTTTGAACGATATTCAGTTTATACCCATCTACTCGGAAAAAGGGGAGAGTTGTTTACACATGATAAAGATAAAGTGGTTTTATCTATGCTGAATGTCAGGAGTTTGATTGAAACGAATTTTAAAACTATTAATGAGGAAGCCACTTTAGGAGAACTTGTAAAGGTGATAGCGAAATCCGAACGCAATATTGTACCTGTTGTTGACGACGATTATAATCTCAAAGGAATTGTCTTTATTAATGACATTCGACACATTATGTTTGAAAGAGAAAAGTATGACAGTGTTTATGTTAAAGAATTAATGTACATGCCCAGCCCCTTAGTTCATCCTGATGAATCCATGGAAGATGTGGCACAAAAATTCCAGACCACCAAACATTATAATTTACCGGTAATTGAAAATGGAAAATACGTTGGTTTCGTATCAAGAGCTAATGTATTTTCATCCTATCGCAGGTTGTTGAGTGCATTTTCAGAGGATTAATTTTACTCTTAGCTTTTTGTCTTTAGCTCTTAGCCGTTGGCATATGTGGAAATTTTCTTTAGAATTTTTCTTTTACTTATCGCCAGCACTCTGAATCCCTTATTCTGAATGATAAAATCGTATTCTGAGTTCTTGATTCTGCCCGCCTGCCGGCAGGCAGGAATTCTTATAGAAATATAGCCGGTACTTCTGAAACTGCCTAAAAAAAAAACATCCGCTAAGAATTAACGGATGTTTTTTATTGTGTGCATAATAAACTTATTATTCAATAATATCTGTCCAGCCATAAGGATCTTCTTCGTCTCCAAACTGAATAGCCAGCAGTCGTTCATAGATTTTTGTTGAAATTGGCCCGGGTTTGCCGTCCGGACAGTAAGTGAATTTTTTGTTTTCTTCCAAATCAGCTATTTCGCCAATAGGAGCGATGATAGCTGCTGTTCCACATGCGCCAACTTCTTCAAACGATTCTAATTCTTCTACAGGGACTGGCCGATTTTCAACCTTTAAGCCCATGTCAGGAGCCATTTCCATGATACTCTTGTTTGTTATTGAAGGTAAAATGGAATTGGATTTTGGCGTTATGTAAGTATTATCCTTTATGCCAAAGAAATTTGCCGCTCCAATTTCGTCTATATATTTCTTTTCTTTTGCGTCAAGATATAGAGGTTGTGCATAACCGGCTTCTTTTGTTCGTTTTACGCCTTGTAGGCTGGCAGCATAATTACCTCCTACTTTATACATTCCTGTTCCCTGTGGTGCTGTTCTGTCTGTATCGCGAACAATGGCAATTTTTATAGGGTTAAAGCCTTCTTTAAAGTATGGACCAACAGGGGTGGTGAATACTACAAAAGTGTATTCGCTCGCAGCTTTTACACCTATTTCAGCTCCCGATCCAAAAAGTAAAGGACGAATATATAGTGCTGCTCCTGTTCCGTGTGGAGGAACCCATTGTTCATTTTTCTTAACAGCCGTGAAGACAGCTTCTTTAAACACTTCTTTGGGTACTGGTTCCATTAATATCCCATGAGCTGAACGTTCCATTCTCTTCCAGTTTTCTTCCCATCTGAAAACGCGGATTTTTCCGTCTGGCCCCCGGTAAGCTTTCATTCCTTCAAATGCTTGCTGTCCATAGTGGAGGGCTGTGGCAGCCATGTGTATATTCAGGTATTCAGAGGATGAGGTTTCTATGTTACCCCATTTCCCGTCCTTGTAATGGCACCTTACGTTGTAATCGGTTTTATGATAACCAAAAGGTAAATTGCTCCAATCCATATTTTTCATAGTTCATAGTTTTTATTTAAAAGTTGTGTAAACTTATAAAATT
>Ga0207714_1000180_pt1 | contig 42386 bp, 42 predicted proteins | sample PonA232FremontCA_2_FD_187270 | JGI IMG/M metagenome (GOLD analysis project Ga0207714, IMG submission 187270) | Marine sediment microbial community from Fremont, CA, USA - Pond A23 Sediment 2 (SPAdes) | ecosystem: Environmental > Aquatic > Marine > Unclassified | place: USA: Fremont, California... | reverse complement strand
GATGCCTTCAATGGTGGAGGGAGGAGGATTCGAACCTCCGAAGGCTTACGCCGGCAGATTTACAGTCTGCTCCCTTTGGCCACTTGGGTATCCCTCCAAATAGCGAGTGCCTTGTGCTGGCTAGGGGAATCGAACCCGGAATCTGCTGATGCTCAATCAGCTTCTCTGCCACAGAGCCACGCCAGCCAAGCAAAAAAAGAATCTAACCAAGTTTTGCCTTCTTGACAACCCCCTGGCTCAATTTTTTTAACTTCCCGAATAACCTGAAAATTCACCTTAAGCAAACCACCGTGGCCAGCCAGGAATGAAAGTCGGTTTCTGAATGGGACGCAAAGGCCATGCCGAGACAAGGAAGCATGGTGAAAGGCAACTATTCAGCACCCTGCAAAACCGCGATCATCATCAGCCTTTTTCTTCTTGCGCCTTCAACCCTAGATTTTCCAACGCTCGCCACTCAGGGGCATCAATGACCCACCCCGGCACTCACTCTCTGTTCATGTTTGCTCGCGGGGTGTTGAACCCCTAGAAAGTGAGTGCCGGGTTTCTCCCAGGTGGCGAGGAAGGAAATTCGAACAGAGTTTCAAAGGAATTGGTTCAAAAAGAGCCTTTTGAAGATTGCGCTGATGCCAGAGAAATGGTCAATAGTTACGGAGAAAGTCAATATATCTGGAAGGGATTAGCCAGCGGTTTGCGGGACCGTAGCCCCCTTGCGCTTTTCCCGTACACGCTCCTGCTCAGCTTCGCAGAATTCGAGAAACTCGCTCTCATGGGCGAGCAAATAGCGACAGAACATGTTGTTCATAGCATGGCCGGAACAATAGACGTGAAAATGTCCTGTTATGGGATAGGGCAACAAAGCGAGGTCCCCGAGAAAGTCGAGGATCTTGTGGCGCACCGGCTCGTCCGAATAACGCATGCCGTCGTTGTTCACCACACCCGACCCGTCGAGCACAAGGGCATTGTCCAGTGACCCCCCGAGTGCCAAGCCGTTGGATCGCATGGCTTCGACATCATTAAGAAAGGCAAAAGTCCTGGCCTTGCACAATTCCTCGAAAAAGGCCTCCTCCCCGAGGCTGAAGGAATACTCCTGGCGGCCGACAAACGGATGATCGTACTCGATGGTATAGGCGACACTCAATCCGGCTCCCGGATAGGCCGCAATATGCTTGCCGTCCTTACCAAGCTCGACCGGCTTCTTCAGCCTGTAGAACCTCTTTTTCGCTTGTTGACGCACAAAACCCGCCTGCTGGAGAAGATAGACGAAGGAGGCGGCACTGCCGTCCATAATGGGAATTTCATTGCTGTCCACCTCGATATGGACATTGTCCACAGCGTTGCCCTTCAAGGCGGCAAGGACGTGTTCAACCGTACCTATGGAGCTCTCGCCGTCTGTCAGACCAGTGGCGAGCGTGGTCTCGTGCACCTTGTGCGGATCGGCCTGAATAAATCGACGCCCACGCTCCGTTTTCAGAACGAAAACGACACCCGTGTTCGCCGGTGCGGGATGCAGGGTCAACGTGACCTTGCCTCCCCCGTGGAGGCCAATCCCTGAACAACTGACTGCCTTCCCGATTGTTTTCTGTCGCATGAGGGATCCTCCCGATTCGTCGAGTCTCATGCAATATTCATGCCATAACAGCCTGGTGCTTCAACAGGCCAGAATTCGGGAAGAAGCCACTTTGGTTGCACGGAATGCATGTGTTCTTCTCACAACACAGTGTGGCCTCAAAGCCACACCCTTTGTGCGCTTAAGAAACGATCTTCCCCTCGAAGATCCGTATGGACGCTCACCTTCTGCCAAACAGTTACGGATGAGCGCATTTCATGGGCAATCAAACGGGCCTGATCCCGTCCGGTTTCCATAACGAAATATCCTCCCGGGACCAGACTGTCGGCAATTGTGCCGACAGCTCTCCTGACTGCCTCGAGGCCGGCTCTCCCGCCGTTGAGGGCAATCCTTGGCTCGAATTGGACAACCTCGGGATCAAGAGCGGGGTAGTCCTCAACCGAAATGTAGGGCGGATTGCAAACGGCGAGTTCCACACTCTCCGGCTTCAGGGCGGAAGCGAGATCCTGTCTGACCGGCAGGATGCGCTCTGCTACCCCGTGGCGGGTTGCGTTCCGCAAAGCAATTTGAAGCGCTTGATGGGAAATGTCGGCCATGACGCACAGCGATCCGGGAAACTCGGCGCAGAGGGTCACTCCCAGATTGCCGCTCCCCGTACAGATATCCGCAATGCGCAGATGCGCATCTGAAGGAAGGAGCTGTTTGCATTCGTCGACAATCAGCTCAGTTTCCGGACGGGGGACCAGCACCTGAGGCCCTACCTCGAACTCCCGTCCATAAAACTCCTTCCGCTCCAGGAGATAGGCAACCGGCTCCCCTCGGCCCCGTTTGCGGATCAACTCGCGAAAGGTTTCAACCTTGTCCGTATCGAGTTCCATCTCTGGGCGAACCAGGACATCCAGGCGCCTCAATCCACCGGCTCGGGCCAAAAGCAGCTCCGCGGACAGTTGCGGGGAGTCTACTTGTTGCCGCTGCAAGTACGCCGAAGCTTCGCGAAGAAGCTGGCCAAGGAGATGGGATGTCATGTAGCAGGCAGTTCGAGGTGCTGACCTCAGGTGTTAGCTGGCAATTCCGCTCAAATTGCGGATTATCACGGAGCCGGCATCGGCAGGCGGTTTGATGTCTCGCATTGAATGGTCATCGGCTCGGGGAAATTCCTCTTATCGGGGTTCCTACACAGGCTTGCCCCCTTATCACACAGGCCTTTCGAGTTAAAAGGACATGTCTTCTCAACCCTATGGCATCAACCGCTATTTGAGAGACTTGTCCCTCAAAAGATCCCATCAGGCCACACCCCAAGGCTAAACTTGAACTGCGGACTTGAGATTCGCGGCCTGGAAATTCTTTTCCAACGGATCGATGAGCTGATCCAGATCGCCGTCGAGGATAACGTCGAGATTATATGTGGTGAGGTTGATCCGATGATCAGTAATGCGGCTCTGCGGAAAATTATAGGTCCGTATTCGTTCCGAGCGCTCGCCGGTCCCGACTTGGCTTCTTCGCGATTCGTCCTGTTCCTGTTTGGCCTCGTCCTGCTTCATTTTCAGGAGCTTAGAACGAAGGACCTGCATGGCCTTGGCCCGATTCTTGTGCTGAGACTTTTGGTCCTGACAGGCAACAACAACACCAGTGGGTATATGAGTGAGACGAACGGCCGAATCTGTAGTATTCACGCTCTGTCCACCCGGCCCGGAAGCGCGAAAGACATCGATGCGCAAGTCGTTTTGCTCGATCTGCACATCCACTTCTTCAGCCTCCGGAAGCACAGCCACAGTTACTGTCGAGGTATGGATCCTGCCCTGCGATTCGGTAACAGGAACTCGCTGCACTCTGTGAACGCCGGACTCGTATTTGAGACGGCTATACACCCTGTCACCAGAGATCTGGCCAATGACTTCCTTATATCCGCCGGCACCGGAATCCTGGGTGTTCAACAACTGGGCACTCCAGCCCTTGCCATCCGCATACCGGATATACATCTTAAGCAGATCGGCAACAAACAGCGCTGCTTCGTCTCCCCCGGTGCCAGCCCGAATTTCAAGGATCACGGCTTTTCTGTCCATGGGATCCTCGGGCACGAGCTTCATCTTGAGCTCATGCTCGAGTCTTTCCACCTTGCCTTCGAGCTCTTCCTGTTCCGACTTGGCGAGCTCGCGGATATCCGGATCCGAATCACGCAACAACTCCTTGTTCTTGTCCCGTGCCTGGAGCACTTCCTTGTACTCCCGGTATGCGGAAACAATCTCGCCAAGCTCGGCATGCGTCTTGGCCAGCTCGCTGTAGTGCTTCTGATCCTGCAGCACTTCCGGTGAACCAAGCTGTTGCTCGATGTCCAGGTAGCGCTGCTCGATATCCTCAAGCTTACTCAAAAACGACATAGGATCCTGGCCTCAAAAAAACAGGCAAGAGCATTTACTCGGACTGACCGTAATTTTGTCCATACTTGCGCCGGAACTTGTCGATACGGCCCGCGGTGTCGACAAACCGCTGTTTCCCGGTATAAAATGGATGACAATTGGAACAGATCTCCACATAAATCTCTTCGGCTCGCGAGGAATGCACTTGCTGGGTATAACCGCAGGAACATTCGATCGTTGCCTCTTTCTGCTCGGGATGAATATCCTTTTTCATAACCTCTCCTTTTTGGTATGGAATTGATGCCCCACTTATCAGACTCGAATAACGAATAAGCGATGAGGACAGCAAGGAGCATCCTTGTCCCGGAAGCTGCGCTTAATCCCTATCACTCGTGGCGAATCGGATCCGTGCAGGAGCCAAGTCAAACATAAGTCACAAGCGGAGGGCACGAGGCCTGGCCACCTTGAAAAGAAAAGCAATCAGACATCGTATACGAGAAAGAAAGACTTTGACAAGGGGTGAAGCCAGCCCGGTTACTGGGCCTGAGAGAGTCGGAAGGCCATGGATATGAGATGATTGGAAAAGTCGACATAGTCGACAATCACGTCGTTCGACACCTGGATGCGGGTCGGAGCGAAATTGATGATCCCCTTGATGCCTGCCTGCATCATGTAGTTCGCGGCCCGTTGAGCTCGCTCCGGAGGAGTGGTGATCAACCCGATGTCGATGTCCATGATGTGGGCTTTTTCCTTCAGCCGCCGGGTACAGATCACTTCATGACCGGCCACGTGCTCCCCGATCTTGAACGGATCGCAGTCGAAGGCCATCTGGATCATAAAGCCCTTCTCGGCCAGCTGCTGATGCCGCAACATGGCTCGTCCCAGGTTGCCGACACCGACGAGAATACAGTTCCACTTGCGATCGATGCCCAGAAAATGCTTGATCGCCTGGAGGAGATCGCTCACGTAGTAGCCGACGCCGCGAACCCCGAATTCTCCGAAGTAGGCAAGATCCTTGCGTATTTGGGAGGAATTGACCTCGCATTTTTCCGCGAGCTTCTCGGAGGGGATGACTTGATATTGTTGGAGCTGGAGCTCCTCGAGAACCTGAATGTAGACCCCCATTCGCTGAATGGTGGCCTGGGGAATTTTATCGCTTTTAGTGACCATAATGCACTTGAGAAAAATTTCACAAGACGACGGGAAATAAGGGAGGCCTGCTAGGCAGACCTCCCATTCCACACGTTTTGTTTTACAGAAAGGGATTGGCGAAAAGGAGAATCAGATCGATCACGAGGGTGTAAATCGCGAGAGATTCGATCAGGGCAAGACCGATGAGCATGGTCACGGTGATCTGACCGCCTGCATCGGGATTGCGTGCTGTGCCTTCGCAGGCTCCCCTCAGGCCGAAGCCCATGCCGATCCCGCAGCCAAGGGCGGCAAGACCAATGCCGATTGCGGTGGCAATCGCGATCATGGAGACAACATCACCCGCCGGGCCTTCGGCGGCACTGGCAACACTTGAAACTGCGAGCAAAGCGAGCGTGCTCACGGCGGTCATCAACATTCTACGCATACAACGAACCTCCTCTGTGGTTTATTCGATTGGTCACGAGACCATTTCCCCCGCGCATTAGTGGGCTTCCTCGAAAGCCAGCTTGAGATAGATCATGGAAAGCATGAAGAAGATAAAGGCCTGAATGGTGTCCACCAGGCTATAGAGGAAATACATGGGCAGCGTGGCAATGACCGGCAACAGGGCGAAAAACAGGATCAGGACTAGCTCCTCGCCGAAGATGTTCCCGAAAAGCCGGACTGTCAGGGACAGGGGCCGAGCGAGGTGGCTCAGGAGCTCGATGGGAAACATAAGAGGGGCCAGCCAGGCCACGGGCCCGGTGAATTGCTTGATGTACCCCTTGCCGTGCATTTTTATGCCCACGAGGTTGTAAAAGATGAACACAATGATCGCCATTGCGGCATTGGTGTTGAGGTTGGCCGTGGGAGCCATGCCGCCCGGAACAAGACCCACAAAATTACAGAAAAGGATGAATATGAACAGGGTTATCAGGAGAGGGAAGACAGTTCTGCCGTGCTCACCCATGGTTGAGACGGTAAAGTCTTCGAGCCCTCCTACAACGATTTCCCAGAAATTCTGCACTCCTTTTGGGACAAGGGTTATATTCCGGGTCGCCACCCAGGCCAGGGCGATCAGAATGAGCATGACCAGCCATGTATACAGCACATGGTTCGGAATCATGACATGACCGTCTTTGACCAACCCCACGGCATGCATGAATTTTTCCAAGAGGATCACATGGGGTGCTATTTGCACGGACATCCCTTACGCCTCCTTCTGTTTGCGTGATACGAGAACCATTCCACCCCAGGCAACGAATGAGGCCAAGATCGTTGAAAGCCCCAGCAAGAGGCCCAAGGCGTTGAGCTGAACAATATATATGGCGGCGAAGAGAACGCCCCCGGTGAACGCAAGACGCAGATAAAAGCTGAACAAGAGAGCAAACACTGCCCCGGTCTGCTCGAACACGAGCTGGGGAACGAGTCGAGCGAGCACAAGAAGATTGAAGCTCACCAACAGCGCCCCGACAGCATAAGGGATGAACAGATAGCTGAATCCGCACCCGAGCAGCAAAAGGGCAAGAACGAGGACCGTTGCCGCGTGAAGGCCAAGTATTTGCTTGATCTGGGGAATGTCGTCTCCAGGCACCCCCAGATGGCTGAAGAGCCTATCGCTCCTGGTTTGCGCCACGTTCCTTCTCCCCTCGCTCTATCCGCTTGACTTCACGGAACATATTCGTGAACCCGCCCACAATTCCGAAAAGCAGAAAAAGCATGGTCAGCCAGGGCCCGGTCTGCAGCCATTTGTCCAGAAAATAGCCCATTGCAAGCCCGATAAAGGTGGACGCGACCATGTGGATGCCGATGAGGCTCGCGCGCAAGAGGCTGTCCACATAGCCCTGGCCGAAGCCCTTGAAAATCTTCATTCGTTCATTCCTTCACAAAGTTTGATTTACCTACCAGACTCTTGCGGGCACGTCAACTCTCTTGCCATGCGTCCGCCGGCCAATCTGTTACCTTGATCCGTGACAGACCAGGAACAGGAGCGGCTTGCCTGGATTTGCCGGGACCATCATCCGTGATCTGACCCCTATTCGGTCTTGTGTGCCTTTGAACAAAGTATTCCCTGAGGAGCCAATTTCAATATTGTGCCACAACCGGCTCTGCACTCAAGTCCTCCTCAAGCCTCTGCCGTTTGGAAAAGGCGTGACTGCCACCTCTTTATCATGTAGCCTGTTCCATGCAACTCTTTTGATTGGACACAGGTTTGCTGGCGAGGACGCGGCTTCCACGAACCGGACGACCCAACAGATTGTCTTCACGACACTGGACGTTTTCCTCTTTCTGGACCAACCATTCATTGCTCCATGGATTTTGCTATGAACGAAAGATGGCTGAATAAAAAACACGATGAGCTCGCCACGGATCTTTTCCGGAATTTCTGCCTGATCCACCTGGAGCTGGAAAAGGAATTCTCCTATTTCCATCAAACCGGTGAGGTACGCTTCAAGCCCCTGGATGAAATACTGGGGCAGGAGATGGCCCAGGGCCGCCTTTGGCTTTTGAAGGACACTGCGCACCTGCTCTTTCGCAAACAGCCGGGAACCCCACTTTCAGGCATATTTCTGGACTGGTCCATAGCCTATATATTTCATGAGTGCATGAAGCTCCGCGAGGACGCTTACCAGCTGCAGACGTATATTCCCTGGTTCAAATTCGTGCAGTCCGATCCAGAGTATTCCCGGCAGGAGCAGGAGGTCGGCTCGAACCTTTTCAGGCTCGCCTCACAAACCAGGGAAAGCATCAACAAGGAAGTGCATCGTATTGAATTCATTCTCGGCGAAAGCAAAAACATCTTTATTCGCTATCTCCCGCATCACAGCACGAACAGTGTGCTCGCACGCTTTTTGTTCGAGCACGAAAGGCGGGTCCGTGATGTTTTCCAGGATCTCTACCAGGATCTCCTCCAGGCGCTGTACGGATTTTCACCCGAAACGAAATATGTCCTCGCTGCCCAGCATCTCCTGCAGGGCAACTGGCTAAACAAGGCCAGAGCCGCTGTGGAACACGCCGCGGAAATCAATCCGCAACACAGCGAAGTTCCCCTGTTATATTCCTATCTCGCAGAAGCGGAAAACGGCATGTGATATTTCGCTGCGTGAAACTTTCATCTTCTCTCTTTTCGGTTTTCATCGGATCGGGCGGGACGAATGCCCAGCCATCATCCCTCAGGCCGTGAGAGCGACGGATTGACTCCTGGTTTCAGGAACAGTAAATTAGCTCAATAATAGACTGTCCGGCTTTCAAACGGCATTCCGCTCGCCCTGCGGCCTGAGCCTCCGTGCTTTTTCGCCATAGGCCCGAGCCTTATTTGCTCAGCCAAGCACCACTCGCGGTGCATCCTGGCCCCTCTCTGGCCGGCTTCCATACGGAAACTCGTCAGCATTTTCTTTTCCCGCAAAGGAACACAAGCGGAACAATACCTTTTTGATTTTCTTGCGGGTTACCGGGAAAAGGAACACACAATCCCCGTATTCCATACGGAATGAGCCCGCATTAAAGCGCTTTATCCGTCAAGACGGCTTGTTTTGCCAAGGATTCCGGGAGGGAACCGTCTTTTTTTCAACAACAGCACTTCTTGGGAGCGATTCTGTATGGCCCAAAAAAACCTTCAGCTCAGGCAGCCGCAGGAGGAGCTGGAAGCCAGGAATCCGGAAAATCCCCAGCTTCTGCGCTCCATCTATCCCTTCAAGAATGTGGGGAGATGCCAATTCGACGACGTCTTTATTATGCCCCGCATGGCCGATCCCATGGTCATCACGGACACCACCTTCCGCGACGGCCAGCAGGCGCGTCCGCCCTATACTGCCGAACAGATCAGCACCATCTACGACTACCTGCACCATCTGGGCGGTCAAAGCGGCCTGATCCGGCAGAGCGAATTCTTCCTCTATTCGGACAAGGACCGCAGAGCGGTTGAGGCCTGTCTGGCCAAGAACTACAGCTATCCCGAGGTAACCGGATGGATCAGGTGCAACAAGCAGGACCTGGATCTGGTCAAGGAAATGGGGCTCAAGGAAACCGGGATGCTCACCTCGGTGTCGGACTACCATATCTATCTCAAGCTGGAGAAGGACAGAAAGCAGGTCCTCAAGGAGTACCTCGAGGTTGTGGAAAAGGCCCTTGAGCTCGGGATCCGCCCCAGATGCCACTTCGAGGACATTACCAGGGCGGACATCTACGGATTCTGCATCCCATTCGCCCAAAAGCTCATGCAAATGGCCCATGAAAGCGGAATTCCGGTCAGGATCCGCCTCTGCGACACCATGGGCTACGGCGTGCCCTATCCGGGTGCCTCCCTTCCCCGGAATGTGAGCAAGATCGTACGGGCCTTCACGGATGAAGCCGAGGTTCCCGGGGATTGGCTGGAATGGCATGGCCACAACGACTTTCACAAGGGCCTGATCAACACCACCACTGCCTGGCTCTACGGGTGCAGCGGGGCCAACGGCACCCTTTTCGGCTTCGGGGAGCGGACCGGGAACGCCCCCATCGAGGCTCTGGTCATGGAGTACATCTCCCTCACCGGAAACGACGACGCCGCCTATACCCCGGTCATCACCGAGATCGCGGACTATTTCGAAAAGGAGCTCAATCACAGCATACCGCCCAGCTATCCCTTTGTCGGCCGCGATTTCAACGCCACCAGCGCGGGTATCCATGTGGACGGACTGGCCAAGAACGAGGAAATCTACAACATCTTCGATACCAAGCACATCCTGGGTAAGTCCGTGCCCATCATTATCACGGACAAGTCCGGGAAATCCGGTGTGGCCTACTGGATCAACCAGGCCCTGGATCTGGTAGGGGAGGAGCAGATCAGCAAGTCCCACCCCGCGGTGGGCAAGATATACCGCCGCATCATGCAGCAGTACGAACGGGGCAGAAACACCTCAATGGCGTACGAGGAAATGCGCAGCCTGGTGAAGCGCTACCTGCCGGAGTACTTCATTTCGGAATTCGACCACCTCAAGCAGACCGCGCACACATTCGCCTCCAGGCTGATTTCCCAGTTGAGCGAGGATCTGCGGGGTGTCGAGGACGAGGACGAGATGCAGGAAAAGATGAGCCAGCTCATCGAGGAATATCCCTTTATCCAATACGTGTATCTCACCGACGACCGCGGCAGGCTGTTCACCTGGCAAATCAGCTATCCCGAGGACAAGCCCAAGTACAGACACATCTTCATCGGCCAGGACCTGTCCAACAGGGAATGGTTCCAGGTTTCCATCCAGACCGGGAAGCTCCATGTCACGGACTTCTATCGGTCCATGTTCACGGACAAGCTGTGCTTGACCGTGTCCACCCCCGTTCTGGACGAAAACGACGAGATCATCGCCATTCTGGGCGCAGACGTACGGTTCGAGGAGCTCATCAAGCTCCACGAAGACATCGAACAGGGGCCGGAAGAGGAACCCGAGGCGCACTGATACCGGGAGAGGAGCTCCCCAAAACCGGAAAGAACGCAGCTCATGGTGCGATCCCATCCATACCCCGGACAATTGGACTCAGGAAAAAGGCCGTCGCCCGCACCGAAAGCGGATACCACAGCCATCCGGGCCCTCGCAGTCGCTCGAATCTGCTGCATGGTCCTGATTGCGGTGGCGCTTTCCGCGTGCGGGCCGACTTTCTCCGTTCAGGACAGAGCTCCCCGGGAGAAACAAAAAGATCCTTCTTGGGACAGGGACGGCTTTGTCCAGACAGGCGTAGCCTCCTGGTACGGACCCGAATTCCACGGGCAGCAAACCGCCAATGGAGAAACCTATGACATGTACGCCCTAACCGCGGCCCACAAACAGCTCCCCTTTGATTCGAGGATACGGGTAACCAATCTGGACAACGGCGAGCAATTGGTCGTCCGGATCAACGACAGGGGCCCATTTCGCAAGCAACGAATCCTGGATCTCTCCTTCGCCGCGGCTCAGAAGCTGGACATTGTCGATCCGGGGACGGCAAGAGTACGCATTGAGAAAATAGGCACAGCGCGGGAAAAAAGCTACAGCCTTCAGCTCGGTTCCTTCAGCCGGAAGGAGAACGCGCGCAAACTGCGACGCAAGGCCAGGGAATCGGGGCTTTCCGGTTTGCGCGTCAGCCAGGCCGAACTCCTGGGACAGCGCTTCTATCGGGTGCTGGCGGGACGGTTCGCATCAAGATCCGAGGCCCAAAAGGCGAGGGACAGGGTCAGCTCCCGCTTCCCGGACAGCTTTATCCTTGCGGATTGAGCTCGGAGCGAAACTTGCGGGAGAGTCGAAAAACACACACCGTTCTCGGCGGAAGGGTAATGGCTTCTTCCGTCTGCGGATTGCGCCCTCGCCTGGCCTTCTTATCGTAGGCCTCGAATTTGCCGAAGCCGCTGATCAGCAGAGAATAGTCCTGCTTGACCGAATCCTTCATAATGGACAAGAGTTCTTCCACCTGATCCTTCACTTCGGATCGATTCCTGTTGGTCTTCTCATGGATCTGTTCCACCAGATCCGCTTTGGTTAACGTGTTTTCCGACATGACTCCTCCTTGTTCTGGTTCCTGCCCCTTGGATTTTGCCAATCGAACATCACCTTTCCCGGAATTGAGGCTTTCTGCGCGTCACCCGGATATTCCGGCACGCCGCAAGGAACACGCTGCCCACAGGCACCGCTCACACCCGACTGTTCCTCCTCACACGATCCCCGGATGTGAACCGCACAGATGCCTATATGGCGCTCTGTATCTTGGCGGCCAACTCGTGCATGGCCTCCTGGGACTCGTATTCCTTTTGGTCCACGGGCATAAGCCCGTCCCCCTCGCGGCGGGGTATCAGATGCCAGTGCGCATGGGGGACCACCTGACCGGCGGCCTTATAGTTGTTCATGACCACGTTCAAACCCGTCGCCCCGGTCACATGGAAGATCCCCACCCCGACATCCTGCATCACCCTTTGCATTTCACCGGCGAGCTCTTGAGGCAAATCCCAGAGTGTGGAATAATGCGTTTTGGGAATAATGAGGGTATGCCCTTCGACAATGGGGGCGATATCCAGAAAGGCCATGACAGAATCGCCGGAGTACACCTGTGCGCAGGGAATCTCCCCGCGGACGATCTTACAGAATATGCATTCCTCCATAGCCCGCTCCTTGACATCAGGGGGTTTTTTTGGAGAAGCCCTTTATCCGGCCTCCGCCCCCCTGGATACTGAGAAAACAGATAATTACATTTATAACCCAATGCGTGTTCTTTGGCAACATCTTCTTTTTTTAACCAAGCGATTCTATACGGTTTTTTGGGGATACCCAACCAAGCTCACATATAACATTTCGAATTCATTACACATACTTCAAGAAGTCCTCCGGGAGCAACATACAACTTATTACCGGATGACCCCGGGCTTGTCGGACACTTCCAACCCCAGTGGGGATTCCGGATCAAGCAATTGATCCTTCAAAGCCTGCAACCCCGGAAGCCGTTCCAGCAATGCGCCAGACCGTCCAATTTTCCCACCCCGAGCCTCAGGGCCGTTCCTCCTCGGTTTGGCCCGTTTTTCTCCCTTTTGGTGGATGCTCCGGCAAATGCATTTACTGTGCCCAGGATCTGCAGACCGGTACCGCGGAAAGGGATCTGGCCGAAATTCACAGCGATCTGCGGCAAAGACTCGAAATCACCCTCCCCTTTAAAAAGACTCCCCCCGAGATGGGCTTTTACGGCGGCACGTTCACCTGTCTTCCCCGGATGTGGCAACAGCGCTTTCTGAGCCTTGCCGACGAATACAAGCAGCGTGGCCTGCTCACCCGGATTCGCTGCTCCACCAGGCCCGATGCCGTGACTCCCGATCTTCTCGGCGAATTGAAACGGATGGGCCTGGACATGGTCGAGCTCGGGATCCAATCCCTGGATGACGAGGTACTCCGGGCCAGTCGCAGGGGGTATTCCCCGGACACTGCGAGAAGGGGTTGCGGCACGGTCCGTGATCAGGGCCTGGAATTGGGCATTCAATTGATGCCGGGATTGCCGGTGCAAACGCCCTTAGGCTGGCTGGAGGAGGCCTTCGAGATATCGCGGTTGCGACCCCATTCCGTGCGGATCTATCCCTGCCTGGTTCTGGAGGGGACCCCCCTGGCGGAGCTCTGGAAGAGCGGAGCCTACCGGCCCTGGGACACGGAAAGGGCCATCCGCGCAATAAGCCGCGCAACCCTTCGCCTGTGGCGAAGCGATATTCCGGTGATCCGGATCGGGCTTCCGCCGGAGCGGGACTTGCTTCCCCACATTCTTGCCGGCCCGTGGCATTCGGCTCTGGGGAGCCTGGTCCGCAGCCGCGTGCTGTTCTATCTCCTCCTGGGCCATTCGCACGGAAGGGATCAAAGCCCCATCCGCGGTCTGGACTGCCCCCAAAAATACCAGGGAGAGCTCTGGGGGCACCGCGGCGCAAACCGCCGTAGACTGCGCAACCTGGGGCTATCGTCCCAATGTGTCCGCTATACGGACCGCAGTGAGTTCACTCTCTATCTTGGGCATTGAGCGAGTGGCCCAATCGGAAACTCCTCGAGCCGTGAGCCAAGAGCAACCAAAAAACCGGAAAGAGCCTTTCTTTGATCGCGGTCCGAGTTCGAGATGCATTAGTGGCCTCCGGACACAACTGGAGGGGAATTCGCTTGTCACCAGGGCGGGAAGCGTTTATAAAAACCGGCGGTCGAGGCGGTCATTCTCGGATTGCTCTTGGGAGGGATCCGGGTAGGTTGCGGGAACAGGCAGTCACATCATGCATAGAGCCTCCGTGATGAATAATCCTGGCGTTCAACCGCACGAGCACGGCCTGCGCTGCAGGCACATACTCACCATGCAAGCGCAACGTCCTCTCCTCGAGGACGGCATGCTCTTGTTCCGGGGAGGACGTATCGCGGATGCGGGCCCCTATCGCGAGCTCAGGCGCACATGCAGCGGGCCGATCCGGGATCTGGGCCCGGAAGTCCTCGCCCCGGGAGTTGTCAACGCCCATACCCATCTGGAGCTCTCCCATCTCCGGGGACAAACCCTTCAGGGACACGGATTCGCCCCTTGGGTCCAAAGCCTTGTCCAGCTGCCCATGGGGAAAGCGAACGAGGAGAGCCTGACACAGGCAGCAACCGAGCTCGCGGATTGCGGCACCGCTTGTGTCGCCGACATCACCGGACACAACCCCCACAGGGTTTACCGCTTTCTCCGAAACAGCCGGATGGAATACACCCTGTGCAGAGAGCTTCTCGGGTTCACTCCCGTCAAGGAGATCCGACAGGTGTGGCCCCAGTCCTTCGACCCCTCGCGCGACAGCAGGCTGAGCCTCTCGGGCCACGCCCTGTATTCCACGCATCCCGGCACACTTCTGCTCGGCAAGACGTGGGCCAACGCCAAAAAGCGCCCTTTTCCGCTCCATCTCGCCGAAGCCCCGGAGGAAGTGGAACTTCTGACCACGGGCAGGGGCGGGTTGGCGGATCTCCTTCTGGCCACTCTGCTGCCCGAGGACTATGTCGCTCCCGGAATTCCCCCTGTCCAGCACGCCGATCAACTGGGCCTTTTGGACCAGGGAACCCTGGCGGTTCACTGCGTCCAGATCGAATCCAGGGACATGGAAATCCTGTGTGAACGCGGGGCCACAGTCTGCCTCTGCCCCAGGAGCAACGCCGCTATCAACGTGGGAGCACCTCCCTGGCACGCCATGCGCAATAGCGGAATCCCCCTCTGTCTGGGCACAGACAGTCTGGGCTCCAACACGGACCTGAATCTATGGCGAGAGCTCTCCTTCCTGCTGGAGGGGGCTCCCCAAGGTTTTTCCCTGCAAGAGGCTGTGGGAATGCTCACGGTGAACCCCGCGCGCGCACTGGGCCGCTATCCGGAGCTGGGCGCGCTCCAGCCCGGCTCTCTGGCCCTCACCAGTATCGTACCCCGGGAACTGGCCCAGAGCCTTCCCCTGACTTAGCAGAAAAACTCGCGAATCGGCAGTCCACGCGCCGAAAACTGTCACTTCGAGCGGCATTGATTCATACATCCCTCATCCCCGGGCCGAAACCCGGGCACAACCAAGCATGAAAATGCGAGGCGAAGGCGGGTGGACGCTGAACCCTGCACCCATTCGTTGAATGGGTGCAGGGCGTCCTTGCGACCAATTAACTAACAATTCAACAAGTTAGACACATTTTATATAAAAAAAAGGAATCTCAAGCGACGTCAGACCGATTGCGGACAATCCCAGGGGATGCTTCGAGGAGACGCCCCCCAGGCTCCCCCCAACACCCAGGAGAGGCATATGGATTGGGCCCATAAGGACCTTTTGAGCGTGGACCAGCTCACTTCCTCGGAAATTCTCGAGCTTTTCCAGCTGGCCCGGAATTTCGAGGAAATCAACAGCCGTCCCGTGAAGAAAACACCCACACTCAAGGGCAAAAGCGTCCTCTTGCTCTTCGCCGAGCCGAGCACGCGCACCAAGACCTCCTTTGACATCGCCGCAAAACGGCTTTCCGCGGACACCTTTTCCCTCGCCACCAAGGGAAGCAGCCTGGAAAAGGGTGAGGACCTCAAGGATACGGGCCTCACCCTTCAGGCCATGCAGCCGGACGCCATTGTCATCCGCCACAGCCAGAGCGGGGCTGCGGGATTTCTTGCCAACCAGCTGGAATGCAGCATCCTCAATGCCGGGGACGGCTGGCACGCCCATCCCACACAGGCCCTTCTGGACGGTTTCTCCCTGTACAAGCTCTGGGGCGGATTCCGGGACAAAACGATCCTGCTTCTGGGAGACATCGCCCACAGTCGTGTCGCCAGATCGGACATTGAGCTTTTGAGCAAGCTTGGGGCCAATGTGCGCCTGTGTGCCCCCAGAACACTGCTTCCGCGCCACGTGGCCGATTGGCCGGTGACGGTGTATTCCGATCTGGACGAGGCCTGTCGCGGGGTGGACGCCGTGCAGTGCCTCAGGCTTCAGCTGGAACGGCAGCAAGCCGGGCTGTTGCCGTCCCTGCGCGAATACGCCACCCGCTTCGGACTCCGGAGCAGGCATATGGAGCTGACCCGCGAGGGAGCCAGGATCATGCACCCGGGGCCCATGAACAAGGGAATCGAGATCGACCCCGATCTCGCCGAGGGCTCCGACAGCCTCATTCTGGATCAGGTCAGCTCCGGGATCGCCATCCGCATGACCCTGCTCTATCTTTTTCTCACCTCGACCACTCAAAGGAGCGAGTAGCCATGTCCGGAAGCCGGATCATACAAGACGTGGTATGGCAAGGACAGCTCTGCGACTGCATCGTGGAGGGGAACCGGATCGCCGAGCTCCGGACCGCGTCCGGCGACTCCCGCGGCGGGGAGCTCGTGCTCTTGCCCGGCCTCATCGACTGTCACACCCATTTGCGGGAACCGGGCCAGGAACACAAGGAGGACATCACCTCCGGACTCGCTGCGGCTGCCTCCGGGGGTTTCAGCAGCATCTTCTGCATGGCCAACACCAAGCCGGTCAACGACAACGCCGCGGTCACACGGACGATCCTGTCCACCGCGACTGAAGGACACCCCCACGGCCCGGCCCTGTACCCGGTGGGCGCCCTGAGCCACGGACTTGCCGGCAAGGAGCTCGCCCCCATGCACGAGCTGGCCCGGGCCGGATGCGCGGCCTTCTCCAACGACGGGGTGCCTGTTTCGGATTCCGGCCTCATGCGCAGGGCCATGGAATACAGCGCCGACCTGCGGATTCCGGTCATCAATCACTGCGAGGATCCCAGCCTCGCCCCGGAAGGGGTCATTTCGGAGGGCCCCGTCAGCGACCGCCTCGGGCTTCGGGGGGTTCCCAGCGTCTCGGAAAGCATTCAGGTGGCCAGGGACATCCTCTTGGCCTCCTATCTGGACCTGCCCCTCCATCTGGCCCACATCAGCCGTCGCGAATCCGTGGAGCTCATCAACTGGGCCAAGAACAAGGGGGTCCCGGTTACCGCGGAGACCTGTCCGCACTATCTTCTCTGGTCCGAGGAGAGGGTGGCGGAGTACGATCCCCTGGCCAAGGTCAATCCACCCCTGGGTTCGGAAGACGATGTCACCGCCCTCCGTCAGGCCGTGCGGGAAGGGGTCATCGACATCCTGGCCACGGATCACGCTCCCCACGCCCTTTTCGAAAAGGAGGCCCCCATTTCCCTTGCCCCGAACGGGATCTCCGGGCTGGACACCGCCCTGTCTTTATGCTGGACTCTCGTGCAGGATGGGGTCCTGACCCAACAGGATCTGATACGGCTCTGGTGCCGCGGTCCGGCCCGGATCTTCGGCCTGCGGGACAACGGCTTCAACTCCGGCGACCCCGCGGATTTCATCCTCTTTGACCCGCGCGAGAGCTGGATCCCCACGCCGGAAAGCATGCGCTCGCGGGGCAAGAACACGCCGAGTCTGAATACTGAGCTTCCGGGACGCGTCCAGCTCAACTGCCGGCAGGGGACGCCCCTTTACGGAGAGTTTCCCCGTGAGGCCGAGTAGCTGCATCGTTTCCGCGCCCTTGTAAAGCCGACCAAACCGCATTCCGGTCATGAGCCGTACTGGTCTGCCTGTCGCCGCTTGGGCGGGCTTGCTCCACATTTTTCCTCATTGGTCAACAAGCTGAATACCATTTCACAAGAAAAGTTATGCCAAACATCCTCATCGTGGACGACGATCCGAGCCTCCTGGAAGTTCTGGAGATAGCCCTGTCCAACCGGAGACATTCCGTGAGCCAGGCCTCTGATGTCGAGGGAGCCCTTGAGCTCATGGGCGGGGAGGGCTTTGATCTGGTCATTGCGGATCTGCGGCTGGGAAGGGAAAGCGGCCTGGATCTCTTGAAAAGCATCCGGGACGACCAGAACAGCCCCCCAGTCCTCATGATTACCGCCTATGCGGACCGGAAAACGGCGCTCCAGGCCCTGGAGCTCGGGGCCATGGACTACATTTCCAAGCCCTTCGACGTCGAGGAGTTCCTGCTTCAAGTGGACCAGATCCTGGAGGAGACCTGTTCCCGGGAAGGGGACCTCCATCTCCACTTCCAGATCAACGGCGTAAGCACCCCCATCATTGGTGAAAGCTCCCGGATGCAGGAGGTCTTTTCCCTTGTCTCCCGCATCGCCCCCACGGGAATCAATGTGCTGATCAGCGGCGAGTCCGGTACGGGAAAGGAGCTTATCGCCCGGGCCATCCACGAAAACAGCGAGCGCAAGGACAAGCCTTTCCGGACCATCAACTGCGGCGGAATCCCCGAGGCGCTTGTGGAAAGCGAGCTATTCGGATACCGCAAGGGGGCTTTCACCGGAGCGGGACAGGCCAAGCCCGGTCTTCTGGAAACCGCGGATCAGGGGACCTTCCTGTTGGACGAGGTCGCCGAGCTAAGCCCCAATCTGCAGGTGAAGCTTCTCCGCTGTCTGCAGGACGGAACATTCATCCCCCTGGGGGGAACGGAAAGCATACAGACAGATATACGGTTCATCGCCGCCTCGAATCGGGATGTGGACACTGAAGTCGCCGAAGGGGGGATGAGAGAGGATCTCTACTATCGGCTCAGCGGCGTGAGAGTTCATTTGCCGCCTCTGCGGGAGCGGAAGGAGGATCTCTTTCTTGTCGCCGATTATCTGCTGGAGCGCTTCTGCAGGGAACAGGGCAAGTCGATCAAGGGATTCAGCACCGGGGCCAAGCACAAGCTGCGGGACTATCACTATCCCGGCAACATCCGCGAGCTGGAGAACATTATCGAACGCGCGGTGGCCCTTGAGACCGGGCCCTATATCACCCCTCCCTCTCTGGTCATCTACGAACAAGGTCCGCCTCAAGCCTGCACCGACGGAGAGCAGGTATTGAGCGGCAAGCTTTCCCTGGACCAATATCTGGAACAGATCGACAGGGAGGTGCTCTCCAGCGCCCTGGAACGCACACGGGGAAACAAGAAAAAGGCGGCAGAGCTGGTGGGGCTGAGTTTCCGCCAGCTACGCTACCGCCTTTCCAAGCACGGAATCAAGTAATCCGGTTATTCGCCGCTCTGCAAATCCACGACGAAAACAGGCGCAGTGGCGTAATTGAAGACCTCCCGGGCCACACCTCCGCTGCGGCCGCTCCGGCTCTTGCCGTGGCCGCGCCTGCCGATCACGACAATGTCGTACTTCTCCGTCTCCAGCTCCTGGAGGATCCCCCGCACGGGCTCGCCGACGCGAACCTGAAGCTGGACCGACTGCCAATTGTACCCCGATTCCTCGCTTTTCAGCTGGATCAAGTGGCTCTTGAGCTGATCCTTGGTCACCCTTTCCGCTTTTTCCACGAATTCGCCCGGGTGCTTTTCCTGGCTCTTCTTGCGACCCTTTTTCTCGGAATCGGGGAACAAGGGCGGTACGCCGGCGAGTCCCGGACCGAAGTCAAACAGGCTGGACACCCCGCTATAGTTGAATTCCTGGGGGAGAGTGGGCAATACATGCAAAAGCGTCATTTGGGCGTTGGCGTTCTTCGCTAGGGAAGCCCCGTACCTCAGGGCTTTCCAGGAGGTCATGGAAAAGTCGGTGCATACCAGCAACTGCCGGATATTTGGTAACATACGAGATCACCCCTTACGGATAAATATTCACCTTTCAGAGCTTTTGTTCTTCTCGAGCGCAAACGCTGCTCTACCTGCCGTCCTAGCCATTCGCCTCCGGAAAACCTCCCGTCGACGCAACAACTTACCAATTTTAACCCATCATTGCTCCAAAGACAATACATTCCCGGGACTCGGGGGGCCAAAACTCATAGTCCCTTAGGGATAAACCTTTTGCCTCCTCAAGTGCCTCCGGCCATCGGGACGCCCCCGAGACCTCGAATACGCCTTGTATGCCGGCCCCAGCTTGACGCTGTGCAGGAATTGACCTAAAAATGGTTGGCTTTCTGAATTCATATGTATAGTATCCTCGGCTTGTTTTCCCAACAATGAACCCCTTCGCGGAGGATATCCTTGAGCGAGCAAAAGCCGGCCAAAGAACAGGGCAGCCAGGTCCTGCGCCAGCGCCATGAAAAGGCCCGGGAACTAGAGGATGGCGGAATCCAGCTCTTCCCCAACGATTTCCGCAAGGACACCGATGTTTCCGAAATCGTGACCCCTTACGAATCCTGGAGCGGAGAGGATCTGGAAGGCCTGTCCACCCGTTTCGCTCTCGCGGGCCGGATCATGACCCTGCGCTCCTTCGGCAAGGCCACCTTCTTCCACCTTCAGGACCAGTCGGGCCAGATCCAGATCTTCGTCCAGAAGAAAAACCTGGGTGAGGAGGAATACGCCCAGTTCAAAAAATACGACATCGGGGACATCGTCGGGGTTCAGGGCTCCCTCTTCCGCACCAAAAAGGGCGAGCTCACCCTGGACGCGGAAACCGTGAACCTGGTGAGCAAATCCCTGCGTCCCCTGCCGGAAAAGTACCACGGCCTCAAGGACGTGGAAGCCCGTTACAGGCAGCGCTATCTCGATCTGGCGGTCAATCCCCAGAGCAGGGAAACCTTCCGCACCCGCACTCGCATTATCAGGGGTATCCGCGACTTCCTGGACAACCGGGGCTTCCTGGAAGTGGAAACCCCCATGATGCAACACGTCCCGGGAGGCGCCGAGGCCAAGCCCTTCACCACCTACCACAACGCCCTGGATTCGGAGCTTTATCTTCGCATCGCGCCCGAGCTCTACCTCAAAAGGCTCCTCGTGGGCGGACTGGAAAAGGTCTACGAAATCAATCGCAATTTCCGGAACGAGGGCATCTCCACCCAGCACAACCCCGAATTCACCATGCTGGAGTTCTACTGGGCCCATGTGGACTACACCCACCTCATGGACCTCACGGAGGAGCTCTTCTCCGAGCTCGCCCGTTCCATCCTGGGCGGACAGGCCCTTACCTATCAGGACCACGAGATCGACCTCACCCCGCCCTGGCCCAAGCTTTCCTTCCACCAGGCTTTGGAGGAGCTCGGCGGACTGGCCCCCGAGGATTACCGGGACTGGCACAGGGCCAGGGAGCTGGTGCGCAAACACGGGGAAAACGTCCAGGAGAAGGAGAAGCTGGGCAAACTGCAGGCCAAGCTCTTCGACCTGCTCGTAGAGCCCCGGCTCATACAGCCCCACTTCATCACCAAATATCCCACGGATATTTCCCCACTGTCCCGAAAGAACGAGGTCGATCCCTCCCTGACCGACCGTTTTGAGCTCTTTATCGCCGGCAGGGAAATGGCCAACGCCTTTACCGAGCTCAACGACCCCAGGGATCAGCGGGAGCGCTTCGAGGAACAGGCCAAAGCCAAGGCCCGGGGGGACGACGAGGCCCACTTTCTGGACGAGGACTACCTCGTCGCCCTTGAGCACGGCATGCCCGCGGCTGCCGGCGAAGGCATCGGCATCGACAGGCTGGCCATGCTCTTCACCGATTCCTCGTCCATCCGGGAAGTCATCCTCTTTCCCCTGCTCAAACCCGAGGCGAAAACGGACTGATGCGCTTCGAGCTCTTCATTGCCTTGCGCTATCTCTTTACCGGGCGCAAGCACGGCTTTATCTCCGCCATTTCCCTGATCTCCATGCTTGGGGTGGCCCTCGGCGTGGCCGCCCTGATCATTGTCCTCGGGGTGATGAACGGATTCAGCCAAAATCTGCGGGACAAGATCCTCGGGGTCAACGCCCATGTCCTCGTCTCCAGCCTCAAGGGCCCCTTCACGGAGTACGAGCAACACAAAAAACGGATCGAGGACATGTCCCAAGTTCGGGCGGTCCTCCCTTTTGTCTACGCCGAGGTTATGCTCAGCTCCACCCGTCAGGCCAAGGGGGCCATTCTGCGCGGAATCGATACCGAAGCTGCATCACGGGCCACCAGCCTGGACGAGGATATGGTCCGTGGGAGCCTTCAGGAGCTCGAGGCGAAAACAAGCCCGCACCCCATCCTTCTGGGGGAGGACCTCGCCTCCAGGCTGGGACTTTCCCTCGGTGACACCGTGCATATGATGAGTCCCAGCGGCGAGAAGAGCGCCGCCGGGTTCAGCCCCAAGATCGAGTCCTTCCGCCTGGCAGGTGTTTTCGATACCGGGATGTACGAATACGACTCCTCCCTGGCCTATGTCTCCATCCCTGCAGCACAGGACATCCTCGGCTTCGAGGAGGACAAGGTCACCGGCCTGGAGGTGCGCCTGACGGACGTCTACGCCGCGCCGCAGACCGCCGGAGCCATCGAGGAGGCCGTCTCCGGCGAGCCCCTGACCGCGCGGACCTGGATGGACATGAACCAGGAGCTCTTTTCCGCTCTGAAGCTGGAAAAAACCGCCATGGGAGTCATTCTGCTCATGATGATCATGGTGGGATCCTTCAGCATCGTGACCACCCTGATCATGCTGGTCATGGAAAAGAAGCAGGACATCGCCGTATTGATGGCCATGGGCGCCAAGCCCGGGAACATCAAGCGCATTTTTATCTATCAGGGCACCCTGATCGGCGCCATAGGCACTGCGGCGGGATACGCCCTGGGCCTGGGGATCAGCTATTGCCTGCAGACGTACGAATTCATTCAGCTGCCCCAGGATATCTACTACCTGGACCATCTGCCCATCCAGCTGGCGGCGACGGATCTGACCTGGATCGGAATCGCCGCTATCGGACTTTGCTTTCTGGCAACCCTGTACCCCGCCTCCAGAGCGGCAAAACTCGAGCCCGCAAGCGTGCTGCGCTATGAATAAAGAGGTCGATCCGGTCTACCGGCTCAATGACGTGCACAAGGTCTTTCCCGACAACAAGGGCCCTGTGCGCATCATGCAGGACATCAGCTTCACCATTCGGGCCGGCGAATCCGTCGCCATCGTGGGGTCCTCGGGTTGTGGCAAGACTACTCTGCTTCAGATGATGGCCGGGCTGGACACGCCCAGCAGCGGGGAAATCATCTTTCGTGGCGAGAACCTGCAGCATCTTGACTGGGACGCCAAATCGCGGCTCCGCAACGAGGGGATCGGGTTCGTCTTCCAGTTCCATCACCTCCTGCCCGAATTCACGACCATGGAAAACGTGGCCCTGCCGGCCATGATCCGCGGCGAAAACAAACAAGCCGCTCTGGACAGGGCAAGCCGGGCCCTGGAGCAAACCGGCATCGCCCGGCAGGCTCACCAGCAGGTAAACACGCTGTCCGGGGGGGAACGCCAGCTCACCTCCATCGCCAGGGCCATCTCCCTGGAGCCCGAGGTCATCCTAGCGGACGAGCCAACCGGGGACCTCGATCCGGAAAACGGGGAAAGAGTTGCGGACCTTCTCATTCATCAGAGCCGAAACCTCCGATGCACGCTTGTCGTTGTCACACACAATCACCACTTGGCAGGCAAAATGGACCGCGTGCTCGGGATCAGCTCCGGAGAAATCCATGATTACACCCACGCCTAGAACCACCTTGCGCCCAACGTTCGCGGCCTTGATCCTCCTTGTTGCGCTTCTTTGCTCTGCTTCCCAGGCGACTGCGGCAAAGAAACGGGTCCTCGTGCTGCCCTTCCAGGTAACCGCTGTGGAGCCGCTTTCCGGGGTCGGGCGGGAGATTCCGGGGGTCATTCGCGATATTCTGGAAAAACGCGGCTACGAGGTTCTTCCCCTTTCCCGGGCAGAGAAACTTTTGGAGGGCCCCCCTTATGAAGCTCCGGATCCCGAGACAGTGAGCGATCTTATTCGTGTTACGGGAGCCTCCTACGCCATCTACGGTGGCCTGACCCAGGGCGGTGAATGGATGGGACTGGACGCCAGGGTGGCCCATCCGGAGGCCTCCGGAGAGCATCCCACGGTTTCCGTATCCCGAAAAGGGACGGATGAGCTCCTTTCTGCTGCCGAAGAGCTGGCGGAGCGGATCGTCGCCGCTCTCGCCCCCAAGGAAAGGGTGATCTCCATAGAAGTGACCGGCAATGACAGGCTGAATGCCGAGGCGGTCCTGCAGCGCATCCAGACCCGGGAGGGCGAGTCTTACAATCCGGAACGCGTCGACCGGGATATCCGCAGGCTCTATGAGAGCGGCTATTTCGAGAACATCACCGTGCGGGAGCGGGATCTCCCCGGCGGAAAGAAGATCGTTTACGAGGTCGAGGAGCGGCCCCAGATCGAGAAAATCGTCATCAAAGGAGCCAACACCCTGGATCGGGATGAGATCCTGGAGGCCATGTCCAGCGAGAACGGCGGCATACTCAACCCCGAGACTGTCGCCGAGGATCTGCAAGCGGTGCGCGGGCTCTATCGCAAGGACGGCTATTATAGCGTCAATGTGGAATATGGCTCGGAAAAGATCGATACCGGCCAGGTGCAGCTCATTATCCGGATTGAAGAGGGAAAGAAACGCTATATCCAGAAGATCCGGATCAGAGGGGCGGAGAAAATCGATCCCGGCGAGCTCAAGGATCAGCTCGCCCTGTCCGAACGTGGCTTTTTCTCCTGGTTCACCGGAGGCGGTGTCCTCAAGGAGCGGATGCTCAACAGGGACACGGCTGCGCTGGAAGCCTATTACGCGAACAGGGGCTTTGTGGATGTCAAGGTGGGCCAGCCCGAGGTGGAATCCGTGGAGGACGGGTTGCGGATCACCTTCCGCGTTCGGGAGGGGGCCCGCTATAGACTGGGCGAGATCGGTTTCCAGGGCGATCTCATCGTTTCCAAGGAGGAGCTGCTGGACAAGGTGCGCATCGACGATATGGCCCGGAACGACGCCTACTTCGACCGCTCCGTCCTGCGCGAGGACTCCCGGAGCCTTGAGGATTTCTACCAAAAACACGGGTACGCCTTCGCCCAGGCCGATCCCCGCCTGAACAAGAACAAAGAGGACCGGACCATCGACGTGACCTACTCCATCAGCAAGGAACGCAAGGTCTACATCGATCGGGTCCGGATCACCGGGAACACCAAGACACGGGACCGCATTATTCGCCGGGATCTCGCCATCTCCGGCGGCGACCTCTTCGATAGCGACAAGATCTCCCGCTCCAAGCAAAACCTGCAGAGGCTGGACTACTTCAAGTCCGTGGAAATCGACACCATTCCTGGCCGCGAGCCCGGAGAAATGGATCTTGAGGTCCAGGTCCAGGAAAAACCCACCGGTTCCTTCAGCCTGGGAGCGGGCTATTCCACTGTGAACAAGCTCTTCTTCACCGGCAAGGTCCAGGAACGGAACTTCCTGGGCCGGGGGTACAACCTGAGCTTCAAGGGGAGCTTCAGCAGCACCCAGACCCAGTACCAGGCGTCCTTCTGGAATCCACGCCTCTACGACAGTTCCCTGGGCCTCGGCTTTGACGCGTACAATTCCAGGCGGGACTACGACGACTATGAGCTGAAAAGGACCGGGGGCAAAGCCAAACTTGCCTACACCATCGGAGACCACACCCGTCTTTTCTGGAACTACAACCTGGAACAGTACAGGGTCCAAAACATCGATTCCACGGCAAGCCAGTCCATTCAGGACATAGGCGGGACCAACTGGTCCAGCGCTGCCAACATCTCAGCGGTGCGCGATACCACCAATAGACGGCTCTATCCCACCAGCGGCAGCAAGAACACCCTCGCAGTGGAATACTCCGGCGGCCCGCTGGGAGGCGACAACAACTTCATCAAACCCAGCTACGAGCTGAGCATGTACCAATCCCTGGTAGCGGATTTCGTGTTCAGCTGGCACGGGAAATACTCCCATCTCTTCGAGAACACCTCCGAGCCGGTCTCGGACTTCGAGCGCTTCTACCTCGGCGGCATCAACACCGTGCGGGGATATGACTACCAGGACATCGCCAGCGAGGATGAGGCGGGAAAGAAAGTCGGCGGGTACAAGCAGTTCTACGCCAATACGGAAGTCTCCTACCCCCTTATCAAGGACATGGGGCTGCAGGTTCTCGCCTTTTTTGACGCGGGCAACGTCTGGAACAAGGATGAACAGCCAGACAGCGACCTTTACAAAAGCGTGGGAGGCGGAATACGCTGGAACTCTCCCATGGGACCTCTGCGTCTGGAATACGGCTACCCCTTGGACAAAGTCGAGGGCGAAAAGAAGGAAGGCCAGTTCGAATTCTCCGTGGGACAGGCCTTCTAACAGTCTGATAGCCCGTCTATTCAAATGACCCTATCAGACAGAACATTCTGAAATTTTAAGGGCCAAGCGCAAAAAGGAGCGAATTATGAAAAAAATAATCAGTGCCACACTCTTTTTCGGGCTTATCGCACTTCTGCCTTTCCAAGTCGGGGCCGCGGACATAGCCGTCATCGATCTGCAAGCCATCTTGCAAAAGTCCGATCCGGGCAAAAAGGCCATGCAAGAGCTCCAAAACTATCAAAAAGGATTGCGTTCAGAGCTGGAACAAGAAAAGCGTTCCCTGGACCAGCTCAAGAAAGAGCTTCAACAACAAAGCATGATGCTGAGCGAAGAAGCAAAGCAAAACAAGAAATCCCAATTCCAGAAGCAGGCTCGAAAGTTCCAGACCAAATATCAAAGATATCAACAGCAGCTCAAAAAGAAAGAACAAAAAATCAGAGAACCCATTATTGATGTTCTCATGAACATTATTCAGGAATACGGGGAAAACCATGACTTTGAACTCATTATTGATAAAAAGAACAGCGGCGTGATGTACAATAAGGATAACCTCGAGATAACCGATACGATTATCCAGCGACTAAACCAGGCTTGGAAAGAACAGGACAAAGAAATCGAGAGCCCGGAACAATGAGCTTCCTTCTCAGTGAATTGGCCCATAAATTGGGATGCGAGCGCAAGGGCGAGGACATTCGCATTCACAGCTGCAACACCCTTGAACAGGCTCGGCCCGAAGAAATCAGTTTCCTGGCCAACCCCAGATACGCTCCGCAGCTGGAGACCACAAGAGCCGGAGCCGTGGTCCTCACCCCGGAATACAGCGACAGATATGCCGTGTGTCTCGTTACCTCCAACCCCTACCTCGATTTCGCCAAAATCATGCATCTTTTCGCCGGAGAGGAGGAACAAGCTCCGGGAATCAGCGAGCAGGCCCATATACACCCCGACGCGCGGCTTGAGGAAAACGTGACCGTATTCCCCTTTGTATCCATTGGACCGCGCACGGTGATTCACTCCGGAAGCACGCTCCATTCCGGCACTGTGGTTGAACAGGATTGCCAAATAGGTCGGGACTGCCGTATCTCCCCCAATGTCACCCTTATGGCCGGGACCAGCCTGGGAGATCGCGTCACGCTTCATTCCGGGGTCGTGCTCGGCAGCGACGGGTTCGGTTTCGCCCAGAGCGACACTGGCATGGAAAAGGTCCCCCAATTGGGCCGCGTTATTCTGGAATCCGACGTGGAAATCGGGGCCAACAGTACTGTTGACCGGGGAACTCTGGGCGAGACGCGCATCGGCCGGGGCACCAAGATCGACAACCAGGTACAGATCGGACACAACGTCTCCCTGGGCCGGAATGTGATCGTCGTGTCCCAGGTGGGCATCGCCGGAAGCACCACTGTCGGGGAGAACGTGGTTTTCGCCGGTCAGGTCGGGGTGGGCGGCCATCTCACCGTGGGCTCGGGTACCCGTGTCGGGGCTAAGACGGGAGTCCACCGCAGCGTCAAACCGGGGGCCGAGCTATCCGGACATCCGGCCATGGAGCACAGGGATTTCCTGCGTTTTTCCAGCATGCGCTCCAAGTTGCCGGAAATGCACAATCGCCTCAAACGGCTGGAATCCGAGTGCGACAGGCTCAGGACCGAACTGGAGAGGAAGGAGAGAAGCAATGAGTCCCCAGAGGAATGATTTTTCCCCCCATGAAATCATGAGGCTGCTCCCCCATCGATACCCCTTCTTGCTCGTGGACCGGATCGAGGAATTCGAGCCCGAGAGCTGGTTGACCGGGCTGAAGAATATCAGCCTCAATGAGCCCTTCTTCCAGGGACACTTTCCCGAATTTCCCGTCATGCCGGGAGTCCTCATCATTGAGGCCCTGGCTCAGGCCGGAGGCCTGCTCATTCTCAAGAGCGTGGAGGAAGTTCCCTCCAATGCCATTTTCCTCTTCAGCGGCATCGAGAAGGCGAAATTCCGCAAGCCGGTTTATCCCGGGGATCAGATGGTTCTGCAGGTCCGGCAAGTCCGGCACAAGATCAACCTCTGGAAGATGGATGCCGAAGCCATTGTCCACGGGGAAACCGCCGCCCAAGCAACACTAACCGCATCCGTCGTCTCAAGGGAGGAAGCCTAATGGCGACTGAAATACACCCCACTGCCGTGGTCAGCCCACGGGCAGAGCTCGGGGAGAATATAACCGTCGGGCCGTTCTGCGTTATCGAGGACAAGGTCAGCATCGCTGACGAAACCTGGATCGATGCCTTTGCCCAAATCAAGGACTATACCACCATCGGGCGCCGGAACCATATCCATTCCTATGCCTGCGTGGGAGGTACCCCGCAGGACCTCAAGTACAAGGGCGAGGTGAGTTCCCTGGAGATCGGCGACGACAATCGCATTCGCGAATACGCCAGCCTGCACCGGGGATCGGGGGAAGGTGGCGGAGTCACGCGCGTCGGATCGAACTGCCTGATCATGGCCTATGCCCATCTGGCCCACGACTGCCTTTTGGGCGACTGGGTTATCCTGGCCAATGCCGCCAATCTCGCGGGCCACGTGCGAATCGACAACGGCGCCGCTCTTGGCGGCCTCTGCGCGGTGCACCAGTTCGTTCACATCGGCAGCCATGCCTATATCGGCGGCATGACCGGCGTAGCTCAGGATGTGCCCCCTTACATGCTCATCGCGGGTGAACGCGGCTGGCTGCAGGGAGTGAATTCCATAGGCCTGCGACGCCAGGGCTATAACCGTGAGCAGCTAAACAACCTCAAGAAGGCGTACAAGCTCCTGTGGCGCTCCGGATTGAACAGGGAGGAGGCCATACAGCGCATCCAGTCCGAGATCGGGACGAGCCCGGAAATCGATCAGCTCGTCGCCTTCGTGCAAAACAGTGAGCGAGGAATCATCCGATCCAAATGAAGGGTGACAGGGGCAATGCCATCGGGCTGATCGCCGGCGAGGGACGTTTCCCCTTTCTCGTGGCCCAGGGGATCCGGCATCAGGGATATCGGGTTGTTGTCGCCGGCTTCCGGCAGCACACCAGTGAAGAGCTCTATCCCCTCGCGGACAGGATGATCTGGCTCAGACTCGGCCAGCTGGGCAAGCTCTTGAGCTTTTTCAAGGACAGCGGCGTGGATCGAGTGATCTTTGCCGGGCCCATCAACAAGCCCAAGGCCATGGGCATGATCCCCGATATGCGTGCGACCAAGCTCCTCTTCCAGATACGGAGCAGGCACGACGGAGAGATTTTTCAGGGTTTAATCCGAACTCTCAACTCCGAGGGCATCGAGGTCCTGTCCCCCCTTTCCTTCGTTCCGGACCTGAAGACGCCGGAGGGGATCCTGAGCCGGAGAAAGCCGAGCAAGAACGAAGAAAGCGACATCAGCTTCGGCTGGCCCCTGGCCAAGCAGACCGGGAATCTGGACATCGGTCAGTGCATTGTGGTCAAGGACAATATCGTGATCGCGGTTGAGGCCGTGGAGGGCAGCGACGCGACCATCCTCCGTGCGGGCGAGCTGGCCGGTCCAGGCTGTGTCGTGCTCAAGGTTTTCAAGCCGGGGCAGGCCGAAACCATCGATCAACCCGCCGTGGGGCTTCAGACCATTCGAACCATGATCGATGCCGGAGCCTCATGCCTTGCGCTCGAGGCCGAAGAGGGCCTTTTCTTCGATCGCCAGGACGCCATCGATCTGGCGGACGCCCACGACATTTCCGTGGTGGGCTATTCCTCGCTGGAGCGATAGGTCCCTGACTCCCTCGCCATGCCTGCCCCCAATCTGGAGTGTAATTCCTTCCGGGGTATCAGCCCGGCCCGTTTCACCATTCCTCTGAAAGAACCCCCTCCCGGGCAAGGAGATAGCGCTTCATCGCGACGCCGGAGGAAAATCCCCCGATGTTCCCGTCCCGACGAAGCACGCGGTGACACGGGATCAACAGGGGCCAGGGATTCTCCCGCATCACCCTTCCCACTGCCCGGGCGCCTCCCGGGACACCGCACATATGGGCCAACCCGGAATAACTGATCCATTCCCCTGGTGCCACACGGTCATACAGGGTGCGCAACACCTTGCCGGCAAAGTCCCCTAATCTGTGCCAGGCAAGGGGGAGCTCCTCCGCGCCCGGGGCACTTCCGCAGATACAGGCACTCAGCATCCTCTCGGCCTCGCGGGCACGGGGGCTTTCCCTCTGATCGTCCTCCCTTCCCCGTTGTCCGACCCATCCCAAATCGATTCGCCATACCTCGTTCCCGTGCCACATAAGCTCCAGGCAAAACGGTGGCAGAACCAAAATATCACGCATTGAAGCATCCTCACGGGCAGCTTGCGATATGCTCTAAAAAAAGGGCCAATCGGACGAATTTTATGGTTGTCATTTGAGGCACATAATTGTAAAAGATTCTTGTGTGCTCCTTCCGTGAGCGGGCTGTGAGCTTTCCGCAAACGGCCTCTCCTTGCCTTCCACAAAAAGGATTTCCCCGCATGCACGGCATGCAAACACCGGACCGGGTGTCGTGAAGGACAAAACCCGGACCGTCGAGGAGAGAGTACGCTTTTGAGCCACCTTTAGCAAGCCGATACGCGCGAGAGAAAGAAAATGGCCAACATCCTGGACAAGTTTTTGGGAGCATTTTCCAACGATCTGGCGATTGATCTGGGAACGGCGAACACCCTCGTCTATGTCAAGGGCAAGAATGTCGTGCTCAACGAGCCGTCCGTGGTCGCTGTCAAAAGGGACAACAAGGGCCAGAACAAGGTCCTTTCCGTGGGCAACGAAGCCAAGAAGATGCTCGGCCGCACACCGGGCAACATATTCGCCATCCGTCCCATGAAGGACGGCGTTATCGCCGACTTCGAGATCACGGAATCCATGCTCCGCTACTTCATCGCCCAGGTCCACAACAGTCGCAGACTCGTCCGGCCGCGCATCATTGTCTGTGTCCCCACGGGGATCACCCAGGTGGAAAAACGCGCTGTCAAGGAATCCGCCCAGAGTGCCGGAGCCCGCGAAGTCTATCTCATCGAGGAGCCCATGGCCGCCGCCATCGGCGCCAACCTGCCCATCACCGAGCCCACCTCCAACATGGTTGTCGACATCGGGGGAGGGACCACGGAAGTGGCCGTGATCTCTCTGTCCGGAATCGTATACAGCAAATCGGTTCGAGTTGGTGGGGACAAGATGGACGAATCCATTCTGCACTATATCAAGCGAAAGTACAACCTTCTCCTCGGACAGGGCAACGCCGAGATCATTAAGCAGAAGATCGGATCCGCCTATCCGGGAAGCAGCGAACAGCACGAGCTTGTAGTCAAGGGCAGGGATCTGGTCACCGGCATCCCTCAGCACCTCACCGTGCGGACCGACGAGATCTGGGAAGCCATATCCGAGGAAGTGGATACGATTGTTCAGACCGTGCGCATGGCCCTGGAACAGACCCCCCCCGAGCTGGCCGCGGATATCGTGGACAAGGGGATTGTGCTCACCGGCGGAGGGGCAAGCCTGAAAGGTCTGGACCAGCTCATGCGCGAAGAGACTTCGCTGCCCATCACCCTGGTCGACGATCCATTGACCACTGTAGTAACCGGGTCAGGCAAGGTCTTGGATGAATTGAATATTCTCAAAGACGTCACCATCGATTAACGTGTCCGGCACCAAATCCAAGCTTGTCGTCTTTTTCCTGCTCCCGTTGGCCCTCTATCTGGCCCTTTACTCCTTCAATCAGAGGACGGGCTTGCTGGACCGCTTGGCTAGTGCGAGCGGACTCGAGGTCGTGGGATGGGTGACCGTTCCCGGAGACTGGGTCAAGGAAACAAGCTATGGCCTATGGAGGGACTACGTGGCTCTGTGGGGCGTTCGCCGGGAAAATAAAGAACTCCGGCAACAGAACCGGGAGCTCCGGGTCCGCCTGATGCGCTTGCGGAGCCAGGCCGCGGAAGCCGAGCGGCTTCGTAGCCTGCTCGAGTTCTCTCCGCCCCCGGCCTGGAACTCCACGGGCGCCCGCATTGTTGCCCAACGATTGACGCCTTCGGACGCGCTCCAGACAGTTCTCCTGAACAAAGGGCGCATGGACACCGTCCACTCGGGCATGCCCGGACTTACCCCCGCCGGTCTGTTGGGGCACGTCCTGAAAACGAGCCCTCATTTCTCCAAGCTTTTGCTCATTACCGACCCGAACAGCAAAATTCCGGTTATCGGCAGCAAAAACCGCACCAAGGCCATTCTCAAGGGGAATGGGCCCAGGGCCGACCTGCAATTGGAATACGTAACCCGGAACAGACCCCTGTCCGTAGGCGAAATCATGGTCACTTCCGGGCTGGGCGGCCTGTTCCCCAAGGGAATTCCAGTGGCCCGCGTCACCGCTGTCGATCAACCAAGGGATGCCCTGTTCCAGAACGTTCAGGCCGAACCCGTCGCTGATCTCGAGGGCCGGGAAGAAATCCTCCTGCTCCGGCAGTCGGGCCGCAATCCGCCTGAAAACTGGCTCCTGGACCCCGCTTCGGCAATCTTTCTCGATTAAGCCGGGCAAGCGGAACAAAACAGGAGAAAACCATCTCGACAAATCCGCAAAAGGCACGCGATTGACCGAAATCGTCTGGTGGAGCTTTTACACCCTCTTCGCTGTATGGCTCCAGAGCTTCATCCCCGGGGCCGACTGTTTCGGACCTGCTGTGGTGCTTTGCCTGCAGACACGTCGCTACGGCAGCCTCGCCTGCCTCCTTCCCCTTTGGATCCTGATCCAGGAAGGAGCCGGGTCACTGCCCTTCGGCAGCATGCTGCTCTACTATATGGGGCTTATCTACTTCGTTATCCTGGTTCGTGCCTACATCAGCATCACCAGCCCGCTGTACATCCTCTCCCTCTCTCTGGCCGCCGGATTGTGGCATTGGAGCATCATTCAAGCCCTTTCCTCGCTGCAGGAAATCCACGTCGCCATGCAGCCGCTTCTATTCCAGAGCCTCCGGTTAGCGGCCCTATTCCCTGTGATCTGGGCCCTCATCAGCCTCATCGATTATTCCCGGATTACGCCCAACTATGCACGAATCTGATCCCTATGAGCCGAGCAGCAAGGGCTACCTGCTGCTCATAAGCCTCGTTGTCGGCCTTTTCTGCCTCATCCTGTTGCGGCTTTGGCACCTGCAGGTGCTGCAAGGTCGTGAATACGCCAAGGAGGCCGAGCAGAACCTCCTGCGGGAGCGTTCGATCTTTGCCTTGCGGGGTCTCATCCGCGACAGGGACGGAGAGATCCTGGCCGGCAACCGGCCCGCCTATGCCCTGGCGCTGGTACGTGAGGACTGCAGGGATATCCAGGCCACCCTGACCCGTATCAGCGATTGGACCGATATCACCTTCCAGAAGCTGGAAGAGCGCTACAATTCCCGCAAAAGTCGCGTGAAACCCTTCAAGCCCCTAATCCTTATTCCCAGCCTGACCTTTTCCGAACTGTCCCATATCGAAACGCGCTTGATGAACTGGCCCGGCCTGCAGATCATCACCAGGCCGCAGCGCCATCATCCCCTGGCTCCCGTCTTTTCCCATCTCCTCGGCTATGTGGCCCAGCCCACGCTCCAGGAGCTTCGGGACAACCCGTCTCTGCAACTGGGCGACACCATCGGCAAGAGGAGCCTCGAACGCGCCCTGGACCGGAAGCTGAGAGGCAACAAGGGCAAAAAGATCCTGGAAGTGGACGCACAGGGCAGGGTGCTCAAGGAACGCATTGTCGCCGAATCCGAACCGGGAAGAACATTCCGCCTGACCATCGATGCGGACCTGCAACGGCATATCTGGCGGGAAATGGGCGATAAGAGCGGTGCCGTCGTTGTTATGCGGCCCAACAGCGGCGATGTGTTGGCCATGGTCAGCAAGCCTGGTTATAACGGAAACGCCTTTGTGGAAGGAATATCCGAGCAAAAGTGGCAGGATCTCCTGAATAACCCCCGTGACCCTCTTCGTAATCGCGTTATCCAAGGCACCTATCCCCCGGGGTCCGTTTTCAAGCTGGTCATCGCTTCCTCGGCCCTTCTGCGCGAGACCATCCCCATTGACAAGGAGCTCCATTGCCCGGGCTACTATCGCTTGGGCAATCGGGTTTTCCGGTGCTGGAAAAAGGGCGGTCACGGAGATATCGCCTTCCAGGAGGCCATCAAGCAATCCTGCGACGTCTATTTCTACAAGCTCGGTGAAAAGCTGGGCATTGATGCCATCTCCGACTACGCGCGCAGCAACGGCTTCCATCAGAAGACGGGGATTATCCTTCCCAACGAACACTCCGGGGTCATACCCGGCAGGGAATGGAAGCTCCGGAACATCGGGCGTTCCTGGCAGGGCGGCGACACCCTGAATACCGCCATCGGACAGGGATTCACGCTGGTTACCCCGCTCCAGATAAGCCGCTATGTCGCGGCCCTGGTCAACGGGGGCCATCTTTTAAAACCCAACCTCCTGACTGAGAGTGAGCCATCCCAGCAGGGCCGACTCCCCCTTTCCGGGGAGAGCATCAATTTCCTCCTTGAGAGCATGCGCGTCACCGTAGAGGAGCCCCACGGCACCGCCTGGCGACTGAGGACCCAAAACGCGACCATCGGAGGCAAGACCGGCACGGCGCAGGTCATCAAGCTCAAGGAGGAACAACGGGGCGCAGACACCGAGACCATCCCCTATCGGTTCCGGGATCACGCCTGGATGGCGAGCTACGGGATTCGGGGGAAACAGAAGTACGTTGTCGTGGCCCTTGTCGAACACGGCGGGCACGGCAGCTCCGCCGCCGGGCCCGTGGTTAAGTCTGTCTACGACTATCTCTTTCCCTGAGGGAACATTGCATGCCTTTTCTGGATCGACGAATCCTGGCCCACTTCAACTGGTCGCTCTTGCTTCTTCTCCTGCTCCTGGCCGGTGTGGGGATTCTCAACCTCTATTCCGCGGGTACTCTGCGCCAGGACCAGGGGGTAACCACCGCCTTTTACTACCAAAAACAGCTCTATTGGCTCGCCATCGGATTTCTGGCCATCCTCTTCATCATCCCCTTCGACTACCGGCACCTCAAGGCCGTCGTCTGGCCCTTGTACGGCCTGACCCTGTTTTTGCTGGTCTACGTCCTAGGCTACGGCACCGCCATTTCCGGTGCAACGCGATGGATCGATCTCGGCGTGGCCAGCTTTCAGCCCACGGAACTGGCCAAGGTCAGCGTCATCCTGCTCTGCGCCGCCCTACTGGCCCGCATGCCCGGCCCCCTAAGCTGGAAGGACCTGGGCAAGATCCTTATTCTGGTCGCCGTTCCGGTCGCCTTCATCATGGCGCAGCCCGACCTCGGATCAGGACTGAACATCCTCATGCTTGCGGGAGGCATGCTCCTGTTCAAGGGCATCAACCGGCGCATCCTGTTCACCTTTCTCGTCGGTATTCCCGTGCTTGCACCGATTACCTGGTTCTTTCTCCTCGACTACCAGAAACAGCGCATCCTCACCTTCCTTCATCCCCAGCGGGACCCTCTCGATGCGGGGTACAACACCATACAGTCCAAAATCGCCATCGGCTCGGGCCAGATATGGGGCAAGGGCTTTCTGGAGGGTACCCAGAGCCAGCTTCGTTTCCTTCCGGCCAAGCACACCGACTTCGTGTTTTCCGTTTTCGGCGAGGAATGGGGTTTTGTTGGCTGTGCCATTCTTTTGAGCCTCTTTTGCTTCTTTCTCTACCAGCTCGTGGTAGTGGCCGGGACCTCCAAGGACTCCTTCGGCGCCTATATCGCCAGCGGCGTTTTCTTCTACTTCTTCTGGCAGATTGTTATTAATCTGGGCATGGTCCTGGGTCTTATGCCCATTGTGGGCATCCCCCTTCCCTTTTTCAGCTATGGAGGATCCTCCACCCTGATCAACTGCATCCTCCTCGGCCTGGTCTTCAACATATCCATGCGCCGTTACATATTTACCCGGGAATAGGTTGACACAATAATAATAACCATTATTATTGTAGCTGGTAACAATCAAAAAACATCCTGTATTTTTCAAGCCTAAAAATACGTGTGTTTTCTTGATTGACGAAACCAACACTGGGGGCGTGCCTCTTCACCCCAACCTGTGCTATGCTTGAGGAACAGAGGGAGTCAGTACCCTCTGCGTGCCTATCGTTCAGATTGAACGTATCGAACACGGCTACGGCATGAACGCGTTGCTTCAGCCCGGCCCCTGAAGTTCAAGGCCCGCATTCATATGGCTTTTGGGGGTTGAGTCCTCCAAAACGCCGATCCGGAACCCCCAACATGGAAAGGAGGATTCCCCATGGCCGAACAGCTGGAAATCTACAAATGCACTGTTTGCGGCAACATCGTGGAAGTCATGCACGGTGGTCAGGGCGAGCTCGTCTGTTGCGGTCAGCCCATGCAGCTCATTCAGCCGGGCACGGTTGACGCGGCTCGGGAAAAGCACGTCCCTGTCATCGAAAAGACGGAGCAGGGGTATAAGGTGAGCGTGGGCTCCGTGGCCCATCCCATGGAAGAGAAACACTACATCGAATGGATTGAGCTCGTCGCCGACGGCATCAGTTACACCGCATTCCTGCAGCCGGGGCAGGCGCCCGAGGCGGAGTTCTGTATCCGGGCCTCACAGATCACGGCGAGGGAATACTGCAACATTCACGGGTTGTGGCAGGCCCAGGGATAATGCCATAATTATTTGAAGCTTATTTGTGCCGGGCTACTGCCAACCCGTATGAGCAAAACCGCATGAACAAACCAGGAGGCAAACAGTATGGATCGATGGGTATGCAACATTTGCGGCTATGTCTACGACCCCCAACAGGGCGATCCGGATAACGGCGTCCCTGCGGGCACTCCTTTTGAGAACCTTCCCGATGACTGGACTTGCCCGGTTTGCGGCGCGGGCAAGGATGAGTTCAGCAAGGAATAGACCGACAACGCCCGGCCCCTGTCACGGGGCCGGGCAATCAAGGACAATTCCGTGTGACCCAGACATTCTCCAAATCCAGACAGATCAAAGCGCATCTGCGCCATATCCTTGCTGACGGAGACTGGGTGGGGGAGTTCAACCGACTGATCTCAGAGATTCCGCCGCAAAGAGCCATTTCCCCCCTCTTTTCCGCCCTGTACTCCACTTCACGGATTCTTCGCTGGCACGCGGTCACCTGCTTCGGAATCGCCGCCTCAGAGCTTGCTCGGGAGAAAACGGAACAGGTGCGCGTCGTTCTGCGTCGATGCACCTGGAGCCTCAACGACGAATCCGGGGGGATCGGATGGGGCGCTCCCGAAGCGATGGCCGAGATCCTGTCCTGTGTCCCCAGCATGGCCGAGGAATATGCCAGTATTCTGATCTCCTTTGTGCTCGAACGTGAGGAGGCCTGCAACTTTCTGGAACACTCCCCTTTGCGGGAGGGCGCCTACTGGGGAATCGCCAGGCTGGCCCAGGCCCGCCCCGACCTGATCTCCTCCTGGCGGGAGCATCTTCTCCAGGCCATCGACTGCGAAACCTCCCCCTTCATCCTGGGAACAGCCGCACTGATCGTCACCCACCCCGGGTTCGACACCTCCCGGACGCGACAGACCCTGGAAAAAATCGCTTCTCACCGGGAAAGCATCATCCTCTACTGGAACAGGGCCTTCTGGAATGTCGCACTCAGCGATCTCGCCCGGAACGGGGCCCCCTCTGAAACCGCACATCTGGCGGATTCCAACGTGGCCTGAGCACCTCACACCCCCTACCTTGATGCACCGCTTCCCGGAAAATTCCTTGACCACGGCAATTCGACGCAAAAATGGCGCATAAGCCTAAAACCAATCCACGTCCCCCCCGGAGGTAAACGCCTATTGAGCCGCGAAAGCGGGATCTTTTTCTGCGGGATGAATCGGGAGGAGGTGAGAAAAGTGCCACGTATTAAGAGATGATAGGAAAGAAATCTGACTTCCCGTTTCCGATCACCATCCCTGGAAGGCAATTCCCAGGGACCGCTCCAGCCAGGAGGGGAAATCGAGGTCGGTATTGTCGCTCCCGCCAAAGGATAACCGGACATCGAGCCAGGCAAGCCTCGGGTCCTTCCTGCCTTCAAGCTTCACCGCATCCTTGGCTGTACACACGATGGTCCGGCAGCTCAGGCTATCGGCCGTGCGTCGTATTTTCTCCCAGTCCCCGTTGGTAAAGGGATGATGGTCGGGAAAAACAAGATGCCGCTGTGGAGGGCCGCCCAACAGCTCTGCTGCGCTCTCCTTCACGCCTTGGGGGCTGCCAACACCGCTGAACAGGAGATAGGGCTCGCCAGGAGGATGCTCTGCCGCCGAGCCGTCCATCCACTTCAGGCCCGCGGTCTCCAAATGGAAGGAAAAAACCGGCCTCTTTTCCAGTGCGAACCTGGCCCGCAACCGAGCAAACATTTCCTCTTCACGTTGCTGAGGAACATTGAGCAGGATGGCATGAGCCCGCTGCAAGGCCTTTTTGCCTTCCCTCCACGGTCCCGCGGGCAAAACCATGTTCCAGTCCTGTGTGAGATCCCCTGAGTCCAGCAGCACAAGATCGAGATCCCTTCCCACGCGCATGTGCTGCATGCCGTCGTCGAGCACGAAAAGATCCGGACGATTGCGCTCCTGAATCCATTGTCCCCCCCGATCCCTGCGGGGATCGACCACCACCAGGGCACCCTTGCAGGAACGAGCCAGCATGAGCGGCTCGTCTCCGGATTCGCTGGGTCTGCTGTCCGAGCGGACCCAAAAGGGATAGAACGGGGGACTGGCCTTGTACCCGCGAGTAAGCAGGACGGGGGTTTGATCCTCCATGGCTGCGGACTGCAGGAGCCATTGGGCGAGAGGGGTCTTCCCTTTCCCGCCCAGGCCGATATTGCCCACGGAGATACAGGGGCGGGGGGGCTTCCAGGAACCCAGAAGCCACGTGGAGTACAGAGCCGAGCGCACCCGCATCCCCGCCGCATAGATGCGGCCTGCGGGCTGCAGGAGTCGCCTGCCGATTTCCTGCCACCGGCGTCCACAGGATTCTGTAATTCCGTGATTTCTCACGCCCACCTCTTTGTTCAGCTTGGGATCGGAGTCGAGAAGAAGGCAATGCGGAAAGAGCTTCATACACTATAACTATTCTGCGCCTTGAGAACCGTAATCTTCAACTGGGCTTTTTCCATGGTGTACCTTCGACTCTGGATTTTCTAACGCTCGCAAGAAGGGCATCTCTACCCCCATCCGGCACGTAGCGAGCGATGAACATCGAACAGAGTCCCTGAGAACTGATTCAAAAAACCCATTTGAAGATTAGGCTAAGGCCAGAGAGATGATGAATAGTCACCATATACGATCCATTTTTGGACATAACCGTGGCCGAAGAGACAAAAAGGAACCACCTTCCATTTCATGTCACAGGAGAAAAGGGATGACAGGGCACACTAGCATGAACCATAAGGCCGCGTAAATTCTCATTCAGCCTTCATGAACCCGGTTTCGGGCTCAACTGGAATAAATACGCAGCAATGCGCTCGTACACCACGTCCTTGGATTCCTGAAAGGGGGGTCATCACTCCCCATTGAATCGGCCCAACTCAGGGCAAATATACCCTGCCCCCTGATATCATCGCCCCCAAGTGAGCTGCGCCCAAGCACCAGACCGGACGGACCGGTCCGTCCGGTCTGGACTGAAAAATTATCCCCGCCCTGTCAGTATTTCCTGTTGCGATACTCAGATGCGGGGGATTGTTGTTCACGTGCTCCGTTTTTGGACCAAGACGCCAGTTTGAACAGAGCTGATGATGAGCCGGTAATCTCTTTACGGACCCTGTTGCTTCAGAAAAAGGCATTCACCCTCGCAAAGGGGCTGAGATCAACCCGCCTCCAGGCTATCGAGCCATCGCACCGCTTCCCGGAAATCCAGGCTGCCGCTATAAATGGCCTTTCCGGTAATCACGCCGGACAGGCCCTTCTCCCGGAAGGGATAGAGAGATCGGATATGCTCCATGGAATCGATCCCTCCCGCAACGATCATGGGCAGGTCGGTCGTGTCCAGCAGGGCGTCCACAGTGTCCAGATCGATTCCGGACTGCATCCCGTCCCGGCTGATGTCTGTATACACGACAAAGGCGACTCCGAGTGACTCCAGCTCGGGAAGGACCTCGAAGACGGTCAAGCCGCTGTCCTCGACCCACCCCCTGCTTTTGAGTCGTCCCTTGTCCGCGTCCAGGGAGACCCCGATTCTTTCGGGATACCTCAGGCACAGCTCGCGCAGGGCCTGCCTGTCCTCCATGGCCAGAGTGCCCAGAACAAGACGGGTCACGCCGGCCTGGAAATAGCTCTCCGCGGTGTCTGTGTCCCGGATCCCTCCCCCCAGCTGGATCGGAATCCCGGTAGCGTCACAGATGGAGCGAATCAGCTCGTAGTTCACCGGAACACCCTGAAAGGCCCCGTCCAAGTCGACCACATGCAGCCACCTTGCCCCTTGGCGAGCCCAGTGCCGCGCCATCTCCGCAGGGTCACTGCCGAAGACGGTCACCTCGTCGGCTTTGCCCTGTTTGAGACGCACGCATTCCCCGTGCTTGATATCCAGCGCCGGAAAAACAATCATAGTCCCATGTCCCGCAATGCAGCGCGAATCCCTTCGTCGGCGAGCTCCTCAGCACGCACCCAGCGACCGCCTCGTCGCAGAAATCTTCCGATCTGCAGCAGATTCTCGGTCAGCGCCTTTTGTTCCCTGTCGAAGATAAAAACATCCACAATCCGCTTTTCCCGCGATTCGAGCCAAATGAAACGCATGGTCACGCCCGCCGGGGTGTCGGCTCCCCATCTGCCGCCCTTACGCTGCTGCCAACGCAGGAGCTGGGGAACCAGGATGGAATCGGCGGAAGCACAGCGCGCCACTTCGGCCCAATAGGCCCTGCCTCCATCCGTGGAAACCGCGCCTTTTTGGAGAACGATCTCACGGCAGCCCTGCACCCTTTTGGGACCTATGAGGCCGTCACGGCCTCGCTCCTTGAGGCTCTCCATAAGCTTGGCCGTGAGCATTTCCTGGGCTTTGTCTGGGAGTTCCCGCTCGGGAGCCGCTCCGTCGGGTTGCGGAAGCTCCCATTCCTGGCGGGGCTGATGAAAAGGGGCAACAGCCAGTTTGCCTTCCGGGCCCGCCCTCTCGGGGGCTTTGGACGGACCGCAGGCGAACGTGAAGACAAGCACCGGGAAAAGGACCGATCCGAGCAAGCCAAGACGTCTCACAAAGCCCCCTTGGTGCTGGGAATGGTATCGCCCCGGTTTTGCACGGCACGTCCCAGGGCCAGCCCCAGGCCCTTGCAGGCGGCCTCGATCAGGTGGTGCCCGTTTTCCCCGTAGGCCAGGTCGATATGAAGATTCATCCCGGCCTGATCCGCCAGGGACTTGAAGAATTCCCGCCAGATGTCCTTTTCCATGCCGAAGATCACGGCGGGCAGCACGGTCTCCCTGTACACGAGATAGGGCCGGCCGGACAGATCGAGCACGACCTCGCCCAGGGCCTCGTCCATGGGCACCTTGGCCCAGCCGATCCGGGCCAGGCCCTGTTTATCCCCGGTTGACTCACAAAGGGCACGTCCCAGGCACAGCCCGCAGTCCTCCACGGTGTGATGGGCATCCACATGGAGATCGCCCGTGGCGGTCATGTCCAGATCGAATCCCCCCCAAAAGGCGAAGAGGTTCAGCATGTGATCCAGACAACCAAGCCCGGTATCGATTCGGACCTCCCCGCTGCCGTAGAGATTCAGGGAAACGGATACCCTCGTCTCCCCTGTCTCTCTGGTGTACTCGGACTTGCCCGGTACCATAGGCTCACTCCCCGGCCCGAGGCGAAACTCCAGCGGGCCTGTTATTCGTCGCCGGAACCGCTGCCCTCTTCGCTGCCCTTCGGCTCGCGGCGACCGAAGAACCTCGCGATCCAGATGCTCGCCTCATACAGAACAAGCACCGGCACGGCCATGAAGGTCTGGGTAAAGAGATCCGGAGGCGTCAGCAGGGCGGATGCGGCGAATATGCAAAGTATAGCATACTTACGGACCCTGCGCAGCATGCTCGAGGTTACCACTCCCAGTCTGGCCAGGAAAAAAATGACCAGGGGCAGCTCGAACACGACCCCGAAGGCCAGCAGTATGCGCAAGGCGAAGGAGAATCCCTCCTTCATGCTGATCATGGGGTCGATATACTGATTGGTGAAGCTCATGAAGAAACTGTACGCCGGGGGAAAGATGATAAAGTACCCGAAAACGGCCCCCCCGACGAAAAGGAGAGCGGAGCAGAAGGCGATGGGAGTGATGTACTTCCGCTCGCTGGAGTAGAGACCCGGCTTCACGAAGAGCCAGGCCTGATAGAAG